>WNFJ01642013.1_pt1 | contig 98983 bp, 89 predicted proteins | sample 5400461 | NCBI WGS metagenome assembly WNFJ01 (sample SAMN13153349, study PRJNA577476) | soil metagenome | isolation source: 115 cm saprolite on Douglas fir-dominated hillslope | place: USA:California | collected 2013-09-17
CAATCCCCAGCATGCGCCCCTGTGCTTCCCGCCTTCAGGCTCAGCTTGTGTTAGAAACAACCCCTTCACTCAGGCTCATCTTGTATTGGAAAAGACTGTCCCTTGTATTTCGACCCTTCCCGTACTACACTGGATCGATCCAAAGAAAACCGCACCGGGGAGCCGGCTGGTGAGGACTATCGAAGCCGCCGGTTCCGGTGCGGTTTGCCCTATGACAGGCTAGGATCTAGCGTCGGCACGTCCGGCACGGATCAACTCCATTCCTGGCGAGGCCCGCGTCCTACTTTCCTCCACCACGAACGCCACACGCGACCGATACTCCAATCCCACGTGAGATTGCTCTTGATGCACGCCCTCGAAAAAAAACCCCTCTGTTGCAACTTACCGACAGAGGAAGAAAAGCGGTTTCTAAAAACTCTATGCACCGGTTCCCGCAAGCACGCCGTTCACCAGCCCGCTCAACCCCCCTTATCCGCTCGCTGCAAACAGAGGGACAGGTTTCAAAGGTCACTTCATCAATTCGCCCAAGGAACTGCACGCCGCCAGCCATCGATTCCCCTCGTGTTTTGAATGGCTTAGATGCCATCCTCAAGCCCCTCGTGGGGCCGCAGGCTGCCGCCAGTGTGTCAGTGTGACACAATTGGTGATTAGTGGCTGGTGGCTGTTGACTGGTCCCGAACGCTCATGACCAGCCACCAGTCACCAGTCACCAGCTACCAGATGCGTCTCGCAGCCATCCTCCTCATCGCCGGCGCCCTCGGCGCCCAGACCACGCAAGACGAATTCCGCGTCTACACCGAACATCCCCGGCTCTTCCTCAACGCGCAGCGCCTGCGTCTGCTCAAGCGCGAACGCGACCGCGATTCTATGCGCTGGCGCCAGTACGCCCTCCTGGTCCGAGCCGCCGCCCAGTTGCCCGAACCCGGCTTCGCTCTGGCGCTCTACTTTTCCGTGACCGGCGACGCCTCCGCGGGAAAGCGCGCCGTGGATTGGGCACTCGGACCCGGCGCCGATCTCAGGCAGTTGGCCCTGGTCTACGACTGGTGCCAAGCGCTGCTCAATCCCACGCAGTCCAAAACGCTGGCGGCAAAAATCCACCGATCCATCGAGCAGCGCACCGGAAACACCCTTTCCGCCCGCCGCGATCGCGTTCTCGCAACCATCGCAATCGCCGACGACCAGGACCATCCCGAAGAAAGCCTGCTGCGCGACACCGTCCAGACCTGGTGGCGCGCCCAGTTGGCGCCGCAGCTCACCGACGGCCGCGCCACCATCGCGCCGCACGAGCTTTTCGCGCTGCTCGAGATCCTGCACGCCATCCGCGACAACCTCACCATCGACCTGCGCGAATCCGCGCCCGATTACTTCAAGGAACTTCCCAAATTTGAGGTTCTCGGCAACTATCCCGCGCCGCTGCAGGCGCCCGAGAACGAGTACCGCATTCCCGTCTACCAAGGCAGCGGCCAGCCCGACGTGGATCGCGCCGCGCTCGCCCGCGCCGCCGGACTCAGCATGGTCGCCTACGACAACAACGCGCTCCCGAATCAGTATCTCCAGGGCTGGCTCATCCAGGACCGCTTCATGCTGCAAGGCACCTTCGGCGCGCCCTACGAGTTCATGTGGGCCAATCCCTATCAACCCGGACTCAGCTATTTTCAACTGCCGGTCCTCTACCACGACAAGCACTCCGGCGCCTTGTTCCTGCGGTCCAATTGGGAAGACGACGCCGTCTGGTTCGGCCTGTACGAAGGCGAAGCGCAGTTGTTCCAGGATGGCCGCGTCACCGTCCTGAATCAGCAAGGACCGCGTTCGTCCGAGCCGAAGCCCATCCAGGTGGGCGAGGCCAGCGTGCTCCTGGGCCGCAACCGGCTGCAGTTTCCGATGGAAGGCGGCCCGGTGCTCATCGTGGGCCTGAAGCCGCATCACAAGTATCTGATCGAGACCGACGACGAGGAACTTCGCGAATTGGAAACCGACAGCGTCGGCACGCTCGTTCTCGAATATCCCGCGGATCGCAACGCGGGCGTGCGCATTGTGGAGGGAAGCAGTGCAAACAGCGGAACGTGAACTGGTGTTGCAAAACCTGGCGGCGAGCCGCGCAAGGCTGCTGGCCGCAGTCGACGGGCTGTCGGCGGAGCAGCGCAGTTTTCGCGCAGCCGACGACCGTTGGTCGGTGGCGGATTGCGTCGAGCACATCACCGTGGTCGAAAACTTCGTGCTCGGCAGCATCCAGCGCGCGCTCGCCGGAGCGGCTGAGCCCGCGAAACAAGCCGAGGTCCAAGGCAAGGATCGGGTGATCCTGGAGCTGGTGCCGTCGCGCGCCCGCCGCGTCAAAGGTCCCGAAGCAGTCATGCCACGCGAGCGCTGGCCGGATTTCGCCGAACTAATACTCCAGTTCGAAGCCATCCGCGCGCGAACCCAGCAATTCTCAGCCGAAACACAGGCCGACCTGCGCAATCATTTCTTCCCCCACCCCATCCTGGGCGAATTCGATTGCTACCAATGGCTGCTGTTCCTGGGCGCGCACTGCGAGCGCCACGTGCGCCAGTTGGAAGAAGTAAAAGGCGATCCCGCGTTCCCAAAGTCACTGGCAGCCGGCGGCTAGTGCGGCTTCGCCGCAAACCGTGAAAAATCTTGGGACACTCCGGGCAAGCACCTCAAAACGTCAATCGGCTAACTAACCCAGGCGTGTCCCCAGATTTTTCCCGCCCGCCAACGTCCCCAGCCACCACCTACTTCAACTCCAGAATCTCCTTCTCCTTCGCCTTCACCATCTGATCCAGCCTCGCGATGCTGGCATCGGTGAGCTTCTGAGTGTCCTCCAGCGCGCGCCGCTCGTCATCCTCGCTGATCAGCTTGTCCTTGAGGATCTTCTTCAGGTTCTCGTTCGCGTCGCGCCGGATGTTGCGCATCGCCACGCGGTGATCCTCGGCAATGTGATGCAGCTTCTTCACCAGCTCCTTGCGGCGCTCTTCGGTGAGCGGCGGAATCGGAACCCGGATCAGTTTGCCGTCGTTTGACGGATTCAGCCCAAGATCGGCGGCGCGGATGGACTTCTCGATCGCCCCGATCTGCGACACGTCCCACGGCTGCACCGTGATCAGCGTCGGATCCGGTACATGCAGCGTGGCCATCTGGTTCAGCGGCGTCGGCGTGCCGTAATAATCGGCGCGCACGTTATCCAGAAGATTGATCGAGGCGCGGCCCGTCCGTACGCCCGCCATCTCGTGCTGCAAGTCCGTCAGCACCTTCTCCATGCGGGTCTTGGCGTTCGCTTCCACCTCTCTGACGGTCTGAAACGTGTGCGTAGTTTGGGTTGCTTGAGGTTCGTTTTTCATATGGTCCGGTTAATGAATGACAGTCCCGATGGGCTCACCCATCGCCATACGCATTATATTTCCAAACACGTTCAGATTGAAAACCCGGATCGGAAGCTGGTTGTCGCGGCACATCGCCACGGCTGAGGCGTCCAGCACGGCCAAAGCCTGGGCCAACACATCATGATAGGATACTTCGCGATACAGCACCGCGTCTGCGTGCCGCAGCGGATCTTTGTCGTACACGCCGTCCACGCGCGTGCCCTTCGCGATCACGTCGGCGTGAATCTCCAGCGCCCTCAGCGTGGCCGCGGTGTCGGTCGAAAAATACGGATTCGAAGTGCCAGCCGCGAAAATCACGATGCGGCCTTTTTCCAGGTGCCGGATCGCGCGCCGCCGGATGTAGGGCTCCGCCACCTGATGCATCTGGATCGCGGTCATCACGCGCGTGGGAACACTCGCCTTTTCGAGCGCATCCTGCAAGGCCAGTGCGTTGATCACCGTCGCCAGCATGCCCATGTGGTCGGCCGCCACGCGGTCCATGTTCATCGCAGCCGCGGCGATTCCACGAAAGAAATTCCCGCCGCCGACAACCAGCCCGATCTGCACTCCCGCCCTGGCCACCTCGGCGATCTCGCCCGCCAAGCTTTTCACGCGCTCCGGGTCGACGCCAAAAGCGCCGCCGCCGGCGAGCGCCTCGCCGCTGAGCTTCAGAACGATGCGGTTGTATTTAGGCATCCTGTGGCGGAGACTTCTCCGCCGTCTCTTCGATCAGCGCCGCCTCGCCCACCTTGAAGCGCACGAAGCGCGACACGGAAATGTTCTCGCCCAGCTTCGCGATCACCGACTTGATCAAATCGCCCACCGTGGTCGAATTCTCGCGCACGTAGGGCTGGTCGTACAGGCACACCTCTTCGTAGAACTTGTTCATCCGCCCGTCGACGATCTTGTCCAGCATTTTTTCGGGCTTGCCTTCGTTCAGCGCGCGCCCGCGCTGGATGTCGCGCTCCTTTTCCAGAGCCTCCGGCGTAACGTCCTCGCGCCGGATGAATTGCGGATCGGCGGCCGCGATCTGCATCGCCAGGTCCCTCACCAGTTGCTGGAAATCGTCCGTGCGGGCGACGAAATCCGACTCGCAGTTCACCTCCACCAGCACTCCCAGTTGCGCGCCCGGATGGATGTAGCTGCCCACCACACCTTGCCGCGTCGTGCGCGACGCCTTCTTCGAGGCCGCGGCAATCCCGCGCTTGCGCAGAATGATCTCGGCCTCCGGCAGATTGCCGTTGGCTTCGACCAGTGCTTTCTTGCACTCCATCATCCCCGCGCCGGTCCGGTCGCGGAGTTCTTTCACTAACTTTGCGGAGATTTCCATTCTCGTCTCTAGTCTCTAGTTTCTGGTTGCTGTTTTGTGGGGCAGGCAATCTTGCCTGCCGCCGGCATTCCTGCCGGCGTCCCACGGAGACCACAACCTCCGTGCTTCTACTCTTCCGGCGTCTCGCCGCTCTTGCGCGGCAGCGACATCGAAGGCAGATCCTCGTCCGACAACCCCTCCGACATAAGCTGATCCAACTGCTGCGGATCGAACTGCGTGTATTCGGGAATTTCCTCCGCCGCCGGAGTTTCGTCGGTGACAATCTTCTCGGCCGCGAAATCCTGCTCGGTTGCGAGCGACCGGCCCTCGATCACCGCGTCGGCCACCTTCGTGGTGAACAGCCGGATGGCGCGCAGCGCATCGTCGTTGCCGGGGATCACATGGTCCACTTCGTCCGGATCGCAGTTGGTGTCTACCACCGCGACCACCGGAATCCCCAGCTTGCGCGCTTCCTTCACCGCGATCGCTTCCTTGTTCGAATCGATCACGAAAACCACGTCCGGCAAGCCGTTCATTTCCTTGATGCCGGCCAGGTTCTGCTGCAAGTGTTTGCGCTCCCGCTCCAGGCGTCCGGCTTCCTTCTTGGCGCGCCCCGCATACCCGCCGTCCTCCGCCATCGCGTCCAGTTCCTTCAAACGCTTGATGGATTTCTGCACGGTCAGCATATTCGTGAGCAGGCCGCCCAGCCAGCGCTGGTTGACGTAATACTGGCTGCAGCGAGCGGCTTCTTCGGCCACCGCTTCCTGCGCCTGCCGTTTCGTTCCGACAAATAGGACCGTCTTGCCTTGCGCGGCCATCTCCGCCACGTAGCGCATCGCGTCCTTGAAAAGCTTCAGGGTCTTTTGGAGATCGATGATGTAGATTCCGTTACGTTCGCCAAAGATGTATTCCTTCATCTTTGGATTCCAGCGCTTGGTCTGGTGCCCGAAGTGAACGCCCGCTTCGAGCAATTCTTTCATGGAAATTGACGGCAAACTGCCTCCTTGTCGTGTTTAGTCTCAGGTTTCGCCCGATCTTTCCCCCGCACACGGCCCAAAGCGGAATTTGTGTGCGGCGGTGAAAAACCGGCCGTTAATCATCACGCGGCGCAAAACGCGTCAGCGCTTCGAGAACTGGAACCGCTTGCGCGCGCCCTTCTGCCCGTACTTCTTGCGCTCGTGCTGGCGCGGGTCGCGTGTCAACAGCCCGAGCTGTTTCAGCTTCGGACGCAGCTCGGAATTGAATTCGATCAGCGCGCGCGCGATGCCCAGTCGGCAAGCTCCGGCCTGCCCGGCTATTCCGCCTCCGTCCGTGAGAATGAGGATGTCGAACTTGTCGGCCATTTCCGCCGCCAACAGCGGCTGGCGCACCATGGCACGCGACGATTCGTTCACGAAGTAATGTTCGAACGCCCGCCCGTTCACCGTGATCTCGCCCTTCCCCGATCGCAGGAAGATGCGCGCGACCGAGGTCTTTCTGCGGCCCGTTGCTAGATGCTGTACTATAGCTGCCACTCCAATACCTTTCCTATGCTAACGGCAGATCCACCGGCTTCTGAGCCTGGTGCGGATGCTTGCCGCCCGCGTAAACTTTTAGCTTGCGGTACATTTGCTTGCCAAGCTTGGTTTTTGGGAGCATGCCGGCGATGGCCTGCTCCAGCATTCTTGTAGGCCGAGTCGCACGCACCTTCACCGCGCCGACTTCGCTCAAACCGCCCGGATATCCGCTGTGACGCCGGTACACTTTTTGCTCTTCCTTGCGGCCGGTCAACCGGACTTTCTCGGCATTGATGACGATCACGTGATCGCCTGTGTCCAGGAACGTGGTGTAGGTAGGTTTGTGCTTGCCCATCAGCAGCATCGCGGCCCTGGTCGCAATCCGCCCGAGCACCTGCCCATCGGCGTCCAAAACGTGCCATTGGCGCACGATTTCGCCCTGGGACGGAAACTGGGTTTTCATAAAGACAGACGTTCTCCGTTCGAGACTTACAGTCACTTCAGCTTACCGAATCCACTCCGTGAGTGTCAATCTTGGTAGGGCAGGGTCATGCCCCGAGCCACGCCCTGTCTGCATCTGCCTCGTGCTGCAAGTCATTAAGATATGGTGGCACAGCGCGGCTTCCGCAAACAGTTGGATGTCCATGGCTTGTCTGGTGGGGCAGGCATTCTTGCCTGCCGCCGGCTTTTCAGCCGGCGTGCCCTGGGTCGAAAAATCGTCGAGGCGGGCAAAGAAACGAAGATTTAGCAGTACAGGCCTGTGATCGGAATGAGCCCAATTCCAGACTCTTGCAGCAATGTCTTCAGGCTGTGTTAGCCGGGCTTCTGCCTGCCCCGGAACTTTTCCAATCCCACGCCGTAATACCATCTAAACTCGCACTCACGAACAGAGAAGCCCATGCCCCTCGCCTTCCGCCACCTCGCCAAAAGCCCTGGCTTTACGATCGTCGCAATCCTCACCCTTGCCCTCGGCATCGGCGGCAATGCCTGCATGTTCAGCTTCGTCAACTCCTGGATTCTGCGCCCCTCCCCCTTCCCCGACCCGGACCAGCTCGTCGTCCTCTTCGAAACCAATAAGCGCACCGGCGGCACCAACAGCACCGCCATCGCCGATTGGAACGACTGGCGCCGGAATACGGACATCTTCGAAGACCTCGCCGCCGTGAATTGGGCCACCTACAACCTGACCGGCGCGGACGACCCCCAGCAAATCAACGGCTTCCGTATCTCAGCCAATTTCTTCCGAACCCTGGGCATGCGGCCCGCCCTCGGCCGCGAATTCACCCAGGACGAGCAGACCGCCGACCAGCCCGGCGTCGTCATCCTCGGCCACGACCTCTGGCGCGACCGGTTCGCGTCCGACGCGAGCGTCATAGGGCGCAAAATTCAGCTCGACGATTCCGCCGTAACCATCGTCGGCGTCATGCCGGAAGATTTTCAGTACATCCCCATGGGCCGCGCGGACCTGTTCACGCCTCTGCGCCTTTCGCCCGACATGCTCGCCCTGCGCGACAAGCAGGTCTTCCGCCCGCTCGCACGCCTGAAGCCCGGAGTCGACGCCCAGCGAGCGCAGGCAGCCCTCGCCACGCTGCAAACTTCGCTCGAAAAAACGTACCCGCTCACCAACCAGAATCGCGGTGTGCTAGTGCGATCGCTGCAATCCGAAATCGACCGCCAATCCGGTAACGACGCCGTACGCATCGTCTTCGCCATCGTATCCTGTGTTCTGCTGATGGCCTGCGCCAACGTCGCCAACCTCATCATGGCGCGCTCCACCGGCCGCCGCAAAGAAATGGCCGTCCGCCTGGCGATCGGCGCCGGCCGATGGCAACTCGTGCGGCAACTACTCGGCGAGACGCTGCTCCTGTTCCTCGCCGGCGCCGCGGCCGGCATCGTTCTCGCGCGCTGGGGCGTCATCTTCTTGCTACACGCCATACCGAACACCAGCCTGGCCTATCTGCCCAACCATGGACGCGTCAACCTCGACTGGCACATCCTGGCGTTCGCGCTCCTGGTCGCTCTAGTCACCGGCATCGCCTTCGGACTCGCCCCTGCACTGAACGGCACCCGGTTCGATCTCAACACCATGCTCAAGGATTCCAGCGGACGCGGTACGGATGGCCGCGGCGCCGGCCGATTCCGAAAAATCCTGGTCGCGGGCGAAATGGCCATGGCCGTCATCGTCGTGGTCTGCGGCGCGCTGCTGGTCAACAGCTTCGTCCGGATGATGCGCGTCGATCCCGGATTCCGCGGCGACCGCGTCCTGGTCGCGGAGCTGCAATTGCCCGCAAGTTATGCAACACCCGCGGGCATCTCGCAGTTTTACGGCTCCGTTCTGGATCGTCTCAACGGGTTGCCCGGCGTCGAGCGCAGCGCAGCCGCCCTCTTCACGCCCTTCAGCATGAACGGCAACACCGGTCCCGTGTTTGTCGAGGGCCGTCCCGCGCCGCCGCCCGGCCAGGTTCCCTGGTCGCGGATCAACCGCGTCACGCCCGGATTCCTGGAATCAATGAGCATTCCGCTTCTTTCCGGACGCACTATCGCGCGTCAGGATTCCGCCACCGCGCCCCCCGTCGTGGTGATCAATTCAACCTTCGCCGATCGCCATTTTCCCGGCGAGAACCCGCTCGGCAAGCGCGTCGCGTTCGATACAAAGAATCCGGCGTTGGCCACCATAATTGGCGTCGTGAAGGAGATCAAGTACTACGATCTGGCCGCGCCGCCCGAAAGTCAGGCCTACGTTCCGTTCGACCAGGGACCGCGCCGCTACATGGCCGTGATCGCGCGAACCAACGGAGATCCGTCCGCCGTCGCTCAATCCATCCGCGGCGTCGTGCGGGCCGTGGATCCGAATCAACCCGTCTCGCGGATCGTCACCATCTCCACGCTGATTGAGGAACGCACCGCAGGCAGTCGGATTCTCACCCAGCTCACCGGATTCTTCGGCGGACTGGCGCTCTTCCTCGCCGCCATTGGAATCTACGGCGTAATGGCCTACTCGGTTTCGCAGCGCACCCAGGAGATCGGCTTGCGAATGGCCCTGGGTGCGCGCAGCAGCGATGTCCTTCGGCTGATCGTCCGTCAAGGCATGGGCATGGTCTTGGGAGGAATGCTCGTTGGCATCGCCGGAGCCGTAGTGATGGCGAAGCTTCTGGATCGATTCCTGTATGGCATCCGGCCGACCGATCCCGCGACGTTCGCAGCGGCGTTCCTCGTTCTGGGCGCAACCGCACTACTAGCCTGTGCGATCCCCGCACGCCGAGCGGCGCAAGTGGATCCGCAGATCGCGCTCCGCTACGAATAAGGGCCGCAAACCGAGCCGCGACCGGCAGGAAGCGATACCACGATGGCCGTTTGTACCGGGAATCCGGAGCCGACACGATAGAGATATATGAGCCGTGTCGAAGAAATCGAGCGCGCCATTCAGGAACTAAACCGCGACGAGTTTGCCCAGATCGCCGAGCGCGTTCACGCCCTCGAGCAGGAACGTTGGGACGAGGAGCTGGATCGGGACGCAAGCAGCGGCAAGCTCGACTTCCTCATTGCGGAGGCGCACGAAGCCCGCAAAGAAGGACGGCTCAAAGACTACGAAAGACATACAGGAAAGCGCCCCAGCTTCAAGGAATTTCTCACTGGCAAAGGCCCCAGCCTGGAAGGGCTGGACCCGTCTCGCAACCGTTCAGCCATGCGGGAGGCGAAGCTGTGAGAGCGCCCGCTCAAACCGAACCGCGCGGTGCTGCTAGCCCCTGATGCGCTGGGTTCAAAGCAGGTGTAGCCAATTCAGGCTTCTTCTTGCTCAAAGAGACTGTCGATATCGCGAGCGCCATGTACGACGCGAATCACATCAATGCCGTTCTCATGAGGCAGGTAAAAGAGAAGGTATTTTTCAAAGCCTTTCACCGGGACGCGCCGCATTCCGATCAGGCGAGCAATTCCCGAGTCATAGAGGGTCCCGCTATGAGGATGTTTCACCAATTGAAGGCAGGTTTCATCTACAGCGGCAAAGTATCGTTGAGCCAGTTCGACGCTGGCTCGCTCCCCGAGGTAGACAAACTGTTCAAGCAAATCGAGCCGCGCCCGCGGCCGTTGAGTAACGGGCGGGATCATTTTCTGGAGGCGGCCTTCTTACGGGACTCCAGCTTGGACAGGGCCTCTTGCTTGAGATCGCTCCAGAACCTGGCATCTACCGGAACGGGATCACCGGAGTTGAGACCCTCGAGCAACAGGGCATCGAGCTTTTCTTTAGCGCGGCGCTTTTGATCGCCTCGGATCAACTCGCGTATGTATTCGCTGGGTGTACTGTAGCCCCGCTTGGTTTGCGTTTCAACGTATTCCTTGAGTTCGTCCGGCAAGGAGACATTCATCGAAGTCATCGCCATAGCGTACCCTCGGCTGGCATAAACTGTCAGCTACTGCCAGCATAGCATGACACTCAAGGTGTGCATTGCTTGTTATTGCCACGACGTCGGCAGGTAGCGCCACCGGCCTCTGCCCGCTCAAAGCTCCCGATAGTAATAAATCAAATCCAACTGCGGCGGCGTATGCCCCATCGCCCGCATGAATCCCGACGCCTGCCCCCGATGATGCGTCCCATGGTTCACCACGTGCAGCAAAATCTGCCACAGCGGCTGCTCATAAGGATTCCCCTTCATATCGCGATAAGCGACCTTCGCCACCGCACCCTGGTCCTTCAACGGCGCGGCCCACTCCTTCCAACGCTTGAGCAGCGCCGGCCACTCGCGTTGCAGCACGTCGAACCCTCGATCCGACTCACTGATGAAGGTTGACGGCGACGCGCCCTGGATCCGCGACAGCCAGATCCGATCCGCCGCATATACGTGCAGCAGCGTATCCAGCACGTTCTTGTCCGCGGTCTTGAAATCGCGCGTTAACTCTTCCGGCGTGAGTTTCGCCGCCTCGGCAAGCAGCTTGCCGCTCGCCCAGGCTGTATAGTCAAGGTGCAGACGAAGCGTATCGGCGGAAACAGACATATTTTGATTATCCAACGACGGAACTCCGGCCGGGGTTTGTTCGTCTGTACAAGACATGAAGAAACTCCCGCTGCTCTTGCTTGCCCTCGCCTCCGCTCTGGCCGCCGCCGACATCAGCGGATCCTGGCGATTCAACCTCGTCAGCTTCGGCGAGGAGACCTCTCCCGCCAAGCTGGAACTCAAGGTTGACGGGAACAAACTCACCGGCAAATTGAACGAGCTCACCGTCGACGGTACGGCCGAAGGCGACACGCTGAAGTTCGCCCTCATGCGCCCCAATGGCAACCAGTTCGCCACGCTGGAAGGCCGGCTAACTGGCGATGAAATAAAAGGCACCGCGCACCGCGAGAATGACGATCTCCAGTGGGTCGCCCGACGCATCACTGCCATCGCGGCCGCGCCCCAAACTCGAACCTTCGAGCCCACCCAATTCCACCGCTTCTTCTCCGGAACCATCCCGCCGGCGTTGCACATCAATCCAGGCGACACCGTCCGCACCACCACCGTCGACGCAGGCGGTCGCGACGCCGGCGGCAAGCGCCGTTCCAACGGCGGCAATCCCGAAACCGGTCCATTCTACGTCGAGGGCGCCAACCCCGGCGACACGCTCGTGGTCAAGTTCAATCGCATACGCCTCAATCGTGACACGGCCGGCAGCGGCGACCGCATCGTCCCCAGCGCCCTCGCTCCGGGCTATTTCCGCGATGCCAAGTTCGACGACAAGTTCTCCAGCGAATGGGCGCTCGACCGCGAGAATGGATACGCCACGCTCGCCAAACCCTCCGAGCACTTGAAAAACTTCCGCGTGAAACTCCAGCCCATGCTCGGCTGCGTCGCCGTCGCGCCTCCCGACAAGCAGACCTTCCAGGCCGGCTGGCTCGGCGGATGGGGCGGCAACATGGACTACAACGGCCTGCGCGAAGGCGTCACCGTTTACCTTCCGGTGTTCCAGCCCGGCGCCTGGCTGTTCGTCGGCGACGGCCATGCCGCGCAAGGCGACGGCGAGCTCACCGGCGATGCACTCGAAACCTCCATGGACGTCGAGTTCACCGTCAACGTGATCTCCGGACAGGGCGGCGGCGGTGGCCCTCGCGCCGAAAACGACGAATACCTGATGGCCATGGGCATCGCCGGCTCCCTGCCCGAAGCCTTACGCCAAGCCACGACCTCGCTCGTCCGCTGGCTGGAGCGCGATTACAAACTCACGCCCAACGAAGCCGCCGTCGTGCTGGGCACCTCCATCCGCTACGACATCGCCGAGATCGTCGACCCGCAAGTCAACATAGTTGCCAAGATCAGCAAATCCGCCCTGGCGCAGTTGAAATAGTCTTTTTACCGGAACGTAGCCTCGAGCACGCTGACCTCGGCGGGCGTATTGACGATCCTGTCCAGGCGGAATCCGGCCGCCTCAAGCAGGCTTCGGAATTCTGCTTCGGTTCGCTCCCGTCCGCCCGTCATCACCAGCATGTTCAGATCCATGAACTTGTGGAAGTACGGCTGGTTGCCTGGAGGAATGACGGATTCGATGAGCAACAGCTTTGCATGAGCACCCATTGCGCGGCGGCAGTTCGCTAGAATTGCCACGGACTTCTCTTCGTCCCAATCGTGAATGATCCACTTCAGGACATAAGCATCGCCCCCGCCAGGGACCGAATCAAACATGCTTCCCGCAACGACTTCGCATCGATCGGCCAGAGCTTCTGAAGCAATCCGGCTTCGAGCGCCTTCAACGACGTGCGGCAGATCGTAAATCACACCACGCGTCTGCGAATCGGCTTTCAAAATTGCGGTCATCAGGCTGCCGCTTCCGCCTCCCACATCCACGATCTTTCGTATACCTGAAAAACTGTAGCTGCCCATGATCGCCTGCTCGGTGACAGCGGTCACATTGGCCATGGCCCGGTTAAACGTGTTGGCGTTGTCAGGATTTTTCGCCCAGAAATCCCAGTTCGGCATTCCGAAGACGTGGTTGAACGCGGTTTCTCCCGTTTGCACGCTGTAGAGCAGATCCTCCCATGCCGGATAGTGTTCTTCCCCTAATTCCGTCATCGCGAGGAAACGCAGTGAGCCGGGAACGTCGGACTGTAACGCCGCGGCCGGTGGAGTCAACTCAAAGCGTCCGGTTTCATCCTGCGCAAACCAGCCCGCGCTCGCCAGGGCCCGCATCACACGGTAAAGCGTGGGCCCGTGAGTTCCCGTGTTCTCAGCCAACTCAGCGACAGACTTTGGCCCGTTGCTCAGAAGATCGGCGATTCCCAGCTTGGCGGCGATGTAAACCACCCTCGATAGCCAGAAATCCTGAATGATCCGCAGCACCGATTCCGGTGCTGGCGCCACCTGTGTCATATCGAAAGCACCTCCCTTGTTGCTGCCCTTCAAAATAAGGATACATCGCTTAGCCCCCGTACCGCCCACAAGCAAACTCACTCCCAATGCCGCTAGTGAGCAGCCGCTCCTTCCTGTCCCCCAACAACCGCGCCGTCCAATCCGTGAACCCGCCATCCACAATCGGGTACCGCTGCCCATCCGGTACCACCGGAGAAATCCGCAAGCACAGGCCACCGTAATAAGCCAAGCCCTCCAGCCGTGCGAAGTTGAAGCGCAATTGTGCCTCCGGCAACTCTGCGGCCAATATTCCCGCGATCCGCGCCTTCACCAGTTCCAGCCGATGCACCCGGCCCTCCACATTGTGCCGGCGCGCAACCTCCGCCAGTTCCCGCGCCGGATCCTCGACAGCGCTCGGAAGCGTGATGCCACGCTCCGCGAAGAATTGCTCTGAACCGCCGGGCCGGGTGGGCTCGAATCGAGCGCCGCAGTTCGTCGGCGGTGATACCGTGCGCGGCGACCAGCGCACCCGTGATCGCGGTATCGGAAATCTCCACCATCGGCGCGGCGAAACTGAAACCGTGCTGGTTGAGTGCGCGGAACAATCGCAAGTAGAAGCGAACGTGCTCTGCCAGGTGCTGGATCTCGAACGCGTTCGATCCAGTGTCGCGCCCCGCCGACACCAGCGCGAACAGGCGGAAGTGAGGCACATAGCCGGCGAAGTCGAACGGCTGTAAACGGACTAAGCGATGGCTGCTGCACAACTGCACCACACCTGCCCGGCTCGCGGCATCCCTGCGCCTCCGCCAGCATTCCAGCGCCAAGGCCATCGTGGAATCGCCCAACACCTCCGCGTTGCGGATGGTGGTCAGTACACTGTTCTGATCGATCGCCCCAGCACGCGATTCAATCCCAGCGGCCCGACCGGCGACAATTCGACGGCTTCGAACCCCTCCGCAACCCGAAAAGCAACCTGGTCGAATTCATTCAGCAGTCGCGCGTCAATTGTCGATGGTGCCAGCAGACCTCGCGCCGCTCGCGCCTTCAAGTCCGTTTCGCGAAGCGTCGCCGTCCGACCCCGGCCCCGATAGACCTCCATGAGCAGCGATTGCAGATCGCTCAGTGGAATGTCTTCGGATAGTACTGAGAACAAACGCGGTACACCAACTTCGGCCGCAATACGCTCGACGATCTTCGAAGCCATACGGTTCCCCCTACCTACCACCCACCAGTCACCACCTACCACCTCCCGATATTACACAACTCTTACAAACTACAGGCCAAATCCCTGTTAGTTTGGGACTGTAGGCCACCACAACCCCAGGAGAATCCCTAGTGAGCTCTGAGATCGCAGAAATCTACACCAACCAGAAGATGAATTGGAATGTAACCCTGATCATGCTGGGACTCCATGTCGGGGCCTTGGTCGGACTGTTCATGTTTAGCTGGAAGGCGCTGGCTACCGCGCTGTTCCTTTACTGGGTCGCTAACGGACTGGGCATCAGCATGGGATACCATCGCCTGCATACCCACCGATCCTACAAACTCCCCACTGCTCTCGAATACTTCCTGGCGGTTTGCAGTACCTTGTCGCTGCAAGGCGGTCCCATCTTCTGGGTCGCCACCCATCGCATCCATCACCAGCATTCCGACAAACCCGGCGATCCCCACTCACCTCGCGATGGCGCCTGGTGGTCGCACATGGGCTGGCTCCTGACCGGCGAAACCAAGCACAACAATACGCGCCTCATGGCGAAGTACGCACCCGACCTTGCCAAGGATCGTTTTTACGTCTGGTTGAACGACTATCATTGGATCACGATTGTGCTGCTCGCCGTGGTGTTATTCGCCATCGGCGGCCTGCCTCTCATGCTGTGGGGCACGGCTGTTCGCGTGGCCTTCGGACTGCACGCTACCTGGCTGGTCAACTCCGTCACGCATATGTGGGGCAAGCGCCGCTTCAACACACGCGACGACTCGCGCAATAGTTGGTGGGTCGCCCTCATCACCTTCGGCGAAGGCTGGCATAACAATCACCACGCGCATCCAACCTCGGCGCGCCACGGATTGGCCTGGTATGAATTCGACATATCCTGGATCCACATTCAGGTCTTGAAGTTCTTGGGTATCGCGAAATCCATTCGCGTAGCCAAGATAGACACCGTGATAGCGGACCGCGAAGCCGCCTGAAACCGACCTGCATAATAAAACCAACCCGCGTAAAAAACCGAGCCGGAAGCACGACGCTTTTGCATCCATCCCGGTGGGCGCGCACCTAGGGCGCGGTGGCGGATGAAAATTTGAGCCGCAACGTTCTCCCCGCCCCCAACAACTTGCACAAACCCACCGCGCCAGCCGCTTGACAGCGTGCCAGTTTCAAGCATGGAATGTCGCGCGTCGCAAGTGCGTGCCACACCTCGCTCTTGACGGTGGCAAACGGCTTCGCGCTGCCAACCGAAGCGGATACAGATCCGTCTGGGACAGGGACGCCTTCAGGCGATCGAACCACTATTTCGAATGCGCAGTAGTCGCGAGATGTTTCCACTTGAGCCGAGAGTGAAACCGCAAGGCACAGCGCCACTGCGATGCTCCACGCGAAATTTCTTGTCATCACAGCCATGATTCTATACCCTGAATCGGCACGGTGACAGTTTTGCCGATATCATTTCTCCCCATCCCCCAACGACTTGCAGACTTCCATCCTTCTGCCCGCTTGACGGCATGCTAGTCTCAAGACGAAATGAGGTGTCGCGAAACCAGCACCCGCGTAAGACACAGCCGACAGCGCTCAAACAGTGAGTCACAAAACTTGAATTTAGTGACAGAGTTCGCAAAATTCGTGCGAGTAGCCCGTCGAAATCTCGAGAACCTCCTTATCACGAATAACTTGCGGGATAGCATCACCCGACACAAAAAAACTGATCTCTGTCATCCCCTCGCGACGTTGCTGAGGCCATGAGCATTCACGTGATAGAATCGCGCCGCCATCCATGCTCATCCGTGGCACAATCAAAGTTCGACAAATCATGAGCCTCTTCTTTGAAGACTTCATCCTCGAGAGCGTGAGCACCTCGCGCGGCCGCACCATCACCGAAGCCGACATCGTCAACTTCGCCGGGCTCTCGGGCGACTTTGTCGAGCTGCACATGAACGCGGATTACTCGGCCAAAGGACCCTTCGGCCAACGCATCGCGCACGGCGCGCTGATTTTCAGCATCCCCACCGGCCTCAGCGTGCAGATGAACCAGATCCAGGATACCGTCGTCGCATTTTATGGCGTCGACAAGCTGCGCTTCACGCGCCCCGTCTTCATCGGCGACACCATTCACTTGACCAAGCGAGTCTCGAGCAAGGAGCAGAAGGGCGCCGGCCGCGGCGTGGTCACCTTCGAGACCACGGTGCTCAATCAGAACAACGAACCGGTGATCGTCTACTACGACAAGGTACTGTTGAAGGCGCGTGCGTGACCGATCTTCGAGGCACCACGGTTCTCGATCTCACTCGTCTGCTCCCCGGTGCGGTAGCCACACAGCAACTCGCGGACTGGGGCGCGGAAGTGATCAAGATTGAGCAGCCCGGCGCCGGCGACTACGCGCGCAGCTTGAACCCCGCCGTGTTCGCTTCCACCAACCAGCGCAAGAAGAGCGTTTCCATCGATCTTAAGAACCAGCGCGGCCGTGAGCTTCTGTTATCGCTTGCGCGCAACGCCGACGTGTTGATCGAAGGCAATCGTCCGGGCGTGATGGCGCGCCTCGGCTTGGGTTACGAAGACATGCGCGCCGTCAATCCGCGGCTGATTTACGTCAGCCTCACCGGTTACGGCCAGACCGGGCCGTACACGCAACTCGCCGGTCACGACGTGAACTACATGGCGCTCGGCGGAGTACTTAGTCTGAATCTGCCGGTGATTCCAGGCGTCCAGATCGCGGATCTGGTGGGCGGCTCCATGCAAGCTGTCACGGAAATTCTGCTGGCGCTGGTGGCGCGCAACCGGTCGGGCGTTGGCCGCCATGTCGACGTCTCCATGTACACAGGCGTCAAATCGCTGTTGACCGTTCCGCTGGCCGCCTGGCGGCAAAGCGCACGCGAGCCGGCGGCGGGGGAAGAAACGCTGAGCGGCCGCCTAGCTTGCTACAACATTTACCGCGCAGGCGACGGCCGCTGGCTGGCGGTGGGCGCGCTCGAGCCGAAATTCTGGGCCGAACTCTGCCGGCGGATGGGATGCGAAGACCTGATTCCGCGCCAATTCGAGGATGCTCAAGAGCCTGTGAAGTCGCGCATCGCCGCGATTTTCGCAACCAAGCCCGCGCGCGATTGGTTCGAGCAGCTCCGTGACAGCGATTGCTGCGTGACGCCTGTTCGTACCGTCAGCGAGGTCGCCACCGAGATCCCGCAGCCCGCCGCAGCGCCTCCGCCGCAACTCGGCGAGCACACCAACGAAGTACTCGCGCGCACTGGTCTGTCGCATGCGGAAATCGAGGATCTGAGGCATCATGGAGTAATCGCATGACCGTGAACCACTGCCTGCGTCGCGCGAAACGCCTGTATGCCAACGCCATCGCCATCCAGCATGAGGACCGTCGGATCACCTACCCGGAGTTCTACAGCATCGTCGAGAATTCAGCGCGGAAGCTGGTGACTCTGGGCGCGGCGAAAGGCGACCGCATCGCCGTGCTGATGCTCAATTCGCCCGAATATCTGGAACTGTATTACTCCACAGCAATGGCGGGCGCACTGATTGTGCCGCTCAACACCAGATGGCACGTCAACGAGATCGTCTATACGCTCTCCGATTCCGGCAGCAAGCTGTTGTTCGTCGACGAGCACTTCGCGCCGCTTGTTCCGGAGATTTGCGCGGGCGCCACCCCGTTGGAACAAATTGTTTTTGTCGGAAACACCGGCTGTCCCGAAGGCTTGATCGATTGGCGGACCGTGCAGCCTGCGGAAGCCGTCTTCGAAGAACCGCACGAAGACGACGTGGTGGGATTGTTCTACACCAGCGGCACCACGGGCGGGCCGAAAGGCGCGATGTTAACGCATCGCAACCTGTATACCAATGCCCTCCATTCCATCCTGCCGCCCTTCGGCATCTCACCCGGTTGGAAATGGCTCCATTCGGCGCCGATGTTTCATCTGGCCGACGCGGGCGCGATACACGGCTTGACACTCTGCGCGGCCACGCATTGTTTTATCCCCAGTTTCGATCCGGAAGAAACGCTGCGCGCCGTTGAGCGTTACCGCATCAACAGCCTGGTGCTGGTTCCCACCATGATCAATATGGTGGTGAACCATCCGAATTTCGATCGCTACGATATTTCCAGCCTGCAGCGAGTGCTGTACGGTGCATCGCCCATGCCGCTGCCTCTGCTTCGGCTCGCCATGGACAAACTGCGCTGCGGATTCATTCAAGGCTACGGAATGACCGAGGTGTCGCCGCTGCTGACGGTTCTCAGCGAGGAGGATCACAAGTTCGAAGATGCGGACCGGCCGTTTGCGCCGGTGAAATCCGCCGGGAAGCCGGTGGCGTACGTGGAAGTCCGCGTTGTCGACGCCAATGACAACGAGGTTCCCGTGGGCCAAGTGGGCGAAATCGTCGCGCGCGGCCCCAATGTGATGAAGGGTTATTGGAATCGCCCGGAAATCAACGCTGAAGTACTGCGCGGCGGCTGGATGCACACGGGCGACTTAGGCGCGATGGACGAGGAGGGCTTTCTCTACATCCTCGACCGCAAGAAAGACATGATCAAGACCGGCGGCGAAAATGTTTATTCGCCGGAAGTGGAATCCATATTGTGCGCGCACCCGGCAGTGCTGGAAGCAGCGGTTATCGGTGTGCCGCACGAGAACTGGGGCGAGACCATCCGCGCAGTAGTTGTCCCGCGCAATGGCTCTTCGCTCGCGGAAGCGGAAGTGATCGCGTGGTGCCGCGGCCGCTTGACCCACTTCAAATGCCCAACCTCGGTCGTCTTCACCGACTCATTGCCCAAGGGCGGCACAGGCAAAGTGCAGAAGAATATCCTACGGGAACATTTCGGCGGGTAACAATATCTGCGTTCACCCGCGTTCATCCGCGGCCAATAATTCCCCTCTCACACGATCTCGATAAACGATGGCTTGCTCCAATACGCGCCGGTATTCGCCGACTTCCACGTCGCGTTCGCAGCAAGCGATCATGAGCGCACCGTCGTTGCGGAAGTTGCCATCCCATTCCACCACCTGGTCGTCCGTCCACCGCGGCGAGTACTGGCGCATCTTTTCGTCGGGCATGCGATCGAAATAGGCGCGCAGGTTGATACTGGTTTCGTCGGGGCGTTCGTCGACGAATGGCTCCTGCTCGAAATTCCAGATGGGCTGTTCCATGCTTACGCCTTGATCGGTTGCACGCTGGCTTCGAGGCGCCGCATTCCACGCAACCAGCGGTCGTAATCCGTGGCCTTGCGGCGCATATACTCGGCCACTTCCGGATGCGGCAGAATGAGGAAATTCTCCGCGTCGAGTCCTTTCACCACGGCATCCGCGACCTGTTCCGGCTCCAAAGCTCCTTCGAGCAAAAAGGTTCCGCCGCCAAACGCCGCGTTTTCTAGCATTCTGGTTTTCACGCCCTGTGGGCAAAGCGCGGAAACTTTGATGCCCTGGTCGCCATACGTGATCGAGAGCCACTCGGCCAGCGCGAGCGCGGCATGCTTGGTGACCGCGTATGGCGCCGATCCGATCTGCGTCAGCAGTCCGGCCGCCGAAACGGTTTGCAGCAGGTAGCCTTCTTTGCGCGCCAGCATCCCCGGCAGCACCGCGCGCGCCGCGTAGATGTGCGCCATCACGTTGATGTCCCAGATGCGTTGCCATTCGCGATCCGGAACTCTGCAATCGCCTTCCACGCCGATGCCGGCGTTGGAACAAAACAGGTCGATTTGCCCGTAGCGCTTCAACACCTCGTCCACTAGCAACTGCACGTCGGACTCGCTCGCGACGTCCACGTTGAAATCGCTGCCGCCGATCTCCGCCGCTACTTTCCGCGCGGCTTCGTGCTCGATGTCCGCGACCACGACAGCCTTGGCTCCTTCGGCGGCGAAACGCCGGCACAACGCGCGGCCGATTCCGTTTGCGCCGCCGGTCACCACCACGACTTTGTTTTGGAGCTTCATTCCTTGATGATACAATGTGCTTCCTTGACCCTTCGCGACCTTCGCAAAGTTGCCGAGAACATGCCGTTCAACAAACTGCTCGGCATTCGTGTCGTCCGCATTCACGCCGATGGCGTGACACTCCATTGCTCCGTGCGCGACGAACTGAAGAACATCGCTGGCGTCTTGCATGGAGGCGTCGCCGCGGCCATGGCGGATGCGGCCGTGGGCATTTCACTCGCCAGCCACTTCGGCGGCCGCCGTCCGTGCACGACTACCGAACTGAAGATCAACTATCTGCGACCAGTCGCCGAAGGCAAGATGATCGCCCGCGCGCACCTGCTGCGAGTCGGTAAGAATCTATGCGTTGGCCGCGTGGACCTGTTCGACGCGAAGCGCAAGCTGGTTGCCGCCGCGATCGTCACCTACATACTCTTGGCCACGGATAGACACGGATCAACACGGATGCGTTCGTGCTAATCCGTGTTCATCTGTGTTTATCCGTGGCTTATTTTACGCTGTACTGAATCCATCTACACTTGAGAGAGGAATCTGGCGTCTATGTCCGGCGATCCGGAACGCATTGGTCCGTACCAAATCACGGGGAAGCTCGGAGCGGGAGGCATGGGTGTCGTGTACAGCGCGCATGACAGCCGTCTGCAGCGTGCCATCGCTCTCAAGATGATTCTGGATTCGGGCGATGACGACAACAGCCGCAAGCGTTTCCTGCGCGAGGCTCAGGCGGCAGCGCGCGTCAACCATCCCAACATTTGCCGCCTGTACGACATCGGCGAGGAAAACGGCCGGCCATTTTTGGTCATGGAGTTGCTGGAGGGAGAGTCTCTGGCTGCGCGCATCAGCCGCGGCGCGCTGCCGGTGCCGGAGACGGTGCAAGCCGCGCTCAGCATTCTTTCCGCGTTGGCCGCGCTGCATCGTTGTTCGATCGTGCATCGGGATTTGAAGCCTTCCAACGTCTTTCTCACGGCACATGGCGTGAAGCTGCTCGATTTTGGGCTTGCCAAGGCCGTCGCGCCCCTGGCCGGCGGCGACGATGCCACCGCGAGCGTCCTCACGCAGCGCGGCATGCTGGCGTTCACGCCGCGCTACGCCTCGCCCGAGCAAATCACAGGAAAGCTGGTGGACGCCCGCTCCGACTTGTTTTCGACGGCGGCGATTATCTTCGAAATGCTCACCGGCAAAGCGGCCTTCGATGGCGACTCTGCGGTCGCGATCCTGCACTCCATCCTTTACGACACACCACCGGCCCTGAGCGGATCTCCTGCAATTTCGGCGATCGACCGGATTTTACAACGCGCTCTGGAAAAAAATCCCGAGGATCGCTTCTCGAGCGCCGACGCGATGGCCGCCGAGCTGCGCGCCACGCTTCGTCTCGAGGACGCAGGGGCGCGCGTCGAAGCCCGCGCACTGAAGCGGCTCATCGTGCTTCCGTTTCGGGTGCTGCGCGCCGATCCCGAAACGGATTTTCTGGCGTTCAGTCTTCCGGAAGCCATCGCCGCGTCTCTGGCAGGTCTGAATTCCCTGGTCGTCCGCTCCACGCTGGCCGCCGCGCGCTTTGCGGGCGACGCGCCCGATCTGAAGGAAATCGCACGCGAGGCCGACGTCGACGTTGTGCTCACCGGCAATTTGCTTCGCGCCGGCGCTCAGTTGCGGCTGACCACGCAGTTGGTGGAAGCGCCCGCGGGCACTCTGATCTGGTCGCGCGCATTGCAGGTGCAGCTCGAAGACATCTTTCAAGTCCAGGACACATTGGTGAGCGGCGTGGTGGAGTCGCTGGCTTTACCACTGACGACGGGCGAACGCCGCCTGCTCTCTCACGATGCGCCCGCCAATCCGGCCGCTTACGATCTGTACTTGCGTGCTAACGAAGTTGGCCGCGAAAACGTCGCCGCCGCAATCGATCTTTACGAACAGTGCGTCGCCATGGATCCGCGCTACGCTCCGGCCTGGGCGGGTCTGGGTCGCTCACGCTGGCTAGCGGACAAATATAGTGCGGGATCGGCCGATAAACTGGCGGCAGCCGACAGCGCTGTGCGCCACGCGCTGGAGTTGAATCCGGATCTGCCGATGGCGTACAACTTGTATGCGCAGATCCAGGTGGACCAGGGCCGCGCATTAGACGCCGTCAAGCGGCTGCTCAAGCGATTGCAGACCAAGCGAGCCGACCCGGAGCTTTTCGCGGGATTGGCCCACGCGTGCCGGTATTGCGGGCTGCTCCAAGCGGCCCTCGCGGCTCATGGCCAAGCCCGCCGCCTGGATTCCAAGGTGAATACCAGCGTGCTGCATACGCATTTCATGCTGGGCGACTATCAAAGCGCGCTCGAAGCCAGCAGCGAAGATTTTGGATATGGCGCAGCCGTGTCGCTCGCGATGCTGGGACGCGTAGAGGAAGCCGTTGCACTTTTGAGGAAAAAGGAGCCGCCTGTGTCGCGCCGCCTCGGCAGGCTATACGTCATATCGCTGCGTGCGTTGCTGGAAGGCGATCGCGCCGAAAGCCTGCGAGCGACCGACGAGCTTCTTGCGGCCACGTTCCGCGATCCGGAAGGCTGGTATTACCTGGCGCGCCAGCTCGGCTACCTCAGCGAAGCCAGCCGCGCGTTCGTCGCATTGTCACGAACCATCGATGGCGGCTTTTTCTGTTTTCCAGCGATGGCCCGGGACCCGTGGCTCGATCCGCTGCGAGGACATCCGGAATTCAAGACGCTGCTGGGGAAGGCCGAGGCACTGCATCGGGAGGCGGTCGAAGTTTTCACCCGAGAGGGCGGCGAGTCGCTGCTAGGAGTATTACCATCCCCGGCTTAAAGGCCTGCGTCACCAGCTACAATAGAGCGGCATGGAACACTTCACCTGGGACTCTGTCGAACTCGAAGCCATGAGCGATCTGATCGCGCGCAAAGTAATCAGCGGCGACAAGGCCATGGTCGCGCAAGTTTTCCTAAAGAAAGACGCAGTGGTGCCGGAACATCACCACGAAAGCGAGCAGATCACCTACATCCTGGAAGGCGCGCTGAAGTTCGAGTTGGAGGGCAAGCAAGTGATCGTGCGCAAGGGCGAAGTGCTGCACATCCCTTCCAACGTGCCGCACCGCGCGGTGGCGCTCGAAGATACTCTCGACCTGGATATCTTCTCGCCGATCCGCACCGATTGGTTGACCAAGAACGATGCGTACCTGCGCCGCGGCGAGCGCGAGAAAACCTGAGGAGTTGGCATGCACCGTATGAATCAAACTGTCCTGCTGGGCTTGTTGGTTGCGCGGGTAGCAGCGGCCCAGGCTTTCAATCCCCAGATGCCTGCGAACGTGCCCGAGGTAACTGGCGCGGTAGTCCAGAATCTCAACATGCACTACATCGATGTCGCGATCGGCAGCGGCGCGCTCGCGGCTCCTGGCAAGCAGTACACGGTCCACTACACCGGCTGGCTCCGCAACGGAACCAAGTTCGATTCCTCAGTGGATCGCAAGGAGCCTTTCAAGTTCGTGCAGGGACGCAGGCAGGTGATCTCGGGCTGGGAGGTGGGTTTTGAAGGGATGAAAGTTGGCGGGAAACGGCGCCTGTTCATTCCTTATCAACTGGCCTACGGCGAGGCGGGCCGAGGCTCGATCCCGCCGAAAGCCGAGCTGATATTCGACGTCGAACTGCTGGACGTGAGCGACGTGCCTGCGGCGCCCGCCGCTGCCGACATTCTGCTCTCTTTCTCCGACTCCGAAGAGAAAGTGATGGCGCTCGCCAAGGCCGTTCCCGAGGAGAAGTACGCGTGGCGTCCAGGCCCCGGTGTGCGTTCCGTCGGCGAAGTGTTCGTGCATATCGCCAGTGCGAATCAACTTCTGTTGAAGCTCGCGACGTCGGCGGCTTCCAAGGAGGAACTGGGGAAGGCAATTGAAGCGCAGTCCAGCATGGAGAAGCAGGCCAAGTCGAAGGAGCAGATCGTGCAGTTGCTCACCGAGAGTTTCGCGGCTGTGCGCAAGTCTTTGGAAACCGCAACAGCTGGAGCATTGTCCCAGGACGCCGACTTGTTCGGTACCAAGACCACGCGCCGGGGGGTGCTAGTCGCGATCAATACCCACATCGCGGAGCACTTGGGGCAATCGATCGCCTATGCGAGGATGAACGGCATCACTCCACCCTGGTCTCGCTAAGCACGGACGAATTTACCCACGACGCTTGAAAAATTGCACGGCCCGCTCGTGCCTTTCCGCCGCTTGTAGCGACGAAAAAGTCCCCAGGTTACGCCGCTTGCCGGTCCGCGGATTCTTCTTGCGCGAGTAGAGCCGGTATTCGCCTGACTTCAGTTTGCGAATCATGCCGTACCTCCGCCTAGTGCGTCAGCAATTCAAAGACCGCTTGCTTCTTTGGCTACAACGTTTTGACCCGGAACTGCGTCTTATTTGTGATGCGAATCATGCTGCTAGCGGTGTCGATTTTCACAGCCGCCTGTCTTGCACAGGCGCCGGCCACGACGATGCTGGGAAATGGCGTCCGGTTACGGTTTGTTACCGATTCCGGCAATGGCGCACCGGGTCCGTTGAAGACTGAACTGCGGCCGGCTTCCTACAACAGCGTTTATCGCATTTTCCGCGATGAAACCGGACTGGCTGTGTATGCCTACGAACTTCGAGTGGAGCTTACGCCCGAAGGAGATCATTTCCGGCTTACCGCGGAACCCGCCGGAACCGAGTTTGCCGCCAAAGTCCCTTATGCCGATGGCGGCAAACCGACGCCCACGCTGCCCAGACCCATCGTATCCACGCCTTTGGATTCGGGCGGCCGGTTCACGATAGGTATCCCGACCAATCCAGGCCTATGGGAGCACCGCACGGACACCGTGGAAATACAGCCAGATACCCGCGTCATTCCCCGCACGGATCGAAAAGCGCCGCAACCCAAGCTGCGATTCACCGGGCTGCAGGTATTCATCGACGGAAAACTGGTTTCGCCCGCGGGTCCGGGCACGATGGTCGCCGGACGGTACACGATGTTCTACCTTCCCCGGCACGGCGGCTATTTCTTTTCCACCGAACCTATCGATACGGGTCTCATCATGCGGCCGGCGACCGTGGACCGCACGCAACTGCGCTTCATGCTCGGCGACCAGGCCTATTTACTGAACTCCGAAGCGCCCATCCTGCCGGAATCCGAACGCGGCCCAGTGTGGGTCTATTACGATCGGAATTACAGGCCGGCGGGCAACCGGACCACGGAGAATCGGAATGGCAGGGCCGGCGAACAATTCTTCACCGCCGCGTCCGACTCGTTGCGTTCGTGGGTGCCGTGACGCTTGCGCCCGGCGGCTCCGAAGACTATCATTCGAGTGTTACGAAAGGAGACCCTCATGTCCAGTTATTTACTGCAAGTAGCCTACACGCCGGAGGCGTGGGCCAATCTCATCGCACGTCCGCATGACCGCATCGATGCCGTCCGGCCGGCTATCGAAAAGCTTGGTGGAAAAGTGACGCAGGCCTGGTTCGCTTTCGGCGATTACGATCTCATCACGATCATTGAAATGCCCGGCAATGTGGAGGCCGCTGCGTTCTCGCTAGCCGCGGCAGCGGGCGGCGCGATTCGAGCAATCAAGACCACGCCGCTGCTCAGCACCGCGGAAGGCATCGAAGCCATGAAGAAGGCGGCGAAGTCGGGTTACAAGGCGCCATCGAAAGCGGCGGGCGCCTGAGTTGGCATGGCATGGCCCGGGCACGGCCCTGCCCACAATCAGCGCAGGGTTGTGTAGGTTGGGAACTTCGGACGGACCAGCTTCTTCGGCGGATTCTTATCGAGTTCGGCGAGGATTTCCTGCACCGCTTTCTCGAGTTGCGGGTCGCGTCCCTGACGAATTAATTCCGGGTCGTGTTCCACTTCGATGTCGGGCGTGATTCCTTTATTCTCCGCGATCCATTGGCTCTCCGCCGGATCCCAAACGCCCGACGAGGGCGCTGTTACGACGCCGCCATCCATGAGCTGAGGAGCGAACGCCCGGCCCACCAATCCTCCCCAGGTTCGCTTGCCGATCAGCTTGCCGACTCCCGCGCGGCGGAAGTACCACGGCATGGCGTCGCCGCCCGAGCCTGCGAATTCGTTGATCAGCATTACCTTCGGTCCGAAAATGCCGCCCTGCGGCTGCAACTCGTCCTCGCCATCGCGCGTGGCCACGCTGGACATCAATTTGCGCGAAAGGAATTCGATGATGTCCGTGGCGAGCGCGCCCCCGCCGTTGAATCGTTCATCCACGATCACGGCCTTCTTGTCCACCTGGGCGAAGAAATACCGCGTGAAGTTTGTGAATCCGCCGAAAGCCGTATCGGGCAGATGGACGTAAGCGACGCGTCCGCCGGTCATTTGGTCCACCTTGCGCCGGTTGTCCTCGACCCAGGCGAGATTGCGCAAGCGCGCCTCGCTGGGCACCGGAACCACGGTCACTTCGCGAGCGTTCGCGCCGGAAGCGTCCAGGCTGACGCGAATCAAAACCTGCTTTCCCGCTGTGCCTTCAAAGAAACTGTACACGTTGTCGGACGCCGTCACGTTGCGGCCGTTCACAGCCAGCAAGTACTCGCCGGCCACCACGTTGACACCGGGCTGCGTGAGCGGCGCCCGGGCCTCGGGATTCCAGTTCTCGCCATTGTAGACGCGCGCGAAGCGGTAGCGGCCGTTTTCGATCTTGAAGTCGCAGCCCAGCAGGCCGGACTGGACGCGCTTCACCTCGGGCTGCTCTCCCCCAAAAACTCCCAGGTGCCCCACCACCATGTTGCCCAGCATTTCCGCAAACAGATAATTGAGATCGGCTCGCGAGGCAATCCCGTCGAGGAACGGTTCATAACGCTTTTCGGCGGTCTTCAAATCCAGTCCGTGATATCCGGGGTCGTAGAAGAAATCGCGCTCAACGCGCCAAGCCTCGTGATACATCTGCTTCCACTCGTCACGCGGCGAAATCCTCACTTCGATGTTCGCCGTGTTCAACTGACCACCGGTCGCACCGCCGGCGGGAGGCGTTGGAGGCGCGGGCGCCGCTGCACCGGCGGGCGGGGCTGGCGGCAGATTTCGGATGTACCAGTTGTCGCCCTGTTGCGTCAGCATCTTCTCGCCACTGCGCGAGACTTCGAAGAACCGGACACCGCCGGCGGCGACATCCGACTTGCGCGTCTTCAGGTCAAAACGATGCACCACCACTTGCGCGGGCTGCCCTGGCACGGGCAACGGCAGCTCGAGCGCAAAGAGCACCCCGGCTTTGCCGGTCTGAAGCTCGACGTACCGGCGCGGCGGCAACGGCATAGCCAGAATGCGCTGGCCGATATTGTCGAAATCGATCTTGACGTCCGGCGTCTTGGGCGGCGCGGGCTTGGCGGCATCGGGTTTCGGAGCGTCAGCTTTCGGCGCGTCCGGCTTCGCTGCGTCAGGCTTTCCGGCGTCGGCCTTCGCCGAGTCGGCTGGTCCGGCGTCGCTCTTGGCCGCATCCGCGGACTTTTCGTCGTCGCTCTCGGGCGCAAACGGCGATGGCTGATCCTTACTGAGCACGGCAACGTAGACGCTGCTGGTTGCAGGCCTCGTGAAGCTTCCCACGTCCGGTTGCAAAGAAGGCCCGGAGTCGGTTGACGCGGTGAAATACAAATATTTCCCATCCTTGTCGAATGCCGGATGCTTCGCGTCGCTCATGCCGTCGGTGATTTGCGTCGCCTTTCCCGATGCGAGCGAATAGGCATGAACGGCTCCCAGATAGTTCGGCAAGCGCATGGAATAAACCAGCCACTTCGAGTCCGGCGACCAAACCGGAACCCAATCATCGCCGGCCGGGTCCCAGAAGCGCTCTTTGGCGACCTGAACCGCTTTCTTGGTTTCGACATCCACGTACCAGATCCGCATGCGCGCGTCGGTGAGGGCGATTTTTTTCGAATCGGGCGACCAGACCGGTGCGCGATAGAAGCTGGCGTCAGTCAAGGGGATTTTGACAACGCCGCCCAATCCGCTCTGCGGCGCCAGATGCAGCGCATATTCGCCGGATTCCTCCGAAAGATATGCGATGGTCTTCCCGTCGGGCGACCAGGCTGGGAAGCGTTCCATCACCTTCGGCGTATTCGTAATGATGCGTACGTCTCCCTTTTCGGCCGGCACGGTGAGGATCTCTCCGCGCGCTTCGAACACTGCGCGCGCGCCGTTGGGCGACAAATGCGCGCTGCGCAGCCGGCGTGCAACGTTCACCAATCGCTCCCGTACCTCGAGGAAATCGCCGGCGACCGTGATGGGAACGGGCTTCACTTTGCCCGACTTGAGGTCGAACAGCGAGAGGCCGCCAAACTGTTCCAACACGATCGCGTCCGGCCCAGCGCCCGCGGACTTGAAGTCGAGTCCGTTGTTCTTGACCTCTTCCTTCACCTGTTTCGAGCGGGTGTCATAGGAGAAGAGCGTGACCGGTCCGTTGCGATCGCTCAGGAAAAAAACTTTGCTGCCGATCCACATGGGGTTGTAGTCGTTCGAATTGTCGCGCGGGATTTTTTCGATCTTCGAATCGGAAAGACTGGCGAGCCAGATGGGCGTTGTGTCGCCGCCCCGGTAGTGCTTCCAGGCCGTGAAGGCGCGGCGCATCGGTACGTAAGCCAGGCGCGTTCCGTCGGGCGAGTATGCGGCTTCAAAGCCCCACGGAAGCGGAAGCTTCTCCGGAAAACTGCCATCGGCGGCGATGCTGAACAACTGGGGAAAAGGGCCGTGGCTGTCGCGATTGGAAGCGAAGACGATCCTTTTGCCATCCGGGGACCAGCCGAGCACGAGATCCGGGGCCGGGTGCCAGGTCAGCCGCTTGGGCACGCCGCCCGTAGCGGGTATCGAATAGAGATCCACATTGCCGTCATATTCACCGGTGAACGCGATGCTCGATCCGTCCGGGGAGAAAATCGGAGCGGTCTCAAGACCGGGGCCGCTGGTCAAGCGCCGTGCGTCGCCGCCATCGCGAGATACGATCCACAGGTCGCCTGCGTAAACGAAGGCGATCTGAGTCTTGCTCAGCGTGGGTTTCTGCAGCAGCAGCGGACCGCTCGAATCCGCGAGCAGGGGACTGAACGAGAGAGCGACAAGCACGGCAAGATAGCGCATGAACTAACCTCCTTGAAGAAGTATATCTTTTGAAGGTGGTTGCGAGGCTGCTTTCTCGATTTGGCCGCGGATGAACGCTGATGAACGCGGATCTTGAATTCGGGGATGCGTAGCGGCCCCTTCCTCGTATTCTTGTATTCCTCAGGCACGAGTGCCTGGCGGCGCAGAGCGCCGCCCTACGTTATAATCGCGGCAATGAAACGTCTGGCCGGATTCCTGCTGCTATGCTTTTCGATCGCGCGGTCCGATGCCGCCCGTCCGCTTACGCTCGAAGACTACTACCGTATCGTGAGCGCCTCGGCTCCCGCCATCTCGCCGGACGGCCGCTGGGTGGCCTTCGTGCGCAACAGCATCGTCGAGGCGGAGAACCGGCGGCATACGGAAATCTGGATCAGTCCCGCCGATGGATTGAAACCGGCGGTGCGGTTGAGCAGCGCCACCGAATCGGCTTCGGCGCCGAAATGGAGCCCGGATGGAAGGTTGTTGACCTTCCGCCAAGGCGGCCGCGACGGCGAAGGCGACATTTGGTTCTTTCGAATGGACCAGCCCGGCGGCGCGGCGTTCCAGATTCAGGGCGTCGGCGGCGCGCCGATCTTCAGCCCGGACAATCGCTGGATCGCGTTCACCAAGAAAACGCCGCCTGCCGCGAAACCGCATGAGCAGACAGCTTTGGAGTACCAGCTTGCGCAGCGCTTCAAGGGACGCATGTATGACTGGATGAACATCCGCTTCGATCAGCGCGGTTATCTGCCCGATCCGCGCGATCCTGTGGCGACGCCGCCACTGGAGCTATACGTCGTGCCGCGCGATGGCGGCGCGTCGAAGGAGTTGACGCATCTCGGAGTCGACGTCAAGGCGGTTGCGTGGCGCCCGGATAGCAGCGCACTGGCGTTGGTCGCGGATTCGCATCAGCGCGACGAATACTCCTACGAGCGCGCCGACCTGTGGATCGCGGACCTGGAAGGCCAAGTCCGGCGCTTGACCGACGATGGCTTCGAATACGATTCTCCGGCCTGGTCGCCGGATGGAAGGTCGTTATTCTTCCGGCGACGTCAGGGATTGAATCAGGTTATTCAGGCCAAGCAGAACCATGGCGGGGCAGTGGACCTGTATCGCATGACCCCCGAAGGCGGCGAGATGAAAAACCTGACGCCGGATTGGGATTTGATTCCGGAGGCTCCCACGTGCAGCGGCCAATTCATTTACTTCGGCGCGGACGTGGGTGGAGACGTGCAGCTTTTCCGCATGCCCTCGGCAGGCGGACGCGTCGAGCAAGTCACGAAAGGCGAGCGCGCGCTCGGAGCCTTCAGCTTTTCGCAAGCCTTCGATCGCATGGCGTACACGGCTTCCGACCCGCGCCATCCCGCCGAAGTTTTCTCGGCCAAGACAGATTCGAGCGGCGAAGCGAAGCTCAGCGCCCTCAACGAAACCTCGCTCAAAGATGTGCATCTCGCCGCAGCCGAGCGGATTCGTTTCCCAAGCGCGGACGGCACGGCAGTGGAGGGCTGGATCATGCTGCCGCTGGCTGCGAAGACTCCCTATCCGCTGATTCTCAGCATTCACGGCGGTCCGCACGGGTCGTACAGCAGCGCGTTCAACTATGAACACCAGTTGTTGGCGTCGAACGGCTACGCGGTGATCTACACGAATCCGCGCGGTTCCACCGGTTACGGTGAAAAATTCCTGTGGGCTACTTGGGGAGGATGGGGCAGGCTGGATTACCAGGACGTGATGGCAGGCGTGGACTACGCGCTGGATCATTATCCGCTCGACCGCAAACGCCTGGGCGTCACCGGCTACTCCTACGGCGGCTTCCTGACCGACTGGATCATCACTCAAACTAATCGCTTTATCGCGGCGGTCACCGGAGCGGGCATTTCCAACTGGCTCAGCGATTACGGCACCGCGGATATTCCACGCACCAAGGAAACTGAGTTTTACGGCTCTCCCTGGGAGCAGGCCAGCAGCGAGCGCATGCGCGCTCTCTCACCCATCACGCATGCGGCGAACGTCAGGACTCCCACGCTGTTCGTGCACGGCGAAGCGGACCGGCGCGTTCCGATCGAGGAGGCCGAGCAGATGTATACGGCTCTCAAGAAGCTCCGCGTCCCGGCCAAGTTCATCCGCTATCCTGGGAATTTTCACGGCGGCTGGCCTCCCTGGGACATGGTGCATCGCTATTACAATGAGCTTCAGTGGTGGGGCGAATACTTGGGAGGCCGGACTTAATGGCCGCGAATGAACGCGAATGAACGCAAATACTCTGTTGCTTCTGATTCTGGGCACAATTAGCATGAATGCAGCTACGAAACTGAGTCACGCGGACTGGGGCAAGACGCGCGAAGGCGCGGCGGCGAAGCTCTACACGCTGACCAACCGGAACGGCGTTGAGGCGAGGATCACCAATTACGGCGGCATCGTCGTCTCGGTGAAGACGCCGGATCGCAGGGGCGCGATGGCGGACGTGGTGCTGGGATTCGATTCCCTCGACGGCTACATCAACAGCCCCAGTCCCTACCTCGGCGCGCTGATCGGAAGGTACGGGAACCGGATCGGGCACGCGAAGTTTACGCTCGACGGCGTCGAGTACAAACTGGCCGCAAACAATGGCGAGAATTCGCTGCACGGCGGCAAGCGCGGATTCAATATGGTGGTCTGGACGCCGCGTGAATTGCCCGATGGCGGACTCGAGCTGACTTACTTGAGCAAAGATGGCGAGGAGGGCTAGCCGGGCAATCTCAGGGTGACGGCCACGTATCATTTGACGGACGCGAACGAACTCCGGATCGATTACGCGGCCACCACGGACAAAGACACCGTCCTCAATCTCACCAACCATTCCTACTTCAATCTGAAAGGGGCCGGGGAGGGCGATATTCTCGGCCACTTGATGATGTTGAATGCCGATCGTTTCACTCCCGTCGACGCGGGCCTGATTCCGACGGGCGAACTGCGGCCAGTGAACGGTACCCCGTTCGATTTCCGCAAACCAGCGGGCGTAGGCGCGCGCATCGAGCAGGATGACGAGCAGTTAAAGCTTGGCAAGGGTTACGACCACAACTGGGTGTTGAACGGGAGCGGGATGCGGCTGGCGACGCGCGTGGAGGAGCCATCGACGGGCCGCGTGCTGGAGGCGCGGACGGATCAACCGGGCGTTCAGTTTTACACCGGCAACTTCCTGGACGGCAGCATCAAGGGGAAGGGCGGAAAGGTGTACGGGTTCCGCTCCGGTTTTTGCCTGGAGACGCAGCATTTTCCGGATTCGCCGAACAAACCGAAGTTTCCATCGACGGTGCTCAAGCCGGGGCAGACGTTTCGCAGCACGACGGCGTACCGGTTCTTGACCAGTGCCCGCTAGCGGACATGGTATATACTGGCAGACTGCATCGGGGAAAGGAGCCCCTTTCATGAATCGAAGAACAATCTGCACGAGCATTGCAATCGCGTTGATAACGGCCGTGGCCGCCGTGGGCCAGCCGGCCGCATCGGGTTACCTGGACGTATACGTCGCCAAGGTAAAGCAGGACAAGCGGCCCCAGTTTGACAGCGTCACCAAGAAGTTCGCCGCCGCCAACCGCCAGCACAAGGGCGACAACTGGGTCGCCTATCAGGTGGAATACGGAGAAGCCAACACGGTGTACTTCGTCAGCGTTCGCAACAACTATGCGGGCATTGATGAAGGCGTGAAGGCGTTCATGGGTGCGCTAAAGAGCGCGTATGGCGCCCAGATGACGATATTTCTGGCAGAGAACGACAGCTACCTGATCGGCTCGCGTTCCGAGATTCGCGCGCGCCGGCCCGACCTGTCTTCCAACCTGCCGGCCGACAACGCGGCGCTGAACAGAGTGGTGGGAAAATCGCGCTTCCTGCGGATCGTGACGATACGCACCCGGCCGGGCCGCGGTCCGGACTTCGAAGCGGAACTGCTCAATATCAAAGCGGCGAATGAGAAGCAGACGCCTGGGCGCGTGACCACGGTAAGCCAATCGAGTGTGGGTGCGCCGTTGGGAATCTACTATCTCACTAACTTCGGCGACTCGTACGCTGCCCTGGCGTCACCCAAGACGCTGCAGGAGTTGCTGGGCGACAGAGGCTACCGGAACTTCCAGAAGAACAGCTCGGAAACGACCATCAATGCGGAGATCATCATCTGCCGCTGGATGCCGGAGCTGAGCAATCCGCCTGCGGAAATCGCCAGTGCCGATCCTGCGTTCTGGAATCCGAAACCGCCGGCACCGCCCAAAGCCAAGCCCGACGAAAAAAAGTAGTAGCTGGCGGAGATGTGGCACAGCCATTCTGGGCTGTGTTCGCGGGTTTGCTGCGCCTGCATGAAGCGAACGACTGCCGGCGCAGCCGTCTCTCGCGATCCTACTGCTGGCCGGAACCGCGGCGGCTTACCGCCCCCAGCCTTCGTGATGCTCGCGGTATTCGCGCAGCCGGCGCAAATCGTCGTTTAACAGATCCCGGTCGCGCGGCGACATCCGATTGTCGGCCACCACGCGCTGCAACGCACCTATGACCTCGTCCAGTTCGCGTTGGTCATAGAAGCCCCGCGCCAGCTTGTCCTGCAGTTCGTTTAATTCCTGCTTGGTTCGCTGAAGGCGATATTGGTCGCGGCCGAACGGGAATGTCGCAGTTTGTACGTGCTCCAGATCCTCGCGGACCTGCCAGAACAGGCGGCTGCGCCAGCGTTCGCCGCTATACCGCTCGTCGCGATCCTGGTGGTACCAATCCCAATCGCGGTCGCGGCGTTCGCGCTCTTGTGCGCCGGCGGCTCCGGCAAATACCAAGAATGCGGCAGCCGCTAATCCCTTCTGTAAAGCGTGGTTCATCTGCTTGAACGCCTCCCGTTGGTCTGACGCGCTATGGCGTCGCTTTGCATCGTCGCCGACGATTATTTGTGGTTAATCTTGCGTTGCTGGCGGAGAGGGGGGGATTCGAACCCCCGGTAGAGCTTTTGGCCCTACGACGGTTTAGCAAACCGCTGCTTTCGACCACTCAGCCACCTCTCCGGTGGAATTGGGCGGGTCTTAACCGGATGGTAGCATAGCAGCTGGCTATTTCCGTTGCAGCTCTTGCGGGACTCGCTGACGGTCGAACTCCGAATACTGGAATGTCCACTTGAGCGGCAGTTCTTGCGGAATGTAGCAGACCCGGTCGTCGCACGCCTGGTAGCGCAGCGTGCCCTCCACGATGAATCTCCCCGAACTGTCGATCGCCGGCCTGACCTTGGCGTCCTGGCCGATGGTGACGTCGCGTGTCAGACGGAAATGGCCGCGATACACGGGAACGGTCTCATCGATCGCTTTCAGATGCAGTTTCTCCGACGCCGGATAGCTCACCTCGTGCGGAGCGGCTACGTCGGATTCACTCACCTTCCAGTCGATCGCGATGTAGCCTTCCACGCCCGGCGCGTACACGTGCATGTTGGGGGCGAGATCGATCTCCAGCGCGAGCGCGACGCGCTGTCCCGGTCCGACGATCGAATTGCTGGCGGTCGAGGCGAGCTTGAGCTGCTTGCCCTGAACCTCGCCATTCTCCGGCGCCGGGATCAGCCCGAACTGATGCGCCAGAATGTCCGCGGAGGTGTAGCGCTGCCGGTAATCGTCTTCGAAATACTTGGCCACGATCGCGCCCTTGGCATCCAGAACGAACGAGCCGGGATACGGGACGCCGAAAAACGGGCTGTTCTTTGGAATCGTTTCATTCAAGAGGTCCAGCTCGCGAATGATTTTCGAATCCGCGTCCGACAACAGCGGAAAATGAATGCCGCGTCGTTCCGCGAAGTGGTGCAACAGAGCAACGCTGTCGTAACTGATGGCCGCGACCCCCAAGCCGAGCATCTCGAACTCTTCGCGGTTGCGTTCCAGCTCCACGAGCTGGGCTTTGCAGTAGGGTCACCAATCCGCGGAACGGTAGAGCAGGATCACCGCGCCCTTCGCTCCCAGCACGTCCTTCAAGTGGTGTACTTTCCCGCTCTGGTCGCTCAACTCGAAGTCGATCATTTTGCTCCCCACCGGCGGGCCGTACTCGCGGGCAAAGAGACAAGTCGCGGCCAGCAGGAGCAATGTCGCGGCGCTGAATCGAATTCGGTGCAAATTCCATGGTACCTAACGCCGGAGAAGCCGGCGCTGGCGTATGTTAATGCGTCTTAATGGTGGCGTCTCTTGCATTCCGGGTCGATTAGCGAGTAAGCTTTGGTAGTCCCGATGGGGTGTGGCAACATTCCTATCGGGAATGAAGACTACAAAGGGAGGCCCGTAGATGAATCGCAGAAAATTCAACATTGCTCTCGGCACGGCGACCGCAGGGTTGCTGGCGGGGTCCGCGCTGTTCGGGCAAGTAGACACCACGATGGGAGCCGGCAAGAAGAAGGCGGCGAAGCACGACTGCTCCGGCAAGAACGAATGCAAAGGCCAGGGCGGATGCAAAACCGGTGACGCCGGCTGCAAGGGAAAGAACTCCTGCAAGGGCAAGGGCGGTTGCGCCGTTCCCGCGAAGAAGGTGAAGAAATAGATTAGCTTCCGAATCCAAGACTAATATGAGATCGGGGAGCGCAGCCCTAGCTGCTCCCCGAACTTTCCTGCCGCGAAGACGGAATCCCGCAGTTACAATCCAGGGTACAGAATGAAAGTCAGGCGTCCGGTTTCCGAGCCGTTTCGGAGAGTACCGTACGCATGAGCGTTCAGCATCCAGCTCCCGCGCCTGTTGTCTGGCTTTCCACCAGCATGGCCGCCGGCGCGGTGATGATGGCTCTGGAACTAGTCGCCTTCCGCCTTTATGGTCCTTTCCGAAGTTGGCATTGGGCGGAGACTTCACGGGCACGGTCCTGACTACGCTCATGATCTTCGCGCCCTTCCGTGCTGGTGCTTTCGCGCTCCGATGGAAACCACTTGCTCTTTGCTTTCCCCTACGCGCGCTCGCTCGATTCCGTCCGAGAGCAATTGAAGAACGCACCCCTGAGCGGGTATCTGCGGCAGCTCGCGGACAAAACCGGCGCCGCGATGACGGATCTTGTACCGCCGCCCGGAACACCCGGGTTCACAGACGACCTGGCCCCGGTTGAGGAACTGACTCGTCGCATGCTGATGGAGTGACCTCAAGCACGGCTGCGCGGTTCGGGCGAAGAAGTGGCCGCCGGAGGCACGTTAACGAGTCTTAATCATCCCGTCCTCACCCCCCTTGCATTCGAGGCCGAAATGCGGGTAAGCTTGTTGAGTCTCGGTGGGTGGCGAGAGCATACTCATCGATCTCAAAATTACAAAGGGAGGCAGTAGATGAATCGCAGAAAATTCACCATCGCGCTCGGCACCGCGACCGCAGGTTTATTGGCAGGTTCCGCGCTGTTCGGGGACGATGAGAAGCCGAAGAAAGGCAAAGGCAAAGCCGCGAAGCACGACTGCGCTGGCAAGAACGACTGCAAGGGCCAGGGCGGATGCAAGACCGGCGACGCCGGCTGCAAGGGCAAGAACTCCTGCAAGGGAAAGGGCGGCTGCGCCGTTCCCGCGAAGAAGACCTAGTTTTTTGAGTCTCAAGACTCATGCAAATCGGGGAGCGTAGCCGTTTGAACGCTCCCCAACCTTCGTTTTACAAATTCCTTCCGTTCGTGCTCCGATGACTCTCCCTTCCCTGCAATTGTTTGCCTTTCTCTTCGCACTTGTATCGCTCGCCGGCGCAGCGGATTACCAGATTCAAGCCAATATCCGCTACGACCAATATCCGGAGACTGTGCTGGATATTCTCCAGCCGCTGGCGCCCGCGTTAAAGAACCGCCCCGGCGTGATCATGATTCACGGCGGCGGATGGGTTCAGGGGGACAAGGAAAGAATGGTGGAGCGGTTTTGCGTGCCGTTGGTGCACCACGACTTCGTGGTTGCGAACGTGGAGTATCGGCTGGCGAAAGCGGCCACCGCGCCGGCTGCGGTGAACGATGTCCTGAAAGCCGCCCAGTGGTTCCACGACCACGCCGCGGATTACAAAGTGAATCCGAACCAGATCCTCGTCGCGGGCGGTTCCGCGGGAGGACATCTGGCGTTGATGGTTGCGATGGTTCCCGATTCCGCCGGCTTTGGCTCGGCGATCAAGATTGCGGGAGTGATTGATTTCTACGGCATCACCGATGTTGGGGATCAGCTCGACGGCCCGCACAAGCAGACCTACGCGGTCACGTGGGTGCCGGAGCAGCCGGATCGCATGGAACTTGCACGCCGTCTCTCACCGCTCACGTACGTGCGCAAAGGGCTGCCGCCGATGCTCATGATTCACGGGGACGCGGACCAGACCGTGCCGTATGACCAGAGCGTGCGGTTGACAACAGCTCTGAAAACCGCCGGAGACGATGCCGAATTGATCACAGTCGCGGGGGGAAAGCATGGGTTTCCGCCGGAGGATATGAGCAAACTCTGGCCACAAATCTTTAAATGGCTCAAGAAACACAAACTCGGATAACCCCGAGCGTCAGCGAGGGGACCTGTTAGCGACAAACGTCCCGTTCGGCTGATAGAAAACCAACTGGTCCACAGCTCCGCCATCGTTTTTCTTGAACTCGACGCTGTATCCGGTCAGTCCCTTGACCAGGAACTTCAGCCCGCCGGTTGGGACCAACTCGTACGCAGGCTGTCCGGGCAGGGCCAGCGTGATGGCATTGTCTCCGCGCAAGGCAACGGTTGCCGTTGCGGGCCCAAGCTGATACTGGCCCGCCAACGGCTCGAGCACGCTCTTCTGCAACACCGACCGGTCGGGCGCGCGCGTAAACACGATCTCGTGCACGCTGGATTCGAACGGCGCCGAGAATGAATCGATATCGCCCTGCAGATTCGAATGGAACGTCAGTTTGGTGGAGGGAAAATCGATGGCGTCGTCGGAAACTTCGAAGACGTCGTAGTGAAAATGCTTGAGCGGCGCGCTGAGCCCGTTGAACGTCACCTTCAGATCGCCCTGCGCGAGCGCGATCTTCGCCACGCCGTATCCGGGATTCTCGAATTCACCGGCGTAATCGGCGAGATCGTGCGACGGATGGGTGTTGGGCTTCCTGGCGGTCAGTCCCTTCTTCTTCGCTTCGTCGGCCGATTCCTTCTGCTTCTTCTCGTCGTCCTTCAGGCGCGCCGTCCACGCCACGTGGTCGAGACCCAGCAGCCGATCGTACAGGTTGTAGGAAACCACCGTGGGTAGCGGGCTTCCATTCATGTTGGTCAGGATCACCATGCCGATCTTGTCCTGCGGCATGAAGGTCACCAGCGCGCTGAATCCGTCGATGTTGCCGCCATGATGCACCAGCTTGTGCCCGCGGTAGGTGGTGATGAAAAAGCCCATTCCGTAAGTTGAGTGCCCGACTTCAGTCCAACGGATCGCGCCCGGGATCACCATTTGCGGCGTCTGCATCTGCACGGCGTTGCTCTCCGAAAGAATCTGCTTCGCGCCGGACTTGCCCAGGTTCATGTGCAGCAAGAGGTACTTCGTCATGTCCTCCGCGTTGGAATTGATGGAGCCCGCCGGGCCGATCTGATCGATGTTGCGGAAGGGGAACTCCTTCACTTCTTCCTTGATCTTGCGGTACGGAAGCGCGAAATCGCCCGCCTTCCGGGAATCGGTGACGGAGAAGTTCGAGCTGCTCATCTGGAGCGGCGCGAATATCTGCTCGCGCGCGAAAAGTTCCCACGGCTTGTCCGCGATCTGTCCGGCCAGATAGCCCGCGGTCATGAACATCAGGTTCTGATACTGGAACGTCGTGCGGAAATCCTTGCTCGGCTCCAGGTACCGCAGGCGCTCGAACATTTCCTTGCGGGACAGCGGCGAGTTGTACCACAGCAGATCGTGACGCGGCAGTCCGGAGCGATGCGTAACCAGATCGCGCGGCGTCATGCGCTCGGTGGTGAACTCGTCGGACATACGGAAGTTCGGCAGGTACTCGCGCACCGGCTTGTCCCAATCCAGCTTGCCCTGATCCACCAGGATGCCGAGCGTAGTCACGGTAAACGATTTCGTCGCGGAGCCGATGGCGAACAGCGTTTTCGGCGTCACCGGCAGTTGCTTGCTGACATTGCGCATCCCGTAGCCCTTGGACAAAATCACATGACCATCCTGCACCACGGCAATCGCGACGCCGGGCACGCTCCAGTCCTTCAAGGCGGTTGTGACGAAATCGTCGAAGCCGTCCAGTTTGACGGAATCGGCGCAGGCGAGGCATGTGAAGAGAACGGCGAAAACAGCAAGTTTCAATCGGCACATGTACGCTATTCTATTTGCTTCCCGATGTCATTGCTTACCTTGGTCCGTCACGGACAGGCGTCCTTCCTTAAAGAGAACTACGACAAGCTCTCCGAACGTGGCGAACTACAGTCGCGGATCCTGGGGGAATACTGGCTGAGAACGGGCGAGGTTTTCGATCAGGTTTATCAAGGATCGGCGTGCCGGCATCTGCGCACCGGCCAGATCGTCGCCGATGTGTATCGTCAGGCTGGCGCTCCGTGGCCTGAGCCTGTCACGCTGCCCGAGTTGAACGAATATCCCGGCATCGAAGTGGTGCGCACGTTTCTGCCGGGCCTCATGGAAACGCACGAAGACATCCGCGCGCTGGAAGCGGAGTTTCGCCAGGCCGGCGAACAGGACGTGGCGTTCCGCATCTACGACAAGCTCTTCGCGCGCATCACCCGGATGTGGGTGAACGAGGAGCTGCACTCCCCGGAGGTGGAGCCGTGGCGGGATTTTTGCGAACGCGTCGACCGGGGGATCGCGCAGATTCGAAACAGAGCGGGCAAGAATGCGCGCATCGTGGTGTTTACATCCGGCGGCGTAATCGGCGCCACGGTTCGCGCCGCCCTGGATTTGTCGCCGCAGCGAACGCTGGAGATGAGCTGGACCTCGCGCAACGCCAGTTACACCGAGTTCTTGTTTTCACCCGAGCGATTTTCGCTGGCGAGCTTCAACAATCATCCGCACCTGGAGGCAGAGGAGCTACTGACCTATCGCTAGTTACCGCGCCGAGACCCCTCTCGGCGCCCGGTGGAAACATGTTAGGTGGCTTGGTCAATTCAAATTCGAAGAGCCGCCATAGGATCGATTCTAGCGGCGCGGCGCGCCGGAATGTAGCTGGCGGCAAGCGCCACCAGGAGGAAGAGCAATGCGACTCCGATGAAGGTTGCGGGATCGGTCGCGCCGACTTGGAATAGCAGCGTATTCGCCACCCGCGTCAAGGCGAAAGCCCCACCAAGGCCGAGCGCTATTCCGGCCAGCATCAAGACCAAGCCTTGTCCGATGACAAGCCACAGAATGTCGCTCTGCCGAGCGCCCAGCGCGCGGCGAATCCCCACTTCTTGGGTGCGCTGCGATACGGAGTAAGCGATCACGCCGTAAATGCCAATTAGAGCGAGGAGCAGCGCCACGCCGGCGAACGATTCCAACAATATCATGAGCAAACGCCTCTGGCCCACCTGCGCTTCCACCAGATAATCCATCGTTTGGACGTTCGCGATGGGCTGATCCCGATCCAACGCATGCACCTGCTCGCGAACGGATCTTATGAACCGCAGCGGATCGCCTTCTGTTCGGATGGCAAAGATCGCCGATTGGGGAGCTCCCTGAGCGAATGGGAGGTATACAGTTCCCGGCCATGTGTTACCTTCCAGGCGTTGACGCACATCAGCCACTACTCCGACGATCTCGGCCGGTTTCGGGTTTGTGCCCCCAATCAAAAGGCGCTTGCCGACCGGGTCCTCGCCGCTGGGATAACTCGGCCAGAATTGACGGGCCAGACTCTCGTCGATGATGGTCATCCGCTGCGAGTCTTGGTCATCTTTTGCGCTAAAATCCCGGCCTCGCCTCAGAGGAATCTCGAGCGTCCGGAAATATCCTGGCGTGATGGTTACGATCGCCTCAATGGGGCGCTCGTTTAGCTTCAGCCGCGCCTCGGTGGCATCCTGCACCGGAGTTCCTGCATAGCCCATCATCGGAAGATAGAGTGCCGCGACCCCGCTGTGGACACCCGGCGACGCTTCGGCGCCCCGGATGAGACCTTGATAGAACGCGGCCCTCTTCTGGTCCGTGTCATAGCGCAGTGGGGGAAGCGAAATGCGCATTGTGAGCAGGTTTGCCGGGTTGAATCCAACGTCTACGTGCCGCAAACGCGCGATGCTCTCCACAAGCAACGCCGCGCCGATCAGCAACACAATCGAGAGCGCAATCTGGCCCACCACCAGTAGCCCACGAACGTTCAGGTTTGCCAGAATCCGCCTGGGGGCCCCTTGACTAGCCGACCCTCCGCTGGCTCGCAACGTCGTCATCAGATCGGGCCGCGACGCGCCCAGGGAAGGCGCCAATCCGAAGATGACCCCGGTGGCGATGGAGAGCACCGCAGAGAATCCGAGTACGATCCAGTCCAGGTGAATTTCACCGGCGCGCGGGAGTTCGAAAGCCGTGATGCTGCGAATCGCGCGCAGACTCCAAGCGGCAAACAGTACACCAAGTGCTCCGCCGGCAAACGACAACACAATGCTTTCTGCTAGAAGTTGTCGGATGAGACGACTACGGGCGGCGCCCAGCGCCGATCGCACGGCAAATTCTCTTGAACGAGAGGTGGCTCGCGCCAGCAGCAGGCAGGCCACATTGGCACATGCGATTAGCAGAACAAGGCCAACCGCGCCGAACAGCATCAAAAGCATAGATCGTACGTTGGCCACCAAGGTATCCTTCATTGCTGTGACTTCCACCGTTCTTGGTTTGGCATCCAGCATGGCGGGATGACCTAAAGCGTAGTGACGCCGAATCACTTTCATCTCCGCGTTTGCTTGTTCGATACTTGCGTCTGGCCGCAGACGACCGACTATCGTCAAGAAGGGACTTAACGCACGGGACTTGGGTGGTATGAGCGGCTCCTCGGACGGTGCTGTCAGCCATACGTCCACATCGGGAAAAGGAAACTGGAGTTGGGGCGGAAGAACGCCGATAATGGTGTACGCCGTCGTCGCGAGAGTCGCCGTCTTACCGGCGATTTGCGGATCTCCCCCAAAGCGCCGCTGCCATAGCTCAGCGCTGATCATCGCGACCGGTGCGCCGCCGGGCGAATCTTCCTCGGGGCGAAAGCTGCGTCCCAGCATCGGTTCCACGCCGGGAATCCGAACGAAGCCAGCCGACACGCGGATGCCCCTGAGTACCTCCGGCTCGGCTCCGCCAGAAAGCGTCACGTTTTCCGGGCCGACAAAGGCTCCGACTTGGGTGAAGGAATGCGCAGCCGCCTGCATTTCCGCAAATCGCGTCGGCGTGGCGCCTCCCGAGATGCTTACCAACTGATCCGGATCCCGGTACTGAAGCGGCTTCAGCAGCACAGCGCGAATAACCGTAAACATGGCTGTATTTCCGCCGATTGCGAGCGCCAGCGTGAGAACAGCCGTCGTGGCAAAGGCAGGTTTCTTGCGCATTGTTCGAAGCGCATGGCGGGTATCCTGCCAGGTCGACTCCAGAAGGTGCATATGCCTTGTCGTTAGTGTAGAACTATCCGGCAACTGTCCTGAAATTCGGTAGTGTATCAGTTTGAATTTTCACAAGCCTGGATCATCGCTACGATGTCCTTGATCTCCCATAGCCGGTTGTCCACGCCCGCTGCCATCGCCGGGGAGCAACGCAGTGTCTGGTGGACGCGGGCGAAATTGTAGTACATCAGATAGAGCGCAACGGCAGCGGCGTGGTTTTCGATCTTCTTTGAGAACCCATTCGTCAAGCGCGTGAACCGGCGCATTCCCATCCTCAAGCTCAAGTTCGCTCGTTCGATATAGCTGGTGCTCACATGCTCCGGGTCCGGGTAGCCGGTGACAGCCTTGCGTTCGCAGCCGATGCACTCAGCGGGGCTGTAGCGTTTCTCGCCTTCGCTGGTGTTGCTGTATATCTTGACCAACTGAGCATAGTCCACGTCGCCCCGGAAGGCCCGCTCAACCGCATTGAGGTAAGCGCTAAGACCGTCGCTCGTCAGTTGGATTCTGTCCGCGAGACGGTCTGCAAGGTCGCTCACGAAGATTCGGGCGGTAACACCGTCACGCGGTCCAACGATCCAGGCGGGAATCAATTTGCTGTCAGCGTCAATAGCCGCCCAGGTCCAAGCATCGCCCGCATACGGGTGCTTCGCGGCGATCTCAGGCGTCACGTTCTTGGCCTTGGCATAGCAGAAGGCCCAGCATTCATCGACTTGTACCCGCTTGCAAGTAAGATTGCGCAGAACCCGGTCCTGGTACTCCGAGCACGCTGCACCAGCGTCCACGGCCAACTTGACCACTGTGTTGATCGCAACGCCAGTCATTCGGCTGGTGGAGCGCAGAGAGTTCCCTTCAACCAAGGCGGCTATGATTTGGGCGCGGAGGCCGGTATCAAGGCGGTTCATACTAACTATTATGCTTGATCGCATATGGATTGTCAAGCCCTAAAGGGTATAAGAACGGTACTTATACGCTGTTTGTGGGGATTGCTTTCACATGGCACCATGAAGTATACTCTTTACGGTATGAGCAATGGCGGAACCGAGCGATCTGTCATCAGGATGGATGACGCATGAGGTTTTACAGCGAGACGATCAGGGAAAGCACACCATCGCGCCGTTTTCTGATGCATTGGCTGCATCAGGAAGTCTCCCAACCAAAGCGATCACCAAGATGCGGATGGTGCAAGATCTTGGCTGGCCAGCAGCTAAGCGGGTCCTGACTGATGACCACGGACACCCGCTCATTGTAAAGAAGGACGAAGTTGTTTGGCTTCTCAAGTGCAAGCCTAGTTGCTGGAGACTCTATTTTTATGTCTGGAAAAATGGAAAAGACAAGCGTATCATCTACCTCCACGCAGTTTGTAAGAAAAAGGATGCCGAAGACCCCTATGATGCAGCCGAAGCCAGAAAGATCCATGACGGCATCCGGCCAGGGGGAAGTGCTATCACGCTCTTCGATTTCCCCGCTGGCTGAGGTTTATAGAACCGAGGAGTTCAGGAATGCATGGGCAAACGAAGTTCGATTCCACGTAGCAAGGAACCTGTTGCATTTGAGGCGGTACCGCCAGATGTCGCAAAGTACCGTAGGGCAGGCAATGGGTACGAGCCAGTCTGCCGTGGCCCGAATTGAAAGCGGGCAAGAAAACATCACACTGGATACGCTTCAGAAAATGATCGGTGCTTTGAATGGGCGCTTTTATGTTTCCATACGTCCTGGTGAATTGCAATCTCGATACGACCAACCATGGTGGAATTCAATAAGTTCTTGGACATTTTCACCAGCAGATTGGAACCTGATAGCTGTAGACTCCCGGAAGGGCGGAGGAGATGAAGTCCTCGGTATGCTATTTCGGCGAAGTGAGGTGCAACGAGGCGAGACGACGCCTCCAGCGGCAGGACAGTTGCCAGAAGCGCGGGTCAGCTAGCGGAAGGAAAATCATGGCAAACAAACAACAACGAAGATTAGGGCGAGGCGTGGCTCCTTTGCCTGCTTCAAACCCACTCATTGTTCGGGCGAACGTGAATCGGCGAGAGGAGAAATCCTCGGATTACTTTTCGGTCTACGCGAACGATGTTCAACTGCAAACCACACCGTGGGACATGCGTTTGACTCTTGGAGTAATTAGCAGCCTTCCAACAGACGACGTAGGCCCCGTTACAGTGACGCAGCTAGGGGAGTTACGAATCTCGCTTCAACTTGCCAAGAAGCTGACGATGTTAATGTTCAAACAGATAAGCGTGTATGAAGAGCGATTGGGCGAGATACCCGTGCCTAAGGATTAGCGCATCTTGCGATTCCACCTAGCCTGCGCAGCCTTCCTCGCAATCGCCTTCCGCTTCGCAGGCGAGAGCGCAGCCGCCCGCGCCGCGCCGCCCTTAGCGCCGCCGAGTTTGCCGAGCGCTACAGCCGCCGGATTCTTCCCCGCGTTCGGATCGTCCAGCGGTTCGCCGGTTAGCTTCTCTCCGATGATCTTCTCCACGACACGCCGTCCGACGGTCATGAAGTCGTGGTCCTTGCTTGAACGGCTAGGCACATTTCAAGTATTGCATTTTTTTTCGGCACCGTCTACACTGCTCTGTGAGGAGGTGCTCGTGGCGCGTATGTTATTCATACATAAGGAGATATGTGAAATGATCCAACAATTACAATTATTGCCCGTAGTAGCTATCCCGGTGGCTGCTACACCCCGCGATAAGGATCTAGAAACGACAATGGAAATCCTGCTGGGGAACTTCGGCAAGGTAGTAGATATCAGGGAATACGAACCAACTGTGAAGTATTGGGTGGACAGAGAGGGACGCACCAGAGAAGAGTTCATAAGTTGGGTCAATCGCCATCCACGGATCTACTCTGCTCGGAATGGTTTTGGGCACCGACAAATTTCAAACTGATACACTACCTGAAATTCACTCCATGTCTGGCGGCCTGGCATCCTTGTTCCCATTCACAAAACGATCAAACCAATACAACTGCCAGTTGAGGCTCTCCACCAGATGCTTAGGCTCGCCATTTCGCGTCAGGTTGTGATTCTCGCGCGGGAAGATCACGAACTCGGCATTCACCCCGTAGTGCCTCAAAGCGCGGAACCACTGCTCGCCCTGCTCCAGCGGAACGCGATAGTCGTTGTCGGAATGAAGAACCAGAGTCGGCGTCTTCACGTTCTTGGCGTACTTTAGCGGCGATGCGTTCCAGTACTGATCGAAATCGTCGAAGAGAAAGCCTTTGAAGTCGTCTTCGTGGCCATAGGCGCCGTCGCGCGTCCCGTCGTCGCTGATGAAGTTGGAAACGCTGCGAAGCGTGACTGCGGCCTTGAAACGATCGGTGTGCCCGAGAATCCAGTTCGTCATGTAGCCGCCGTAGCTGCCGCCGGTCACACCCAACCGGTCGCGATCGATCCAAGCGTTCTGCTTCAGCGCCGCATCCAGGCCGGCCATGATGTCCTGGTAATCCATGCCGCCCCAGTTGTTGACGATGCCGCGCTCGAACTTCTGGCCGTAGCCCGTGGAGCCGCGCGGATTGCAGAAAAAGACTGCATAGCCCTTGGCCGCGTACACCTGAAACTCGTGATACCAGTCGACGCTGTATTGCCCTGCGGGGCCGCCGTGAATGCTCAGGATCATGGGATATTTCTTGCCGGCATCGAAACCGAGCGGCTTGACGATGAATCCGTCGATGGCCCACCCATCCGTGCTCTTGTAAGGCAGGCGCTCCACGCGCGCGGCGTCGAGATCGGCCCACAGTTTCGCATTTACATGCGTGAGCTGTCGTTCGCCAGTAGCGTCCAGGCGGGAAACATAAAGATCGTCCAGATGCTCGAAATCGTTGGCGAGATACGTCATGATTCCGGCCTTGACGTTGATGTCGAATCCGCGCACGGCGCGCTCGCCGGAAGTGACTTGCGCGAACTTGTGCGCGGCGAGATCGACACGGAAGACATGCGTGGTGCCCTTGGCGCCCGATTCGAAACGCAACTCGTTGGGGCCAGGTCCCCAATGCAAATCCGTGGGAATGAGATCCAGCTCTTCCACCACCAGCTTGGACGGACGGCCTCCGCTCGAGTCCGCGATGTAGAGCTTGGGAAACTGGCGGCGAGCGGTTCGTCCCGCGAATACGATCTGCTTACCGTCCGGCGACCAGCGCGGAAGATCGTCGTCGAATTCGTGATCGGAGATCTTGGTGAGCGGGCCGCCCTCGGCCGAAATCACCCAGACGTCTTTGTTGTGGCTGTCGTCGTACTCGCGGCCGGTGCGGTCGGAGACGAACGCGATGCGCGCGCCATCGGGCGACCACTGCGGATCTGCGTCGTTCCAATCGTCGCCGGATGTGATCTGGTTTTCTTTCCCCGTCGTGGCGTCGATCACCCACAGATGCGCGCGCCTGTCGTCGAACCAGCCCGTGTCGTTGAACTTGTAAGAGATGTGCTTGTAGTGCCGGACGTCGCTCTTGCGCGCGTCGCTCGGGCCGGTGCGGCTGACTGCCACGAACCTCTTGCCGTCGGGCGACCACTGGAAGGCGCTCGCGCCGTTCTTCAGATGCGTGAGAACCTGCGCCTCGCCGCCGTCCATGTGAAGGATGCAGATTTGCGGGCGAGGCGTTTCGGTAGCAGGGCCGGTATCCGCGGCGCGGCTCGAAAGGAAGGCCAGCCGCGATCCATCCGGGCTCCAGCGCGGCGAGTTCGAATTGAAGCCTTCGGCGGTGAGACGCCGTGGCGCGGAGCTGCCGTCGACTGGGACTAGCCAGATCGATGTGTTGCGCCGGTTCTTCTGCTGATCGATGACGGTGAGAACGTAAGCGGCTTGTTTGCCGTCCGGCGAAATGCGCGCATCGTTGATGAAGTGGAAGGCAAAGTAATCTTCGGGCGTGATGCCGCGGTTGGCGAATGCCGCCGCGACGAAAACCAGGGTAAGAAGCAGGCGCATGGGAGGTAGTTTAGCGCAACGGTTGCTGTTGCGTATTTTGATAAACTCATATGCCATGACTCGGTTTTCTCTCGCCCTGTTTTCGGCAGTCTTGCTTTTTGCTCAGCCTGCCGCGAGGCGGCTGCTCAAGGTCGACGACATGCATCGCTTCCACGACGTGCGGGACGTTCAGATTTCGCCGGACGGGAAGTGGGTGGCGTATACGGTCAGCTCCGTGGACACCACCGCCGACAAGGGCGACACCGACGTGTGGATGGCAAGCTGGGATGGCACCCAGCAGGTGCGCTTGACTTCGAGCCCGGAGAGCGAGAATGCGCCGCGCTGGAGTCCGGATGGCCATTACCTTGCGTTCCTCTCCGGACGGCCGGGCAAAGCCAAAGGCACGCAAGTATGGCTGCTCGACCGGATGGGCGGCGAGGCGCAACAGCTCACCGACGTCAAGGGCCGGCTGTCGTCCTACGAATGGTCGCCCGATTCCAAGAAGCTGCTGCTGGTGATGGCGGAGCGTGACCCGGGCGATACCGATGAAGAGCGGCCCGCGGCGCAAGGCGCGAATGCGAAGGCTCCCAAGCCGATCGTGATCAGCCGCTACAAATTCAAACAGGATGTGGTGGGATACCTGACGCAAAAGCCGCCGCGGCTGTTCCTTTTCGACATGGAGACGAAAAAGGCGGAGGCCCTGACGGCGGAGAGTCTCGAAGCAGCGTCGCCCGCCTGGTCGCCGGACGGGAAGACGATCGCGTTTCTGGGCAAAGAGGGCAAGGATGCGGACCGCTACAACACGTGGAACGTTTACGTGGTAGACGCGCGCATTGGCGCCACACCCCGGCAAGTCACGCATTACGATGGCGCACGCTCGTCAGCGTCGCGGGCGCAGCCGGAGTGGAGCCCGGACGGCGCACGGCTGGTCTACCTGCAAAGCACCGGCGCCAAGATGGGCGCATACAACATGAATCGTCTCGCGGTGGTTGCGGTTGCCGGCGGTGAGCCGAAGTTGCTGGCCGGGAATCTGGACCGCGGAGTCTCCGCGCCGCGCTTCACGCCCGACGGCTCGTCGATTCTGTTTCTGATCGCGGACGACCGCAACGAGTATCCGGCGCGCATGCCCGCCAATGTCGGAACCATCGAGAGGTTGGTGAAAACCACAGGCGCCGCTTTAACGCTGGCGCAAGGTAAAGACGGACGTCTTGCGGTATTGGCCGCGACCGATACGACACACGCCGAAATTCACGCGCTGGAGAATGGCGCGCTTCGCCTGTTAACGCATCACAATGACGAGTTGATGGCGGAGCTGAAGCTGGGCGCGACGGAGGAGTTCAGTTGCAAGGCGAAAGACGGCAACGAAGTGCACGGGCTGATCGTGAAGCCGCCCGACTATCAGCCGGGCCGCAAATATCCTACGTTGCTACGGATACACGGCGGCCCAAACGGCCAGGATCAGCACGCCTTCAATTTCGAGCGTCAGATCTTCGCGGCCAACGGTTACGTGGTGGTTGTGGTGAACTATCGGGGAAGCTCGGGACGCGGCGAGAAGTATCAGACCGCGATCGCAGCCGACTGGGGCAATAAGGAGGTGATCGATCTGCAGGCGGCGATGGATCACGTCGTGTCGATCGGCCTGGCGGATCCGAATCGGCTGGGGGTGGGCGGCTGGAGCTACGGCGGGATCCTCACCGACGCGATCATCGCCAAGGATCACCGCTTCAAGGCGGCGACCAGCGGCGCGGGCACGGCGTTTCCGATCGCGCTGTACGGCGTCGACCAATATATCGTTCAGTACGACGAAGAGATCGGGCCGCCGTGGAAGGTCGGGCTGGAACCGTGGATGCGGATTTCGTATGGGTTCCTGCACGCCGACCAGATCACGACGCCAACGCTCTTTATGGGCGGCGAGAAGGACTTCAACGTGCCGTTGGTGGGCGGCGAACAGATGTATGAGGCGTTGCGCAGCCTGGGCGTGCCCACCGAACTGGTGGTTTATCCGGCATCGTTCCACGGGATTACGCGACCGAGCTATCAGAAGGATCGCATGGAGCGCTACCTGGCGTGGTATGCGAAGTATCTGAAGCCGCCGGAGACCCCCACGGCGACGAGCGCGGCCAGCGGGCGGTGAGGATGCATCCCCGGCCCGCTCGCTTACGCGCGCGGCTCCGTTCAGAGTGGTGGGGACCGAAGTCCCAAACTTGACGGCACTGCACCGCGCTATCTACAATAGGATTGTAGGAAAAGGAGGCCGTATGTTCCGATCCATAGGCTTGCCTGAACTGGTAGTCATTTTGGTAGTCGCCGTTCTGCTGTTTGGCGGAAAGAAGATTCCTGAGCTGGCGAAGGGTTTAGGCGAAGGCATCAAGAATTTCAAGGGTGCTCTCAAGTCTGAGGAACAGAATCCACACGTCGACGATAAGAAGCAGGCGTAAGGCTTCCTGGCGTCGCTCGCACATTGAGCGAACCTCAATCGACTTCTAGAAAAGGGACCCCCGCGAGGCGATCGCGGGGGTTTCATTTTGCAGTGCTACTTCGGTCTTATTTCTTCTTGGGTACGATCGCGTCCTTCACGGCCTTGGCGACGCGGAACTTGACGACTTTCTTGGCCGGGATCTTGATCGCTTCGCCGGTGGCTGGATTGCGGCCCATGCGGGCCTTGCGGTCCACGCGCACCAGGCGGCCGATGCCCGGGATCACGAACATTCCGCTCTTCTTGGTCTCGCGAACCGCCATGTCGGCGAACGTTGCGACGAAGTGTTTCATCGCTTTGGTCGTCGTGCCGGTGGCCGCCGCCATTTCCTTCACCATCTGAGACTGCGTCATCTTAGTTGCCATGCACTTCTCCTTAAGAGTGGTTCTTCCATCAACTCAACCGTTCGGTTACATAAAACATAACCGCACAAGATTGTTTCCTACCAAATCATACGGGATGCGAAGCCCGATGTAAAGAGTAGAATAGCAGAAAAAAGCGGTTTTCCTCAGTTTTTTGAGGGCGAGAAGCGCCGGAAGGCCAAAAAACGGGCTTGCGGGGCGTCCCGAGGCTTCCAGAAGCCGGATTTACGCGGTTCGGGAGGTTTTGTTGAGGCTGAGCTGGGAGTCCGCGGCTTTCTGCGGTGTAACGTCCGCGCCGTCCGTTGTAACGAAACCGAGCTGCTTGCGCAGTTCGCCGTCCAGCCGCTCCCGCGCATCGGGATTCGCCGTCAGGAACGCGCGAGCGTTCTCCCGGCCCTGGCCGATCCGCTCGCCGCCATAGCTGAACCACGAGCCGCTCTTTTCCACCAGCTCCTGGAGAACACCAAGGTCCAGCAGGTCCCCTTCGCGGGAGATGCCTTCACCATACAGAATGTCGACTTCGGCTTCGCGGAAGGGCGCGGCTACCTTGTTCTTGACAACCTTGATCTTGGTGCGGTTGCCGACCACCTTGTCGCCGTCCTTAATGGCCGTCATGCGGCGCACTTCGACACGAACCGACGAATAGAACTTGAGCGCGCGGCCGCCGGTGGTCGTCTCCGGGTTGCCGAACATCACGCCGATCTTCTCCCGTATTTGATTAATAAAGACGAGCAGGGTATTGGTTCGGGCGACGGCGCCCGTGAGCTTCCGCAAGGCCTGCGACATGAGCCGGGCATGCAAGCCCATGTGACTGTCACCCATTTCACCTTCCAACTCGGCTTTCGGCACCAATGCCGCCACAGAATCGATCACCACCACGTCGACGCCTCCGGAGGAAACCAGCGCCCCCGTAATTTCCAACGCCTGTTCGCCGTAGTCGGGTTGGGAGACAAGCAGGTTATCGACGTCCACGCCGAGTTTGCGCGCGTAGGCCGGGTCTAGAGCGTGCTCGGCATCGATGAAGGCGGCTGAACCACCCGCTTTCTGCGCCTGGGCGATCACTTGGAGCGCTAGAGTCGTCTTTCCCGAGGACTCCGGGCCGAAGATCTCCACCACTCTGCCGCGTGGGAATCCGCCGACTCCCAGGGCGGCATCGAGCGAGATCGAGCCGCTGGGGATGACGCTAACCGGAAGGACATTGCGCGACCCGAGCCGGAGTACGGCGCCCTTTCCGAACTGCTTGTCCATCTGGCTGAGTGCGGCGTCAATGGCTTTCTGTCGCGAGGCGATGTCGATTGGCAGGGTTTGATCTTTCACATACGGGTAGTGGGCCAGCGCGCGGGATCTTCTCAAGAAAAATGTGGGGACAGTGCACGCACTGCCCCCGGTTTTTTAGCGGTGCAGCAGGTCTAGCGTGTTATTTCCGTCGTTTACAAAATACACAGCCTCCCGATCGAGAGTGATCGCCAGGCCGAACAACGTGCCACCTCCAGTGTTGGTGACGTCCACGGCCTTCACGGTCACTTGCGCGCCGACCGGCGTTGTCTCGACCATGTTGCCATCGCCTGCATTGACCGTGACGATGTCGCCATTGGGCGCGATTGTCAATCCCAGCGGCCCATTGAGAGCGCCGTTCATCGAGACCGTTGTTCCGGTTCCATCGTTTGTGGTCCGCGTCGCAGCCATGGGAACTGCGGCGATGCGGCTGTCCAGCGTATCGGCGACATAGAGCGTGCCATCGGAACCCAGACCCACGCCAGTGGGGCCGATCACTAACGCATTGATATCGGTCCGCTCACCGAATCCCGAAGCAATCACCATACGCCCGGTTTCCGCCGGGATCCCGCTACCTTGTACTGGAGTGGAGAGGGAAATCCGAAGCACGGCGCCACCGTTCACTCTGGAGCCATTCGCGGCCACTGTCCCGTTCAACACGTTCGTGACAAACAGCATCGCGGTTGATCCCATGTCGAGCGCAGTCATATCCCAGGGCCCGTTGATGTCGCCGCCCGAAATCGTCTCCACCACTTGGCCGGAACTGTTCAACACGATCAGGCAACCTGCCTGGGCCGTTGCGGCTGAGCCGTCCGCCGTGGGCAGGCTGCCGACGATGACCCATCCCGATCGAAGAACAACCAGCGCTGTCGTCAGCCCGACTCCGCCCGGACACGGCCCGGGAAGTGTGCTCGAATCGATTTGGGCAAACAGCTTCGCGTGACCGGCGCCGCCGGAAACCTGCATGATTGTCGTCCCGGTTCCTTGAAGATTCATTGCATTGTTGAAGTTGCTCACCAGAAGATTCCCTTGCTCCAGCTCTCCGGCGCTGGCAGGTATGACGGCCACGCCGTAGGGGTTCACATCGCCGTTCTGCGGCACGGTGGATGCGTGCGCTTTGATCGCATTCAGCGGGCCGATGAAAGACGCTCCGGAGACGCGAGACGCACTTGAGAACAAAACGACGAGAACGCAAACCAACCAAGTAAGCTTGCACACAACTGCTTTCACGGATACACCTCCTGACATGTGATCGCAGGGAAGGATGTAACGTTTCCGCGTGACTTTCCGAGCAGGTGTGAACTTTTTGTAAAAGTGGCCCGGGTCACTTTGGCGTAACGCTCTACGGCGGACCGACGGGCAGCGTCACTGCGTTAGCCTGCACTCCGTTGACGATCAGCACCACAGGATCGGCTGGATTGGTGCGGGCCAGCCCGGGAATGGTGACGTTGAGCTGATTCAATCCGACAAACCCGGGCGCGACACCGGAGAACTGCACGTCCGCATGGAGTCCGTCAATTGTTACGCTGGGCATCGCCACGGTCGTGTTCCCGCTGGAAGGCACGCCTGTCCCGAGCGACGGGGTCACTGCGCCGAAACCGGTGCCGTAAAAGATGACAACTTCGTTCGGGTGCGCACGATTGTCGACCGTGACGGGTGTGATCCCATCAGTATGTATGCACACCGCCGTGCCCCTTCCGTCCTGGCTTACGGTGAACAGGCCGGGCTTCACCACACTCAGCGCAACCTTGCGCGGCTGGCTGACTTGACCGTTCACGGTCACTTGAACGTCGGCCGATGCTTGCCCTGCCAGCTCAACCGGAATTTGAATCCCGAGTTGCCCGGATGTTGAATAAAACATCGGTGCGGGAATGTTACCGACGGTGACGCTGCCGCCTCCCAAAATGGTCACCAGTTTGCTGTCCGGTCCGAAACTGGAAAATAGAACCTGGGAACCGTCGTTCAATCCGGTCCCGAAGATTGCGGCGATCGACCCAGGTGCCACCGGGGCAGGACTCGGGGCAAAACTGGCGTTGTTCACGATCCCGCCTTCCGAGACGACGGGCCCGCCGGGAGCAGGCGGCGAATACTTGTAGACGAACGAATCGGCGCGGCCCGACACTTCCTCGGGAATTGTGTTGCGATCGGTGTAGCCGCCGATATAGATTCCGCTCGCGTCCGCGGCGACTCCGTAGCCGTAGTCATCGTTCACCGAGCCGGTCTGGAGGGTCCACAACGCATTGCCGTTGGAGTCAAACCTTCTCAAGAACACATCATCACCCCCAAGACTGGCCGTTCCGAGGACGCCTTTCGTGTAACCCACTACGTACACGCCACTGTCGTCGGCCAACCCGCCAAACGCTGCATCCCCATTGAGGGTGCCGAACTGGCGAGTCCACTGGAGGTTGCCATTCGAGTCGTACTTGCGCACATAGGCGTCACCAGGCAATGGGGCGCCATCAAGCAAGCCCGGCGTGTATCCGATTACGTAAACGCCGCTCGAGCTGGCGCTCACGGCCAAGGCATACTCGGGGCCGAAGCCTGTGCCAAACTGGTTGGTCCATTGGGCGTTGCCGTTGGCGTCGTATTTGCGGATGAAAAGATCCTGGGTTGGTGCGACCGGTTGACCCGTTACCGAGCTGGCCGCAGAGCCCACGATGTAGGCCCCGGTTGAATCCGCGGATAATCCGAACGCGATTAGCCTGAGGCCGGTGAACTGACTGTTCCACTGCTGGTTCCCAGCCGAGTCAAACTTGCGCAAGTAAACACCAGATTGGACGCCCGCGGAGGTGGCCGTCTGAAAATCACCGGTAACGTATACGGCGCCGCCACTCAGAGCCACGGCGGAGCCGCCTTCACCCGCCAAAGTCGTACCGTCAGGCGACTGCTTCGTCCAAAGGACATTGCCATTCGTGTCGTACTTGCTCACAACCGAAAAAAGGCTAAAAACCCCATTGCGCCTTCCCGGGATGTTGGTTGAAGCGATACCGAGAGTGCCCACCACGTACACACCGGTTGAATCCACGGCAACCCCATTCGCTGTAAATGGACGGCTGCCAATAATGGGCGAGCTCGGACCAAAGCTGAATTCCCGTGTCCACAGCTCCTGGCCAGAGGGATCATACTTGCGCAGAAAGCCGTCCTGGGTGGTACTGACTGCCGTTTGTCCCGGAAGCGCGCCGGTCCTCGTGACTCCGACGGCGTAAACGCCGCTGGAGTCCGCGGCAATCTGAAAGATCGCGTTCCCATGCGGGCTGGCGAATTGACGGGCCCACTGCAGGGTTTGTGCGCCAGCCGGAATGTGACAGGCCAGCGCGACCATCGCAAGAATCCTCATCGACATCTATTGCCTCCCTGTTGGGGAATGTCCCCGCGCTTACGAGTCTGTGTGAAAACTCTTGACCCAGTCCACATGTAGCGCCCCGCCAACGCTCACACCACCATGGGTCGTGGCGGCGCGTGGCTGTTTTCGAGTTTTCACACTGACTCTTACGCTTGGGGTTACTGGACCGGACCGTCAGCGTATAATAAACGTTTCTACCCCGCATTGCGCCAAAGGCCGGAAATAACTGTCATGCGGCTTCGAAGCAATCGAACTGAACCGGAAACTGAGCTTAGCATGTTAGGCGCGACGCCTGCGGAAAGGCGAGCGCTCGACGACCTATTCAGCGTTACCTACGAAGAGCTCCGGCGCCTGGCTTCCACGGTGCGGCGCCACGATCCCAGCGCCACGTTCACGCCCACGGCGCTGGTCAATCAGGCATGGCTGAAGCTGACCGCCTCGCCTCGTTTCGCCACAACGTCTCCGCTGCATTTCAAGAGAATCGCCGCACGCGCCATGCGCCAGGTCCTGGTGGAAGCAGCCCGGCGCCGGCACTCCTCGAAGCGGGGCGGAGGCAGGGAAGCGACTTTCGTCCTACTGGACCTTCCTGCGTCAGAAACGGCGTTGTGCCGGGAAGACCTTCTGGCCGTCGAGGACGCCTTGCAGGAACTCGAGCGCCTGGAACCGCGCCAGGCCATGCTGGTGGAGAGCCGCTTCTTCGGAGGTTTGGATGTCGCCGAAACGGCTGCGCTGCTGGAGGTTTCCGAAGCAACGGTGCATCGTGAGTGGCGAGTGGCGAAGGCGTGGCTTAAAAACAGACTCCGTCGAACGCCGTAGCGGATGGAAGATGGATACCGCGCGGTTCAAACAAATTCAAGCGCTGTTCCTTGAAGCGGCCGACCTTCCCGAGGCCGAACAGCACGCCCTTTTGAAGACCGCGTGCGGCGATGACGCCGAGCTGCTAGCCGAAGTGCTCGCCATGCTAAAGGAGGATGCGTCCACAGGATCGCTGCTCGACCGCGATGTGGCGCATGCCGCTCGACTAGTGCTCGGCGAGGCTGGCGCCATGAATGCCCGGGAATTCGGACCGTACCGTCTTATCAGGCCACTCGGCGAGGGTGGGATGGGCGTGGTTTATCTCGCCCAGCGCGAGGATCTTGGCAGCCTGGTCGCGATCAAGATTTTGCGCGATGCGTGGCTGTCGCCTGCCCGCCGCGAGCGCTTCTCGAGCGAGCAACGAATGCTCGCGCAACTCAATCATCCATCGATCGCGCGGCTGTATGACGCCGACACGCTCCCGGACGGCACTCCCTGGTTCGTCATGGAGTACGTTGCGGGCGTTCCAATCACCGATTACTGCCGGCGGCAGCAGTCCTCCATCCGCGACCGCCTGCAGCTTTTTCGTTCGGTCTGCGACGCTGTGCAGTACGCTCACGAGCATGCCGTCATCCACCGCGATTTGAAGCCGTCCAATATTCTCGTCAAGTCCGGAGACGAGGTCAGGCTGCTCGATTTTGGCATCGCGAAGCAGCTTGAAAGCCTCGACCAGCCGGCAGATCAGACTCGCACCGCATTGCGGCTCATGACTCCGGCCTATGCCGCGCCGGAGCAAATCCGCGGCGAACAGGTCGGCATATTCACGGACGTCTACGCTCTGGGCGTCATTCTTTATGAGCTGCTGGCAGGGCGGCTTCCATTTGACCTGTCGACCCGAACGCCCGGCGAAGCCGAGAGAGTGCTTCTCGAGCAGGAGCCCGAGCGTCCATCTGTGGCAACTACCGAGCGGGGCAAAGCCTCTTGGCCCGATCTCGACGTCCTGTGTCTCACCGCAATGCACAAGGACACACAGCGGCGCTACCGGTCGGTCGAAGCGTTGATTCGGGACGTCGATCATTATCTCGGCGGCGAACCGCTGGATGCCCGGCCGGACAGCCTCCGCTATCGTCTCGGCAAATTTGTAGCGCGAAATCGGCGGGTCGTTGTTGCATCGGCGTTGGGCTTAGCGGCGGTGATCGCTTTGGTGGTCTTCTTTACTGTGCGGCTGGCGATCGCACGCAACACGGCTCAGGCCACCGCGGTTCGATTGCAGCGCGTGCAGCAGTTCATGCTCAATCTATTCGAAGGCGGCGACAAGTCCGCTGCGCCGGCCGAGGGCTTGAAGGTCGCCACCATCATCGATCGCGGCCTCAAGGAGGCGAAGACGCTCAAACAGGAGCCGGAGGTGCAGGCACAACTCTATCTCACGCTGGGCGGGATTTATCAGAAGCTGGGCAATTTGCCGCAGGCAGATGCGTTGTTGAACTCCGCGCTCGATCAGCGCAAATCGTTGTTCGGGCCGCAGCATCCCGAAGTAGCGCAGAGCCTGGTGGCGCTGGGCCTTTTGCGCGTCGATCAGGCGCGCTTTGACGAGGCGGAGCGCTTGATCCGCCAGGGGCTCGACGAGACCAAACGCGCCCGCCCGCGCGACAACGCCGCGATTGCGCGGGCCACCACCGCGCTCGGCAAAGTGCTCGAGGCGCGCGGCGCCTATGACAAGGCGATACCTGTGCTCGAAGAAGCTGTACGGCTCCAGTCCGGTTCGGGCGCGGCGACTCCCGAACTTGCGGCCACGCTCAAGCAACTCGCGGACACGCAGTTTTACGCCGGCCACTACGACATCTGCGATGAATTGAACCACCGCGCATTATCCATGCATCGGCAGATTTTCGGCGACCGGCATCCCCAGGTGGCCGAAGATCTCATCAACCTGGGCGCCGTTCAGTTCGAGCGCGCGCATTATGCCGAAGCCGAGAAGTTCTACCGGCAGGCGCTGGAGATCAACGAAGCCTGGTACGGCAAGGATCATCCGGAGATCGCATCCACGTTGTCGATGCTCGGCCGCGCGCTGGTCTTCGAAAAGCGCTATGACGAAGCGGTGAACCTGGTGGAGCGGGCGCTGGCGATTCAGGAACACGTATATGGCCCCGTGCACCCTCGCGTGGCGAATGTGTTGAACGAGCTGGGAACCGTGGCCTTGCAGCGCGGCAAGTACGACGAAGCCGAAGCGCGGTTTCGCCGCATGGTGGAAATCTACAAGACAGCGTACGGCGAGCACCACTACCTCTACGCGCTGGCGTACGCGAATCTTGCCAGCGTGTATCTGGCGAGAAACGATTTCGTCTCCGCCGAAAAAATGTTCCGTGAGGTTGTCGAGCGCTACACGGAGGCGCTTTCCGCGGATCATTTGTACACCGGAATCGGCCAGATCAAGCTGGGGCGCGCGCTGGCGGGTCAGAAGCGCTACGCGGAAGCAGAAGGGCACCTGCTGGCCGGCTATCGGATCCTGACGAAACAGACCAGCCCGTCGGTGAGCTGGCTGCAGTCGGCGCGCAAGGAACTGGTCACCGTGTACGAGGCGTTAAACCAGCCGGAGAAAGCCGCGCAGTTTAGGGAAGCGGGGGCGGAGGGCGCGGGGAACAAGTAGCGACGATAGGGCCTGGATGGAAACGAAACGGGCGTCAATTCTGCCAGCCGCCGGGCTGTACGCTGTTAATTGTCCGGAGAAAGGCTTCAGGCATCGCCGGATGGGTTCAGGCGTCGTCTGCCCGTCGTGCGATCATAGGATCGACGGCTTGATCGAGCGGGGTATCGTATGTCAATGACGATCACACTTAAGCCAGAGCAGGAACGCATCCTACAGGAGGCCCTTCGCCAGGGGCGCTTCCAATCTGTGGAGCAAGCTCTGGACAAAGCTCTCCAGTCTATCGCCCCATCCAAGGCGAAACCAGAAGCGAGCAAGGAGAGCCTTGTCCGGTTTTTCCGCGCGTCACCTTTCGTCGGGATGGAAATGAAGTTTGAGCGCAGCCCGGACATCGGTCGCAAGATCGAGCTATGAGCGGCTTCCTGCTCGACACCAACACCGTTTCCGAACTGGTGAGCATCAAACCGAATCAGCGCGTTCTGGATTGGCTCGAAGCCACCGATGAGGATCATCTCTACCTCAGCGTGATGACCCTTGGGGAGATTCGGCAGGGCGTCGCGGCGCTTCCTCAAAGCAAGAAGCGCACTCTGCTTGAAACGTGGCTGGAAGTTGATTTACGATCCCGCTTCGAGGGCCGCGTCCTGCCGGTCGATCGAGAGGTTGCGGATCGGTGGGGGTGGCTCATGGCAGAGTCTCAAGCTAAGGGCCTGACGCTGCCCGTTGTGGATTGCCTGCTCGCCGCTACTGCTCTACAGCACAACATCGCCGTGGTCACTCGCAATGTAAGCGATTCGCGGTAATTGGCCTCAGTGTCTTCAATCCCTGGGAGGCAGCATGAAGAGTCCGAAGAAAAGCCTTGTCCAAGTGTTGGAGGAGTCTCCACTCAAGGGCCTTGACTTGAAATTCGAGAGGATGAGAGATCTCTATTCCGGCGAAACCGAAAAGCTCCTTGTTGAAGCCATGGCCAGGGGAAATTTCCCAAACCGAGACGAAGCGATCAAAGCAGCCTTGCAGGTGTTTCTGAACACGTGTCCACAGAAAACCGCTCACAGGTCAATCGGACGACCGTAGTCCTGCTCCCTTTCCAGGTTGATCTCCGATCCGGCAAACGGGGATTCCAAGAGGAAATCGGCAAGGTTCTTCCGAGGCTTTCGACGTGTCTCAGCAGTCTTAGACTTCTCCCGCAAGGCATGCACACCCTGCACAATCAGCTCGTCAACTGATTGAACATAGCCCTTCTGGATTTCCTCCTGCACCAGACGTTCGGTTTCTGGTTTGAGTTCCACTGCCATGTCTTCACGTTACGCCAAACGCACGGCACGCGCAAATCGAACCAAAAGGGGGTTTGCTTGTATCCTGTATAGCAGGTTCGATGATGCCTAACATCACCGCCGCAGCCATTCTCTTCTTGGCAGCCATGGCCAGTGCCGCTCAGACCGCAGCCTACAAGGCGCCGCGGACACCCGACGGCCACCCCGATCTGAACGGGATCTGGCAGGCCCTGAACAGCGCGAATTGGGACGTCGAAGACCACGCGGCGGCGCCGCCACCGCTGGCTGCGCTCGGCGCGGTGGGCGCAGTTCCGCCAGGTCTGGGCGTCGTCGAAGGCGGTGGCATTCCTTATCAGCCCTGGGCCGCGACGAAAAAGAAAGAAAACTACGCGAACCGTTTGACTGCCGATCCCGAAGTGAAATGCTATCTGCCGGGCGTGCCGCGCGCCACCTACATGCCGCAACCGTTTCAGATCGTGCAAGCAGCGAAGTCCATCATGATCGCGTATCAGTACGCGAGCGCGGTGCGCACCATCCCTCTGGAAGCCACCGGTCCAAGTCCCGCGCCGAGTTGGATGGGATGGTCGGTCGGTCATTGGGAAGGGGAAACGCTGGTAGTGGATGTGACGGGCTTCAACGACCAAACCTGGTTCGACCGGGCCGGAAATTTCCACAGCGACGCTTTGCACGTAGTGGAACGCTACACCGCGCGAAGCCCGGATACGCTCAACTATGAGGCAACCATCGAGGACCCCAAGGTGTTCACGCGACCGTGGAAGATGAGTATGCCGCTGTATCGGCGCGTCGAAAAGAACGCGCAACTATTGGAATTCAAGTGCGTGGAATATTCCGAAGAGGTGATCTATGGGCATCTTCGCAAGAAGCCGAGTAAGTGACTCGGTACTGATCGCGGTGGTGTTTTTCGTGCCGATACATGCTGCAGGCCAGGCTCCCGCCGCGAAACCCAGCGAGCCCGCGAAGCCTTGGACTCCGAAACGTACGCCCGACGGCCAGCCGGATCTGCAGGGATTCTGGTCGAATTCCAGCATCACACCGATGGAACGCCCCGCCGCCCTGGCAGGCAAGGAATTCTATACGGAACAAGAACAGGCGGAGAACGAAAAGCGCGCTCAAATACCGCAGAGCGTCGCGGTGCGCGGCGGAACCGTGGCGCATTACGACTTCGTTCAGTACGGACTCGATTTGACGCAGGCCAAACGCGCGGCAACCAGGCGAACCTCGCTCGTTGTGGATCCGCGGGACGGGAGAATTCCTCCCCTGTTGCCGGAGGCACGCAAAAGAGCGGCGGATCGTGCCGCGGCGCGCAAACGCAGCGGCGCCTACGACGGCCCGGAAAATCGGGGGCTGCAGGAGCGATGCATCCTGACCGGTGCCGAAGGCCCGCCCATGCTGCCGGAAGGGTACGACAGCAATTTGCAGATCCTTCAGACTCCCGGCTACGTGACAATTCTGCAGGAGCAGATCCACGATGCGCGTATCATTCCCCTGGATGGCCGCCCGCACGTTGGGCCCGCCATCCGCCTGTTGCGGGGCGACTCGCGCGGCCATTGGGAGGGCGATACGCTGGTGGTCGACACCACCAATTTCACGGACCGGACCAACTTCCGAGGTTCCGGCGAAGCGCTGCACCTGGTGGAACGCTTCACGCGCTTGGACGAGGACACGCTCTTGTACCGGTTCACCGTCGAAGATCCGGCCACGTGGGCGCGGCCGTGGACGGCGGAACTTCCGATGGCGCAGATCCACGGGCCGCTCTATGAGTTCGCGTGCCACGAAGGAAACTATGGCTTGGCGAACAGCCTCAGTGCGGCTCGCGCGCAGGAGAAAGCTGCCGAGGAAGCCGCGAAGAAGGAGGCAAAATGAGTTGGCGAATCACTCCGGCGCTGGCGGTTGCCTGCGTTTTGTTGCTCCTGGCGCGCGCGCCGCTGCGGGCGCATCACTCTTTCGCGGCGGAATTCGACGTCAACAAACCGCTCAAGCTGCAGGGACCCGTCACGAAATGGGAGCTGATTAATCCGCACTCCTGGATCTACCTGGACGTGAAGGGCGCCGACGGCAAGGTCACGAATTGGATGGTGGAAGGCGGCAGCCCGAACGCATTGTTCCGGCTGGGTTTCACGAAGGACTCCCTGCTCGCGGGAACGGAGATTGTCGTCGAGGGCTATCAAGCCAAGGACGGAAGCAATCGGGCGGTGGGCGCGAAGCTCACGTTTCCCGATGGGCGCAAGCTGTTTCTTGGCGGGTCGGCTCCGGGCGCGAACCCGGATTCGCCGGACGGGCAAGGCAAGAAGTAGTTTTCTGCGGCATTCCGCATCCGGGCCGGTAATGGGCTCGGCTCACTGAATCTGCTCGATCGCGAAACGGTGAGACGCTTCGCACTGCTGCCTGCGTTTGTCCATGGCTCTGAGTTGCCAGCGGGTAATTTCCTGGAGTGAGAATTGATCGGCACTTGTAGCTCTTCTTGTCCGCGGGATTCAAGCCGCAGAAGCACTCCCGGTTCGTTTCTTTGCCACAAACCAGGCCAACCCAGCAAGTGCCAGTCCGCACAACGTAAGGATCAACGTCGGCGGTAGCGGCGTTGGATTCGGGGTTCCCTGTGTCAGAAGCTGGATTGCCGGCGTGGGTAAGAAGGCAAGATTCTGGGTCAGTGTGTTAATAGGACCGACCCAAACGCCACCAATCACTCCTTGGTTGTTCTGCGACCAGATCAGGTTCGAAGGGTTGCTCAAGACAAACCAGTACTGCGTCCCCGAAGACAATGCAGGGTTCAATACCGAGGTGAGGGTTATGAGCTGCGGCAACGGAGCGACAGGAACGGTCCAGTTTTCCAGCACCGTCCCGGGATGTCCCGCCGAATCTGTATACAGTCCCATGGTGACGGGCGTAGTTGGACTGCCCAGAGCCAGCTGCACCGTTGCAAGCATGCCTCCAGCAGTCGTCGTAAAAGTGGTTGCTGTGAAAGCGGCGCTGATGGTGATGTTGGAGTTACTGAACGTGTTGCCCGGCCCAAAATTGCTGTAAGCGGTGCCGGCTGGCAAGCTAGTGGGAATCAGGCAGAAAGCGAACACGATAGCCAGGTACGGCGCTCTCACTTCACTCTCCTTGAGAAGCAAACCAGTTTAACAATAGGCCCGCCACATGGTCAAGGAGCGTTGGCTGACAGTAGCGTTGTTGCCAAATAAAAGAGATGAAACAGACGCGAAGCACTCTGTTGTTGGCGGCTGCTTGTGTTAGTGTGCTCCTGGCCGGCGTGCCCGTGTTGGCGCATCACTCCTTTGCAGCGGAATTCGACGTCAACAAACCGCCCAAGCTGCAGGGACCCGTCACGAAATGGGAGCTGATTCCAACCGCGGTCCTCTTCAGCGCTGGCCCACGCATCTTAGCGGCCTATGAAAAGAGACCGATAAAACGCTGGGGGCGCGCCGGGTGCCGGGTGGTTCTTTCGGGTGTTCGGTTCGGCCGCTCGGTTCTGTCGGGTATTCGGTTCGCGCCAACGTCCAAAAATATGCTAGATTCTTGGGGTGGCCCGTATCTGCTATATCACAATACTCGTTGCTTTGACGCTAAGCCTCGAGGCTGCAGGACAAGTCACCGCCCGGCAAGGCAGTGCTCCAGGCATTCCCCGGATGCCGGATGGAAAACCGAACCTCAACGGTTTATGGCAGGCCATGACCACCGCCTATTGGGATCTCGAGGATCATTCGGCGCAACCCGGACCTGTGCTCCAATTAGGCGCGATCGGGGCGATTCCGGCCGGGCGCGGCGTGGTCGAAGGGGGTGCGATTCCGTACAAACCGGCGGCGCTTGCGAAAAAGAAAGAGAACCTCGCCAACCGGCTCAAACTCGATCCTGAGGTCAAGTGTTACTTGCCCGGCGTTCCCCGTGCCGCGTACATGCCGTATCCGTTCCAGATTGTCCAGTCACAGAAAGACGTTCTAATCGCGTACACATACGATACGGCCACGCGCGTCATATATACAACCAAGCATCACGACGCGGATTTGGACACATGGATGGGCACTTCCAATGGCAAATGGGAAGGCGACACGTTTGTTGTCGATGCCATCGGGTTCAACGGGAGGGCGTGGCTGGACCGCGCCGGGAATTTCGCTACCGATAGCCTGCATGTTGTCGAGCGGTACTCGATGCTCGACGCGAATACGCTGAATTACGAGGCGACGATCGAAGATCCCGCCGTATTCACCAGACCATGGAAGATCAGTTTTTCCCTGTATCGACACCGGGAAAAGGGCGCGCGCCTGCTGGAATTCAAGTGCGTCGAGTTCGTGGAGGATCTGGTGTACGGCGAGGCAAGCAAGAAACCGACCCAGTAGTAGGAAATTCCACAGGCTAAAGCCTGTGCCACCGAGGAGACGTTATGGCAAGAACACTTGGTTTCGTGGCCGCGACAGTGGGAATGCTGATTTCGGCGGTCCCATTACCGGCGCATCATGCTTTCGCGGCCGAATTCGATTCGAACAAGTCGGTTAAGCTGCGAGGCATCGTCGCCAAGGTCGAGATGGTTAATCCTCATTCCTGGGTTTACGTCGATGTGAAGAACGAGGATGGGACCGTGACGCAATGGATGCTCGAAGCCGGCTCGCCGAATGTGCTCATCCGGCGCGGTTTTACCAAAGTCTCGCTTCCCAAAGGAACCGAGGTAATTTTCGAAGGCTTTCAGGCCAAAGATGGATCGGCTCGCGCAAACGGCCGGGATATCACGCTTCCGGATGGAAAGAAGCTCTTCATTGGGTCGACGGGCGCTGAAGGGCCGCCTGAGGAGAAGGATAAGGATAAGGAGAAGAAGTAGAAGAGAGAGGAGCTATTCCATGCACGCCACCTATCGCACAGCAATCTGCATCGTTTCGCTTGCCGTGCTCGCCTCCCTCGCAATGGGCCAAGCGCGCCAGACCATACCGCCTAGCGAAGCCAATTTCTTCAACGGTACCCCGGCCGGATGGGTGCATCCGAAAACGCCGTGGGGCGATCCGGATTTGCAGGGAATCTGGCCGCTGAACCATGTCGGACTCACGCCCTTGCAGCGGTGCTACGCGCGCCAACGCTTTCCTGGCGCGGCTCCCGACAAAGTCGCGGCTTGCGACCCGCACAAAGAGTTTTTGACCGAGGAGGAATTCAATCGCATCAAATCGCAGACCAATTCCAGGGGGCCCGACCGGTACGCCGAGGCCGTGAAGGCTGGCGAAGCCGGGCGCGCATTTGTCACCGGGATCGTGGATGCCCAGACTTCTCAGCGCCAGACGTCGCTCATCTTCGACCCGCCGGATGGCAAGCTTCCCGAAATGACTCCCGAAGGTAAGCGGCTTGCCTCGGAGATGAAGAGCACCTGGGCTCTGCCCGGCGAGAAACTGACCTTCGATTCCTATCACGATTTCGACCTTTGGGATCGCTGCATCACGCGCGGCATGCCGGTTTCGATGTTTGCGTTCCGTTATAACAACGGAATTCAGATTGTCCAGTCTCCCGGACAGGTGGTGATCTTTCTGGAGATGATCCACGATGCGCGCATTGTGCCGCTGAACGACTCGACGCCTGTTCCCCCTGAGATCAAACAGTGGATGGGCCTCTCGCGCGGGCACTGGGAAGGAAACACGCTGGTAGTGGAGACGGCCAACTTCAAAGCCGGAGCGTCTGCAACCAATACAGCCGTGATTGCTTCCCCGCCCGGCAACCGCTTCCCCACCAGCGATCAAATGAAGATTACCGAGAAGTTCACCCGCGTTAACGATCAATACCTGATTTACGAGATCAAGACCGAGGATCCTGTAGTCCTGACTCACTCGTGGACGGCGCGCTTCCCGCTGAAGCTGGAGCCGGATTATAAGTTGCTCGAGTACTCGTGCCAGGAAGACAACTATGTGGTGCCAAATTGGATCAGCACCTCCCGCGCCGAGCGCGCCGGTAAAGGAGACGCACAGGCTCCCGCGCCGCGCCAATGAGGGTCCAGTTCGGGCTCGCTGCACGTGCAGCGCTGGTGCTTATCTCCGGATCGGCAATCCCGGCCGCAATTCCGGATCCGGTTAAAATCAGCAGCGGATTAATCTCGGGTGTGACATTGAAATCCGGCGTTCGGGCGTTCAAGGGCATTCCCTTTGCCGCGCCGCCAGTCGGTCCGCTGCGCTGGCGAGAGCCGCAACCGCCCGAGCCATGGTCCGGTATTCGGGAAGCCGCTGGATTTGGCAACGTCTGCATGCAGCAGCGCGCACCCAAACGCGTCCCGGTGAATGTCGCGGTCGATCTAGCGGATTCGCCAAAGATGAGCGAGGACTGCCTGTACTTGAACGTCTGGACCTCGGCCGGCCGCGCCGGCGCGCGCCTTCCCGTGATGATTTGGATTTATGGCGGCGCCTACAGAGAGGGTGCGGGATCCAGCCCGCATAACGATGGAGAGGCGCTCGCGCGCAAGGGCGTGGTTCTGGTTACGTTTAATTACCGGCTGGGGCCCTTCGGGTTCTTCTCGCACCCCGAGCTGACGAAGGAATCGGGCCGGAACGCGTCGGGCAATCAAGCGCTCATGGACACCATCGCCGTACTGAAATGGGCGCAAAGCAACATCCCCGCATTCGGGGGCGACCCGAAGAATGTGACTGTCTTCGGTGAGTCCGCGGGCGCCGCAATGATTGGCGGGCTGGTTGGGTCGCCTGTGGCGAAGGGACTATTTCACCGCGCAATTGCCGAGAGCGGCCAATGGATGGGGCTCGGCCTAGCCCCAATGATTCCGCTCGCTCGGGCGGAGCAGGGCGCGCCGGCCGGCCGTGGGCCGCAAACGGGTGTGCCTGCCGCCGAGCCGCGGCCGCTTCCCCCGCTCTCGGATTTGCGTTCTCGTTCGAGCGACGAAGTCATCGAGACTCTGCGCGGGTCGGGAATGATGATCGATGGCTGGGTGGTGCCGGAGGACGAGTCGATTACTTTCGCTCAGGGGCGGCAGAATCCAGTGGACCTCATCGTGGGCTCCAACAAGGATGAACATCTCGCGTTCGGCGGGCAATGTGGCGTTCCGGGACATCGAGATGTGGGCGGCGCGCCTCTTCGCCGAGCGCCAGGCGGCAATCGGACAACGCGCGTACTGGTATTGCTTCACGCACGAGCCGCCGGTAGAGCCTGGGGGCCGCGATTTGAAGGCAACTCACGCGACGGAAATTCCGTACGTCTTAAACAATCTCTCTGCGCCTCGGTCAATTCCGGATGTGAGCTCCCCGCGGCTGGCGTCGGAATCGGAGCAAGATCGCGCACTGGCGGAGAGGATTTCGTCCTATTGGGTCAACTTCGCGAAGACCGGGGACCCGAACGGCAAAAACCTTCCCACCTGGCCACGCTTCCGGGATCGCGATCAACCGCCCTACGTCCTCGGAGAGACGGCGGAGATTCCCAGCTCAGACGTCCTGAATGCGTATGACGAGCGATACAAGAAGCTACTGGAGACCTTGACCTCGGAGAAGAAGCGATAGGCCGGGAATCACGGCAGCGCGAACACGAGCAAAGCCTGATGACCCGGTGTGGCGCCGGGCGCAGGCGCGCCGCTAGACATTACCGCCACGTATTGTTTACCGTTTTTTCCCTGGTAGGTAATGGGCACTGCGTGGGCCACGTATTCGAGCTTGGTCTCCCATAATTCTTTCCCGCTCTTGGAGTCCAGGGCGCGGAATCGCGCATCATCCGTCGCCCCGATGAACACCAGCCCACCCGCGGTGACAATCGGCCCGGCCAGTCCGAGCCGCCCCGTTTTCTTTTTCGCTTCGGGCAGTCCATCCGTGACACCGAGCGTCACTTGCCAGACGATCTCGCCGGTGTTGGCGTTCACTGCGGTCAGCAGACCCCACGGCGGTTTCTGGCATGGCCAGGAGCCGCCCTTCATCCTTATGTCGAAGCGCTGATAGGGACCGGGGCCGGCTTCGCTGCCCCGATCGAACGGGGTCCCCGGAGGCTCGCGCGTGATCGCGTCCCGGTACCCTTCCGGCATCTTCTGCATCCATCCGATCGATCCGTCGTTTTGGGTGAATGCATAAACATAACCATTGCGAGGGTCGGACGCCGTGCCGCCCCAGTTGGTGCCGCCCGTGGCCCCGGGAAACACGATCGTACTGCGAGGCGGCGCTCCCTCCGGATGGTAGAGCCACGGCGTGAACAGACCGGCATTGTAGAATCCGCCGCTCCGATTGTAGAGGTCGCGGCAAGCCTTGGCGTGCTCTGCCGTGGTCTCATTTTCCGTGACGATATCCCTTTCTTCAAAACCGATGCGCGCCAGTGGCGGCGGCTTCACGGGAAATGGTTGCGTCTTTGATAACTGCTCGCCGGGCACGTCGCTGGGAGGCATCGGGCGCTCCTCTACGCCAAAGATTGGTTCCCCGGTATCGCGGTTCAGAATGTACATGAGCGCGGTCTTGCCGATCAATGCCAGCGCTGGAACGCGCTTGCCTTGGCGGACGATATCGATGAGTCCCGGAGCGGCTGGAAGATCGAAATCCCAGATGTCGTGGTGAACCGCTTGGAAATGCCACTTGTATCTGCCCGTTTGGGCATCCACCGCAACCACCGAATCGCCGAACAGGTTGTCACCCTTTCGGTCGCCCCCGAAATAGTTGGATGTCGGCTGACCGAAAATCATGTAAGCGGTGCCGCTCGGAACATCCACTGTCATTTGAAATCCCCACATGTTGGTGCCGGAGCGATCTTTCCAACTGTCGCCGTCCCAAGTCTCGTGCCCCTTCTCGCCAGGCCGGGGCACCGAATGGAAATCCCACAGCTTGGCCCCGGTTCGCGCATCGTAACCGCGTGAATCGCCGGGTGGACCGGCGGTAGTGTACTCGGGGGTGGCCGCGCCCACCATGACCACATTCTTGAAGACAGTCGGCACGCCTCTGTAACCCACCACCATGTCGACTTCACCTTCTTTGCCAAAACCCGGATCCAGCTTGCCGGTGTTGGCATTCAGCGCTATCAATCGCCGGAAGGCGGTGAAGATGATCCTCGGGGGATTCTGGCGATCGCCGGGCCAGAACGCCACGCCGCGTGCTGAAGGAAGATCGCGCTGCACCTCGTATCTCCAGATTTCCTTGCCGGTCTCCGGTTCCAGCGCCACCACGCGATTGCCGGCCGTCAAATACAACCGCCCATTCACTACAAGTGGCGTTACCTGAAGCGAAGCACGTCCCCCACTGTCAGCGGGACGATAGGACCATGCCAGAACGAGTTTGTCAACATTTCGGTTGTTGATCTGCGACAGGGGCGAAAAACGCGTCCCCGCCAAATCATGGTTGTAAGAAGGCCAGCCGGCGCCATCGCCGCGGGTCGTGATCGCTTGCGGATACAGTCGAAAGAGCACTATCCCGGCGACCAGCAGGAGCCTCGTGATGAAGAATATTGTCCGTGTCCTCTGCATGCTCAACATTACTGGTCATTTTACTTCTATGCAGATCAAGATCGCATGTTGGAGTGTTGCAGATTGTACCAGACCGCCGGCCCCGTTCCCTTTTGGGTTTGTCGAACGCTTGGGTTTTGGCACAGTAAACGGAGGCGCGCAAATCTTGCATCTGCCCACCTGCGGATGGTTCAGCAGCAGATTGAGCAGTGCGACATAGGGCGCAAAATGCCGTTGACAATTGCCTGCAACCGGTTACATACTGGATCACCCGCGATGCCCCGGGGCAGCATGGACTACATCTTTTTTTGTAAGACCTGTAGGGTGTGGTGCGCTTGGCAGGGAAGCAGATTCTCGCCGAGCAGGAATTTTTAGCGTGCAACTGTCGAGGAGGCCACGTCATGCGCTTCTTGAATTCGCTCGTGTGTTTGTTGATTGTCACTGGCGCCCTGCTAGCCCAAAGCGATCGAGGCACCATCACCGGTACGGTTTTCGACCCGGCGGGCGCTATTGTCGCCGGCGCTTCCGTTGAGGCCAGGAATCTGGAAACTGGAGGCGTCTACCAAGCCGGAACAACGCCTACCGGAAACTACACGCTGTCCCAGTTGCCGGTTGGCTTGTACGAGCTTTCCGTCTCCGTGCCCGGTTTCAAAAGGTACGTCCGGTCGGGAATCACGGTGCTGGTGGCACAGACGCTGCGCATCGACGTCGCGCTCGAAGTTGGCACGTCCACCGAATCGATCACGGTTCAAGCCGATGCTCCTTTGCTGAAGACCGAAAGCGGTGAGGTGAGCCACAACGTGCAAACCTCGAAGCTGGATGAGCTTCCGATTCTAGGCATCGGCTCGGTGAACGCAGGCAGCTCGCAGATCCGGAATCCCTACGCGGTCACCAATGTCGTTCCGGGCGCCTACTACGCCCCGAACAATGCGGTGAAAATCAACGGCGCTCCGGCTAACCAGCAGGTTTACCGCGTGGAGGGCCAGGACGCCACGTTGGGATACGCCAATTGGACCACGGCCGAGGTGCAGCCGAGCGTGGACGCTATCCAGGAAACAGCGATTCAGACCAGCAACTACTCCGCGGAGTACGGCGGCGGCGGCGGCAACGGCGTTTTCAACGTGACCATGAAGTCGGGCACGAACCAATATCACGGAAGCGGATACGACTACCTGATCAACGAGGCGTTCAATGCCGCCCAGCCGTTCACGGGTTTGCTGCAGCGCAATCGACGAAACGATTTCGGCGGCACGCTAGGCGGACCGGTATATATCCCCAAAGTTTACAACGGCCACGACCGAACATTCTTCTTCTTCAATTTCGAGCAACTTATCGGCAACGATATCGTGAACAACACACCGGTAACGCTTCCGACAGTACTTTACCGAAAAGGCGATTTCAGCAAAGCTCTGGGGCGCAATCTGGGCGTGGACCCGCTGGGGCACGCGATTATCGAGAACACGGTATACGATCCGCGGTCCCCCCAGATGATCAACGGCCAGATTGTCCGCACGCCATTTGACGGTAACGCTATTCCGCAAAGCCTCATAAATTCTGTCGCGATGAAGATACAAGATCTAGTGCCGATGCCGCAGACAGGCGGCGTGGTCAACAACTACCTGCCTGTGTTCTTGACCGATCGCAACACCATGATCCCGGCGGTGAAGATCGATGAGCTGCTGAATTCCAGGCAGAAGATCTCATTCTATTGGTCGAAGACTGGAACGGACGGGCAGTACTCGAATACGACCGGCGGCGCCGACGGATTGCCGCAACCCATCTCCTCCGCGATCGGCACGTTCATTCATTCCTGGATTGTGCGGCTGAATTATGACCACACCCTTTCTCCCACGCTGCTCTTGCACGTGGGGGCGGGTTACCAGCATCTGTACTTCAACCAGGATCCGCCAACTCGGAACTTCGATCCGACGGCCCAGCTCGGCTTGAAGGGCCCCTTCAGCCCGCGTCTGTTCCCAGTGATTGGCGGACTGCTTTCGGCATCTCAAGGCGGCTTGAAGGGCATTGGTCCAGGGGCCGACTCGTTGAACTGGATGGAAAAGCCCACCGCGAATGCAAGCATTACCTGGGTAAGAAACAGCCACACCTACAAGCTGGGCGGCGACGTGCGCATCGAAGGATATCCGACCAAGTTCTACGGAAACACCGATGGCAACTTTCAGTTTTCGGCGGCGGAAACAGGGCAGCCCTATCTCAACGCCACCACTCTCAACGGTGGAAGCGTCGGATTTCCTTATGCCAGTTTCCTGCTTGGCTTGGTGGACAACTACAACATCGTGGCCGTTAACTCGCCCAAGTTCGGCAAACAGCAATGGGCGCTGTTCATTCAGGACAGTTGGAAGATCACACACAGGCTGACTCTGGATTATGGTTTGCGTTGGGACTACGGGACCTATGAGAAGGAACAGTACGGCCGTCTGGCAACGCTTTCGCCGACGACGCCCAATCCCACCGCCGGCGGCCATCTTGGCGCGCCAATCTTCGAGGGGCAAGGGCCGGGCCGCTGCAACTGCGAGTTCGCACACAACTATCCGTATGCCATCGGTCCGCGCCTCGGTCTAGCGTTTCAGATCACTCCCAAGACTGTACTCCGCGGCGGCATCGGCGTGGTCTACTCCAGCACGCCCGAAAACAACCAGACCACTGGACGCGCGAGTCCGAATAACCTGACACTGTCGCCGGCGTTCGGATTTCCCGCAATGACTTTCGCGCAAGGCGTGCCTTTGAGCGCCAGCGATATCGCATGGCCGAACTTCTCGCCCGGAGTTTACCCACGGCCGAACCAGCTTACGCCCGGGATCCCTGTTGTGGTGGACCAAAACGCTGGCCGGCCGGGACGGCAAATTCAGTGGAGCGTTGGTATCCAGCGCGAACTGGCCCGGAACCTCGCCGTCGAAGCCACTTACCTCGGCAATCGAGGAGCGTGGTGGCAGGCATTCGGCCTGGTGAATTACAACGCGAACAGCCCCGCGCGCCTGGCCTCCTTCGGACTCAGCCTGGACAAGCCGGCCGATGTCGCGCTGCTCAATCTGCCGCTGAACAATCCGCAAGTGGCCGCGCGCGGCTTTACCGCGCCGTATGCCGGATTCCCGCTGAGCGCTCCGCTGGCGCAAGCATTGCGGCCGTTCCCCCAGTATCAGGATGCTCTAACTCCCATTTGGTCTCCTCTGGGCGATACCTGGTATCACGCTCTGCAGACCTCCGTGACCAAGCGGTACTCGGCCGGCCTCGATTTTACGTTTAACTTCGTCTGGCAGAAGAGTCTCACGCTGGGCGCCGAAAACGACACCGCCGGCGGCTTGACCGGCCAGGTGAACGACATATACAACCGCAAGAACGCGAAGACCATCTCTGGTTATGACCAACCCCTCATCAGCAAGCTCGCATTGGATTACACAACGCCGAAATGGGGCCATAACAAATGGCTTTCTTATGCACTCGGCGATTGGCGCGTCAGCCCGTTCGTGCAGTATGCGAGCGGCTTGCCCATTCTCGCGCCGTATGCACAGAACAACCTGAACCGGGTCACGTTTCAGGTAGTGAACTTAGGCATCGGCGCGACCGGAACGTTCGCGAATCGTGTTCCCGGTATGCCACTGTTCGTGAAGGACCCGAACTGCCACTGCATCAATCGTGGGCAGGATTTCATTCTAAATCCGAACGCATGGACCGATCCGGGTGCTGGGCAGTTCGGCACGGCAGCTCCGTATTACGGCGACTATCGCTATGCCCGCCGGCCCGCGGAAAACCTTGCGGTCGGCCGGACTTTCCGGTTCAACGAGCGCGTCACCCTGAATGTCCGGATTGAATTCAACAACGTTTTCAATCGGACTCAACTGGCGAACCCGACTTCGACCAACGCGAAACTGACGCTGTCAAGAGATGGAAGCGGGAACGTAATTTCCGGCTTCGGTGCTGTAAACAACGTCAGCCTGACGACGGGGACTACGTTCAGCCCGCCGCGAGCGGGCACGCTGGTCATGCGAGTCCGGTTCTAAGCGTGTAGTAGGGGCGTTCTTGCCTGTTGCGCAGCGCGGAACAATCGACTCGAATCACTAACCGAACTCCGGCGCGAAGGTATCTGTTCGATGCTACTTCGGCTCTTTGGTCCCTAAATGGAGCAGATCTTTGTTGTTCTCGAGACACACGTACTCTTTGATTTCCCAACCCGGCTGGAAGCGGACCTTGAAACTGGTTGTCCAAGTTTTGGTGTAGTTCTTGGGATCCTCGATGGTTGCTTCGTACAGCAACGTGAGTAAATCCGGTCTGCGGAATTTTTCGATCACATGCAATTGGTCGCTGGCGGGATGTCCGACATAGTCGAGCCAAGTCCGGCCGTTGAAACCAACCGTGTCGACCACCAGCGTGTCGTTTCCTTCCCACCAACCAATCGACTCGCCCAACCACGAAGGATCGGGATCCGCGGAATGCTTCGCGTTCATCAGAATGACGCGATACATGTGGGACGCGCCCTCATACAGGATGACGATACGATCGGGCAGTTGGATCATCTGGAATGGATACGGAGTACCGGTGTAGCGCGGCACGCCCGCGGGCAGGCAATAGCCTTCGGGATCGTCTTTGGAATTGTTCCCACGGCGTTCCTTGAAAAGCGCGAGACCTGCGGGTGTGAACGGCACGTCGATCGCCTCGGTTACCCACTTCTTGTCGGCCCAATCCAGAACCCAGATCGGCGCCCAGACGCCCTTGCCGCCGAAGTCGACCTTGCCGTCCGGCAGTCGCGCAGCCGGCGGAGCAGGTTTGCCGTCAGCGGGCGGACGCCGGGGTGATGGAGGCTGGCAATTCCCGGGCATCGACAACACCGCAAGCGCGATGGCCAAAAGCAGGATCCAATGCATCAGTTTGCTCACGTTCCAATCTCCTTACAACGTCGCACTTCGAGGCTGCTGCAAGCGCCGATCACTTGGCGGGCGGCGGACCAGTGGTGCCAGGGCCGCCATCGTTATTGGCTGCGCCGGCGAAGATTCTTCGTCCGTCGGCGAGAGTAACCATTCGCGCCGACGCCAGACTGGAACCGTCCTTGGCGCGGAAAGCCTGCAGGGAAACCACATCGCCTTCCTTGAGAGAATGCCGCGTCCAACCCATGCGTGACAAACCGTTCGGACTCCCGGTTTCCAGGTCCCAGTTCGTTACATTGCCCTTTTCGTCCTTGACGTCGATATAAAAGTGCGTGTGCGGATTCATCCACTCCACTTTGGTCACGACACCAGTGAGTGAGATCGACTGTTTCGGATCGAACTCAGCCGCAAAAGAGTGGTGCGCGAGCATGGGTACGGCAACCACGACAAGCGCTGCGATGGCGGCCAAAACGGCCTTTAGCTTTGTTGTCATTGGGATCCTTTCGAACCTCTCCGGACCATCGTACAGACCGTTTTCTGATATGTCAAGGGCGCTTACGGCATGCTTCTCTGAAATATCAGAAGGAAATACGTCTACAGCGCCGAAGAATCTGAAAATCCAGAAGGGCGAGACTCGAGAACAAGTTGTCGCAACCATGCGATCCTTGCGGACGGCGCTAGGCGTGGAGTGCGTCCACGCGCGCAACATGCTTGTGCAGGGGAGACATCAGCGCGCAGTTCCCGGACGGGAAGCGGCATGTAGGCTGCTACACGTGCCATCGCGGTGCCACGATACGGCAGTGGCGCCGCCGGCGTTACTGCTGGGGTGGGCCGGTTGGGCGCGGACCGCTGGTGGAGCCCGGGCCGCCGTCATCGGCAGAGCCGCCGAACACTCTGCGGCCGTCGGCGAGCGTCACCATGCGGGCTGACGCGAGACTGGATCCGTCCTTGGCGCGAAAAGCCTGCACGGTCACCACGTCGCCTTCTTTCAACGAATGGCGCGTCCAGCCGCGCCGGGAGAGCGCGTTCGGGCTTCCTGTTTCCAGGTCCCAGGTCACGACCTTGCCGTTCTCGTCCTTCACATCGATCAAAAAGTGCGCGTGGGGATTCATCCACTCAACTTTGGTAACTACGCCGGTCAGAGTGATCGACTTGCTAGGATCAAACTCCGCCGCAAACGAATGGTGCGCCAGCATGGGTACTGCGGCCAGGAACACACTAAGAACTGCGCCAAGGACTGCCAACCGAACAGTCATCGCCGTACCTCCAAAAAGGGCATATTGAAAACTGTTGACTCAAGTTTAGAACGCACAGGTATGATATGTCAAACAGGAAGAGGCCAGCCGCCGGATTCCAGCTCCGGAGGAGGGATTGAACGAAAAGCGTATGGGTGTATAATGCACTGTGGCCACCCAGGCCAAACTGGAAGATCACAACGAAGAAGGAGTCAAGATGGTTCGCTTGGAAGACGCACGCAGGGTAATCGCGGCAGCGGAGAAGAAAGCTGCCGAAATCGGGCAACCGATGAACATCGCGGTGGCCGACGAAGGCGGCAACATCGTGGCGCATGTGCGCATGGACGGCGCCTGGATAGGCAGCATTGATATTTCAATGAAGAAGGCATACACCTCTCGCGCGTTCGATATCGCGACGAAGGATCTTGCCGCACATTCGCAGTCGGGCGGGCAGTTTTTTGGAATCCACGCCTCGAACAACGGCAAGATCATGATTTTCGCGGGCGGGATTCCGCTGAAGCGGGATGGGAAAGTGGTCGGCGCGGTGGGCGTGAGCGGCGGGTCGGGAGACCAGGACCACGCTGTCGCCGAAGCCGGAGCCAAAGCGTTTTGAGTGGAAGGAAGAACAGAAAAGGAGATCAAACATGGCAACCAATCGTGGGGTAGTGTATCTGGGACCGGGCAAGGTGGAAATTCAATCCATTGATTTTCCGAAGCTGCAGAATCCTCGGGGTAAGAAAATCGATCACGGCGTCTTACTCAAGATCGTCACCACAAATATCTGCGGGAGCGACCAGCACATGGTGCGTGGCCGGACGACGGCTCCGGCGGGGCTGGTGCTCGGTCACGAGATCACCGGAGAAGTGATCGAGAAAGGCAGCGATGTTGAATTCCTGAATGTCGGCGATCTGGTAACGGTCCCCTTCAACATCGCCTGTGGGCGCTGCCGCAATTGCCGCGAAGGCAAGACTGGGATTTGCCTGACGGTGAATCCGGCGCGGCCCGGCGGAGCTTACGGCTACGTGGACATGGGCGGCTGGGTGGGCGGCCAGGCCGAGTACGTCCTGGTTCCCTATGCGGATTTCAATCTCATCAAATTTCCCGACAAGCAAAAAGCGATGGCGAAGATCAAAGATCTGACGATGCTCTCGGACATCTTTCCGACGGGCTACCACGGCGCTTTCACGGCAGGAGTAACAACAGGCTCCATCGTGTATGTCGCGGGCGCGGGGCCGGTTGGATTGGCTTGCGCGGCGTCCTGCCATTTGCTGGGTGCGGCGGTAGTGATTGTGGGCGATATGATTCCGGAGCGGCTTGCGCAGGCCAAGAGTTTCGGCTGCGAGACCATCGACCTGAAGAAGGATGCGTCACTGGGCGATCAGATCGCGCAGATTGTCGGCGTGCCCGAAGTCGATTCAGCCGTGGACTGCGTGGGCTTCGAAGCGCGCGGGCACGGGCAAGAAGCGGGCGTCGAGAGGCCGGCCACCGTGCTCAACTCGGTGATGACGGTTACGCGCGCCGGCGGAGCGATCGGCATTCCGGGTCTCTACGTGACCGACGATCCCGGCGGCGTGGACAACAACGCCAAGACCGGCAACCTCAGCATCCGCATCGGGCTGGGCTGGGCGAAATCGCATGGGTTCACCACCGGGCAATGTCCCGTGCTCCGCTACAACCGGCAATTGATGCAGGCCATCCTGCACGACAAGGTGCAGATCGCGAAAGCGGTGAACGCCACCGTCATTCAACTCGACGGCGCTCCGCAAGGCTACCAGGATTTCGACAAGGGCGCGGCGAAGAAGTTCGTGATCGATCCGCACAAATCCGTGGCGGCATAAAGAAGGAGTACAGGCATGGAAACGACGCGACGAAACTTTATCGCGATGGCGGGGGCGGCGGCGCCGCTCCTGCTCGGTGCGGACGACAAGGCGGGCACGAAGACGCCAGTCGTCGGCGATGGCGAATTCAAATACGAAGTGCTTCACGATTGGGGCGAACTGCCGCACAATATCAAGTACGGCAATACGCACGGGGTTTGCGAGGACTCGCAGGGTCACATTTACATTCACCACACGGTTCATGCCACGAGCGAAAGCGCGGACACGATCGTGGTGTTCGACCCGAAGGGCAAGTTCGTCAGGTCCTGGGGCAAGCAGTACAAGTTGGGCGCGCACGGCCTGCACATCCGTAAAGAAGGCAAGGACGAATTCCTGTACCTGTGCGATCAGTTGCACGGCATTGTGACCAAGAGGACGCTGAAGGGCGAGGAAGTCTGGACCTTGGGCTACCCGACCGAGTCGAAGCCGTACGAGAAAGGGCCGGGCAAGCCGGGCTTGAATTACCGGCCGACGAATGTGGCAATCGCGCCCAACGGCGACTTTTACATCGCCGATGGATACGGATCGTTTTACATCCATCAGTACAACAGCAAGGCGGAGCTGATCCGTACATTCGGCGGACAAGGCAAGGACCCGGGCCAGCTCAACATGCCGCACGGTTTGATGGTCGACACCCGCGAGACCACGCCAGTGCTGTTGGTCGCCGATCGCGCAAACCGGCGCATCCAGCGGTTTACGCTCGAAGGCAAGCACATCGATTTCGTCGAGGGAACGCTGTTGCCGTGCCATTTCCACGAACAGAAGGGCGTGGTGGTGGTGCCGGACCTGTTAGCACGTGTGACGCTGATGGATCAGAGCAACAAGGTGATCGCGCATCTGGGCGACGGCGCGTACTCACAGCAAGATTGGGGCAAGCTGCGCACGCAGGAGCGGGACAAATTCACTGCGGGCAAGTTCGTGGCTCCGCACAGCGCCATTTTCGATCACGCCGGCAACATTTTCGTCGTGGAGTGGGTGGAAGTGGGCAGGGTGACGAAGCTGCGAAAGTTGGCGTAGCGCATGCAGCCAGGCCGGCGCTGACTCCCTACTTCAGCTTGTCGGCGATCTTCGCGATCCCGGCGTTCGCGCACGCTTCATCTTATCGCCGCCTGGTGCGCCGCTCACGCCGATTGCGCCGATCACTTCGTTGCCTGTCCGAATCGGCACGCCGCCCCCTAAGCCGACTGTGCCCTCGATATTGGGCGGCGGCGTTTGGGCCGCCCAGGCTTTGCCGGTCTCGGCCGTGGTCCGCTTGAACGTGAGCGCCGTATACGACTTGCGGCGGCTCAGGTCGACTGTGTGCGGCCCCGTTCCGTCGTCGCGCACGAACGCCTTCAGCATGCCGTTGCCGTCCACGATGCTTACGCTCACGTGGTAGCCGGCGGCGCGGCAGGATTCGAGCGCTCCTTGCGCGATGGCCTGCGCTGCGTCAAGCGAGAGCGCCTTTTGGTTGATCAGCCCCTGGGCGTGCGCCATCGAAACGATCGAGACCAGCGCGCTGGCTAAAGCTAAACGAATGTGCGACATATCCGATATCTCCCGGTTTCGATGCTCAATCGATCATATCATCCTTGGCTTGCGGGCTTTAACTTGCCGGCCGCGCTAATCGCATCACAAACTGACATTCCACTTTAGGCTTGACACGGGCGTTTAGATTCCGTATTCTCAACGAAGTAGCTCCAGGAGTTGCCGGGCTCGGTCGGTTGGCCGGCCAGCATTTATACTGACATTGCACTTGATGCTTGACAGCGGCAGGTAGATCGCATATTCTCATGCGAGAGTCGGTAGAGTAATCGATTGCGGGGGCTGGGTTTGGTTCCAGCCAAGGGGTTTTCTCAACGTCAGAGGAGATATTCGAATGCGTTCTCTGTGGGTAACAGCTTATTTGTTCCTGTGCGCTTGGGCCCTGTTTGCCCAGGGCGATCGCGGTACCATTACCGGCACCATTTCCGATCAGCAAGGCGCGGTAGTCGCCTCTGCGGCGGTTCAGGCCCGGAACGTGTCCACTGGCGCCGTCTACGAGACGGTTACCACGTCGACCGGTAATTACACTCTCGCTCAATTGCCGTTCGGGCAGTACGAACTGTCGGTCGCCGTGCCTGGATTCAAGAAGTTCATCCGCCAGAACCTCCTGGTGGAAGTCGCACAAACCTTGCGCGTCGATGCAACGCTCGAGGTGGGATCGGCTTCCGAAGCTGTCACGGTCCAGGCCGAAGCTTCCATGCTGAAGACCGAGAGCGGGGACCTCAGCCAAAACATTACAGTGAAGACCCTGAATGATCTGCCCATGCTGGGGATCGGAAGTGCGGCATCCGGTAGTTCCGGCATTCGCAACCCGAACAACGTGACGGGGCTGGCTCCGGGAACCTATTACGTGCCCAACTCCCAAGTGAAGATCAACGGCTCGCCCACCAACTCACAGGCTTATCACGTCGAGGGCATGGACTCCACCAATCAAGGCTTCCCCTATGCCGCCGCTCAGGTACAGCCGAGCGTCGACTCCATCCAGGAGATCTCGCTGCAAACCAGCAACTACTCCGCCGAATTCGGGGCTGCGGCCGGCGGATTCTTCAACGTTACGATGCGCTCGGGCGGCAACAGCTATCACGGGAGCATCTACGACTACATAGTGAACGAAGTGCTGAACGCGGGCACGCCGTTCACCGGCCCGCCCTTCACCAACACAGGGGCCGGTGAATTGGTCCGGCCGCGCGCTCGACGGCACGATTACGGCTGGACTATCGGCGGCCCGGTCTCGATCCCCAAGCTATACAACGGTCACGACCGGACCTTCTTCTTCTTCAACTTCGAACAGTTCCGCGAGACCCAGTTCATCAACAATATTCCAATCACCGTCCCCACGCTGGCGTATCGCGACGGCGATTTCAGTGGAGCCATTACCGCGCTCGGGAGCAAGAACGTTTGCCCGGCTGCAAATCCGGGCTGCGACCCGGCCGGCCGGCCGGAAATTCTGAATACCATCTACGATCCCGGCACAGCTCACGTTGTCGGCGGAGTCACGGTCACCAATCCGTTCGACAACAACAGGATCCCATTCAGCATGCAAGATAAGGTTGCCCTTGCGCTCCAGAAGCTGATTCCGGCGCCGAATCAACCCGGCTTCTTTAACAACTACCTTCCCAGCTATCCCAGCATCCGTCATACAACCATTCCGGCGGTCAAGATCGACCACATGCTCAGCGCCAGAGCGAAGTTGTCCTTCTACTGGTCGTCCACGCACACGGATTCGCAATATTCCCCGACTTACGGCCAGTCCGAGGGCTTGCCCGCACCGATCACGGCAACCCGGGGCACGTTCATCCACTCGCACGTGGAGCGTCTGAACTACGACCATACTTTGACCCCAACGCTGCTCTTGCACGTAGGAGCCGGTTATCAGCAGAACAACTTCTTCGACGACGCACCGGAGCTGAATTACAACGCGCTTACATCGCTGGGCCTGCGCGGAGCCACCATCAACCGGAACTTCCCGGTGTTCAACGGGTTCTGTCCGGCTGCCGGATGCACCGCGGCGGGCGGCATGGGCAATATGGGCCCGTCGGCTGGACAAACGCATAGTTTCTACGAGAAGCCCTCCGCCAACACGAGCCTGACGTGGGTGAGAGGCAACCATACCTACAAAGCCGGCGGAGAGATTTACTTCATCGGAGTACCGGCGATTCCCTACACGAATACCGCCGGCGCGTACACGTTTAGCGCAAACCAGACCGCCCTCCCGTCAGTCGTGACGCCGACCGGGCAAACCATTGCGGGCGGCAACCTCGGATTCGCTTATGCCAGCTTCCTGATGGGCGCGGTGGACAGCGTGAACATCGCGGCGCCGTCGGAGACCCGCCAAGGCAAGTCGCAGTTGGGCATCTTTGTGCAGGATTCCTGGAAGATAAACCGCAAACTAACCGTGGAATTCGGTCTGCGATGGGATTACGGCACGTACTTCCGCGAGCAGTACGGCCGCGGTGCGGATTTCTCGCCCACCACGCCGAATCCGGCCGTGGGTGGCCATGTGGGAGCCTTCATCTTTGAGGGCAACGGACCCGGCCACTGTAACTGCAGCTTCGCCAACAATTATCCGTACGCGATCGGGCCGCGCCTGGGGCTGGCCTATCAAATCACCGAGAAGACCGTGCTTCGGGCCGGCTTCGCCGTCGTCTACAACCAAACCAGCACCACTTCTCTGGGTCTGGGGGCCGCCGGCAGTGCCGCGACTTCGTCCTTCAGTTCGCCTGGACAGGGTCAAGCTGCCATGCATCTGGAGAACGGTATACCGGCTCAGAACATACCCACGTGGCCTGTAATCTATGCCGGAGTCTTTCCCACCAGCCCAGCCGGCAACCAGAGTCTTCCCGGAGGCATCGGATTCTTCGATCCGAGCGCCGGACGCCCCGCCCGCCAGTCGCAATGGAGCGTCAGCCTCCAGCGCGAAATCTTTCGGAACCTCGTAGTGGAAGCCGCTTACGTTGGAAATGTCGGTGTGTGGTGGCAGGCTCCTGCGCTCGAGAATATCAACGCCCTCACGCCGGCTATCCTGTCTGCGAATCACCTGGATATTACCAGTGCAGCCGATCAGCAATTGCTGACCTCGACGCTGAGTTCGGCCATTGCCGGCCAACGCGGGTTCAACAAAGTTCCTTATCCGGGGTTCGCGCTCTCAAACACGGTAGCTCAGTCCCTGCGCCCGTTCCCGCAGTTCGGCAACATCAATGGGATCATGCCGCCGCTGGGCAAGACCTGGTACGACGCCTTGCAGTTGAAGGTCAACAAACGGTTTTCTCATGGACTTACTTTCAGCACCGCGTTCACCTGGCAGAAATCGCTGCAAGAGGGCGTCGACAGCAACGTGAACAACCTGTTCTTGAACAACATCGTCGCCAATCCAGCGAACGCGAAGAGTCTCTCGAGCTTCGACCAACCGTTGACCTTCGTCAACACCGTCAGTTATACGATACCCAAGCTGCCCGTGACCAAGTTCGTTTCCTGGATCTTCCAGGATTGGCAGATCGGCGCGTTGATGGGGTATTCGAGCGGTCTTCCGATCCCGACTCCGGCCGCGACCGGCACCAACGTCGGGACCCAGATCTTCCAGCAGACTTTGATGACTCGCGTCCCGGGCATGGATCTCTACACCCACGACATCAACTGCAAGTGCTACGATCCGGCGACTACCTTCATCCTGAATAAGGATGCGTGGCAGAATCCGCAGGCCGGAACCTTCAGCAACTCCGCCGAATTCTACAACGACTTCCGCTACGCCCGGCATCCCGTCGAGAGCCTGGGCCTCGGCCGCACGTTCCGGTTTAAGGAAAGGTTCGCCCTCAATATTCGCGCGGATTTCTCGAATGTCTTCAATCGCACCTATCTGAACAATCCCAGCGGCAGCCTCGCGTCGCCGCAGGCAACCAACCCGGTGACGCACTTGAACAGCGGTGGGTTCGGCTACATCAACCTGGCAACTTCGGGCACTCAGTTCGGCCAGCCGCGCAACGGCACGCTAGTCGCGCGCTTTACGTTCTGAGTTGATCTGACATTCTAGATCGCCGCCGATTCGAGTCGAATTTGCCTGTGGTCATTCGTCCTTAGCCAACGGCGCCCCGTCCTCACTGAGTCTGTGAACGTTGTATGGCTCGGCGATTATAACTACTGCCACGTTGTCTCCACCGCAGCCTCCCGCACCGCAATCCTCATTAAGATTCGGCACTCTCGCAATGCGCCCGTACACAGCAGCCCACTCATTCGGCGCCGCAGCGGTATGGGAGTACACAATCGAGCGCCCAACCACGTTGAACTGTGGCTCTTGATGAAAACCCAGCTTTGTGGTCTTACGGACGATCAATAGCTTCGCAGCGACAACTGACCGTTTGAGCTTCGGCCTGTTACTCGGTGGTTTCGGCATCTCCGCTTCCCATGCAGCCCAGATCTGAATCTTGTCCGACCAAACACGTCCGTGCGTTATGACCGGATGTTCACACCGATCCTGCGACAAGAACTCATAGTGATCTGTGAGGCTGACGCTGCGCTCCATGCGTCCGACGACGACTACAGCCGTGTCGGCATTATGGGTCACGTCACCGAGTAGTTCACAAACTGTGAGCACCCTTACTTGACCGTCCGATTTCTGCTGTCCAACGGTGATGCCGGTGGTCATGATCACGACGATGATCCAGCAAATAGAAATCTGCATCCAGCAGCTATCGTATACCTTTTGTCGTTTTACTTGGGACTCTGTCCCCCAACCTCTGGGATTTATCGCTCTTGCGCCTGAATGTTGCTAAAAGGTCGGCATTTCGCCGCGCCTACTGGCAGCCGTTGAGTCCCTTGGTCAGGCAAATGGACGACGCGGGCGGCGGCGGGATCGGCATCCCGCGGTCCGTCATCAGCTTCACCAGGAGCTTTTCAGCCTCGGCATGCGGGATCGCGGACTGTACACCAACGCGCACAAGCCCACGGGCCCAATCGAGGGGAACCCAGGTCTTTCCGACCATGGCTCCGTTCACGCTGTCCCGGCTGCCGCCGTCGTGAGCGTCCAGCTTCGCGTTGTGGTCCGCCAGGAGTTGAATGACCGCGGTCCGGCCTTTGTGGGCTGCTCCGTGCAGCGCCGTGCGTCCCTCATCGTCGGCCACATTGGGATCGATGCCCAAGGCCAGACACATGTTCATGGCCTCGATGTTCTCGGCCTCCGACCATTCGAAAGTAACGCCCTCCACCCAGCCGATTCCCGCGGCCACAGCCAGCGGCGTCACGTTGTGAGCCGTGAAGATCTTCGGATCGGCGCCGCGCGACAGCAACAGCTTCATCAGCTTGACGTCGCCGGACTGGGCAGCGCGCAGGAAGGGCGTGGCGCCGTCTTCAAACAGCCATTGCATGGTGAAGTTGTTGCGCGTCTCAGTGCTGTCGCCGGTGCATGTGGTGGGCGTGGAAGCCGCGCCGCAGACGCGGACGTTTACGTTGGCTCCCTTATCCAGAAGCAACTTGATGAACTCCAGATGGTCCATGTCGGGCGCACGCACCGGATAGTCGCCGCTTTCGATATTGCGGTTGTCCGTCGCCAGATACAGAGGCGACCAGCCGCCCTTGTTCGAGATATTCGGGTCCGCGCCGTGCTCCAAGAGATACTTTGCCAACTGGTAGTGGCGATTCTGCGTAGCGGCCAACAGCGCCGTCCATCCATAGAGGGTCCGCTGATTCACATCGGCGCCCGCCTCGACCAGAGTCTTGGCGCACTCCATGCAGTTTTCCCGGGCCGCGTACACGAGCGGAGTGAGGCCGCCGCCATCCTTGGTGCGCGGAGGTCCGAAGAAGGCCGCGATCTCCTCGGGCGAAAAGCCACCCTCGCCGTCAGGAGCATCTGGCGCGCCTGGACGGCGCCCACCAGGAGGACCACCCGCGGCACGCAGGCCCGGCGGCGCTCCCGGAGCGCCTGGCGAAGCTCCGCCACGCGCACGCGCCTGTCCGATCGCGCCAAAGGGAGAGTTCAACCGCTGCGTCACCGTGTTGGCGAGGTTGTTCCTGGCGTTTCTCGTATCGGGGTTGGTTGCCACGCGGATGTCTGCTCCATGCTCGATCAGCAGCTTGGCGGCGGCGGGATGCGCCTGCTCGATGGCCCACATCAGCGCCGTTGTTCCGCGCAACTTGTCCTTCGCGTTGACATCGGCTTTGCGATCGAGCAACAGCTTGATCGCTTCCAGGTTGCCGTTGCGAGAAGCCAGCATGAGCGGCGTCTCACCCTGCGGCCCTCGCTCATTCGGATCGGCTCCGGCCTTCAACAGTTTCTCGATCATGGCCGTGCTGCCGTTGATGGACGCCAGGTACAACGGAGTAGCGCCTTCGCGATTCGCGAGTTTGACGTTCGCGCCGGCGGCAATCAGCAGATCGGCCATCTCCAGTTCATTCTTGTACGCGGCCCACTGGATCGCAGTAGATCCGTCGGCCTGCGCAGAGTCTACGTCGGATTCCTGGAGCAGCAGCAGGCGCAGCAGTTGCTTGTCGCCTCGCATCGTCGCATCGACCACCAGGCTGCTGCCGGCGTAGATGGCGCCCACTGGCAACAGCAGTGCCGCCGCGCAAGCCGTAATCGCAAATTTCAAGCGCATCTTTGCCTCCCGCTACACGAGACCCGTCAGGAATCCCGTGCTGTCGCCGATGCTGGTCTCGTGAATTCCGAACAGGTTCACGATGCTCACCAGCAGATTGCCAGAGGTGACCGTCTTGGTCGGATATGCGAGGTGACGATTCCCCTTGACCTGCCCGGACGCCCCGCCGATTAACAGGTGAGGCACATCGTAATGAAGGTGCTGGTTGGAGTCGCCCATGTTGCTGCCATAAAGCACAAGCGTATGGTCCAGCAAGCTGCCGTCGCCGTCCGGAGTCTTTTTCAACTTGTCCACAAAATACGCCAGGCACTTGACGTGATACTGATTCACCTTGGCATATCTCGCGATGGTATCCGGATTTTCCGCGTGGTGCGACAAACCGTGGAAGCCGCCGTTGGTGCCGCTCTCGGGGTAAGAGCGGGCGGTCAGGTCGCGCGCATACAAGACCGTCGACACGCGGGTAATGTCGGCCTGGAACGCCAGCGTTTGCAGATCGAAATGCAGCTTCACATGTTCGTCGAACGATTCAGGCACGCCGGCCGGAACCACCACGCCTTCAGTGGAGACCGCGCCCACGGCTTTCTTCGCGATCGCCAGCCGCCGCTCGAGTTCGCGGATGTCCGTCTCATACTCATCGAGCCGCGCGCAATCGCTGGCGCCAAGATCTTTCTTAAAGCGCGCGAGGCTCTGCCGGACCGAATCGAGAATGCTGCGATTTTGCTCCCTGCGCGCCGCGCGCTCAGCAGCCGTGCCGCCGGCGCCGAACAAGCGCTCGAATGCGACCTGCGGGTCCAGTTCCATGGGCAAGGGCTGCGTCGGACTGGCCCACGAGATGGTGTTCGAATAGGTGCAGCTATAGCCTTCCCCGCAGTTGCTGGAATTCGCGCCCGGATCTTCGAGCGCAAGTTGCAACGACGGCAGCAGCGTCTCCTGGCCGATCTTCTGCGCGATCATCTGATCGATGGTGGTGCCGTCGTAGATGTCGGCACCCGTGGTCTTCTTAGGCTTGTCTGCGCACAAGTAGGCAGCAGCCACCCAATGGTCGGCGCCGGTCTGACCCGGAGGCGGCTCGGCGGATTTCGACCATAGGCCGCTCATGATCACGACGTCGTCGCGATAGGCTTCGAGCGGCTCCAGGATCATGGGGTATTTGAAATTCTTGCTCCCGGCTTCCGCCTTCGGCTCGCCCGGTCCGCCGGCTTCGGGAACCCACCATCCGGGCGCCGCGCCGTGCGGCACGAAAATGCCGGTGAAGCGAGTCTTGGGAGTCGCGGCAGTCTTGGTCAAGGGTGTTTGCGCGGGCACCATCGAGTCCAACAGCGGTAGTGCAAGCGCGACTCCGGCGCCTTGGAGCACCGTGCGGCGGGAAATGTGCTTTTTGGTAATAAACATTTTGCTACCTCGACAAGGCCTGGCCCTGTCCTACTTGCGCGGTGGATGAAACGATCGGCTTCTGGTTCATCTCGAACGCGTCGCTCTTCACGATGCCGAGCACGATGGATGAAAACCGGTAATTGTTGCGCTCCGCGTTGTGCACGATGGAGCGGACCAGCGGCATATCGGTAGATTCAGTTCCGCGGCCCAGTGCGTAAATCAGCAGTTTCTCCGTGACCACGCGGACAAACTGAGGCGAGTAACGCAGCAGCGCCTCTCGCGTTCCCTTCACGCCGTCCAGTTTCGAACCATCCACGAGAACGCCCGTCGGATCGATCGGGCTGTCGCCGTCCATGGTGCGCCACTGCCCAACGGCATCGAAGTTCTCCATCGAGAAGCCGATGGGATCCATGATTTTATGACAACTTGCGCAGGGCTCGTTCTTGCGATGCATTTCCATCTGCCGGCGCATCGAAGGCTGGGCCGTCACATGAACATCCGCGGTAGCCTTCAGATCTTTCTCTACACCGGGCGGTGGATCGGGTGGACTGACACCGAGAAAAACCTGCAGGATTGTTTTGCCGCGGCCGACCGGCGAGGTTCTCTGCGGCTGCGACGATGTGGTCTGCAAGCTCGCCTGTCCAAGCAACCCGCGGCGCATGTCAAATTCCGGCGCCAGTTCCACGCGCCGGAAGTTGCTGCCGTAAATATTCGGGATTCCGTAGTGCTTGGCCAGCCGCTCGTTGAGGAACGTATAGTTGGCGTTCAACAGATCGATGAGGCTGCGATCCTCATGCACGATGCTGCCGAAAAAAAGCTCAGTCTCTTTGCGCATCGCCAGCCGCAGATTGTCGTCGAAGTCGGGAAACAACAGCATGGTCGGCGCCCAGCTTTGCAGAGCGCGCAGATTCAGCCACTGACCGGCGAAGTTGTTCACCAACGCATCCGAGCGCTCATCGGCAAGCATGCGCCGCACCTGCTGCTCGAGCACTGCCGGATCGCGCAGTCTGTTCCGGCCGGCCTGGTTCAACAGCTCGTCGTCGGGGATGCTGCTCCACAGGAAAAAAGACAGCCGCGAGGCTAATTCCACGTCGGTTATTGCGTACGTTTTTCCCGCCGCCACGCTCGCCGGCTCAGACTCTTTGCGGAAAACAAACTCCGGGTCGGCGAGGATGCGCTGCAGCGCGCGCTCAACTCCGCTATCGAAATTTCCGTCATTCCGGCCCTGCTGGTAGAAACTCATCAGCATCTCGCTGTCGTCGCTCGCTACCGGACGCCGGAACGCGCGGCGCGCCAGCGTATCGACGATCTCTTTCGCGCACGCCATTTCCGCTGCTTCGCCGGACGGATGGCACACAAAGATTTTGAGCCTGCTGAGCGATTCCGCGGCGCCCTCAGCCTTGAACGGCCCGAGAATCTCGATCTTGCCGACATGCGGATAAAACTTGAACCCGGGAAGGCCGCCGGTCTCGATGGTGCTGCGCAGGAAATGCTCGTTCAGATCGTTGCCCGGTGCAAGCTGCGTGGCGAGGAACGTAATCCCCACCGTGTGATCGCCCGCCTTCACTGGAAAATGGACGTCGGCCGTGCCGCCGTGCACCGCTTTGCCGCGCGCCAAGTCTTTGTCCCAATCGTAGACGTGGACTCGCTCGCCGTCGACCAGCAATTCAAGTCTTTCGCCGGTAATCTCGCCGAACGCGGTGTTGTTGTCCATGAGGCCCTTGTTGATAGGGAAGACCTTGAAGACATAGTCTCCGTCGGCGGGAAATTCGTGCCGGACCACTAAGCCGCCGCGCGTTCCAAAGGGCAAACCTTCAATGTGATAGTCCTGCGAAGTGTCCGACGGCGCGCGATACGTACTCTGAGAAGCTTCCGTCACATCGCCCATCGCCAGCCGGCTGATCTTTCCCGCCGCAGCCGTGTATCCTTCCAGCAGCGCCGGCGAAAGCGATAATGCACCTGCGATATTGTCGAACCCCCGCGTGGAATCGTCCGACGGCAGATACTTCGCCGGATCGATTTCGAGCGCCAGTAGGTCGCGGATCGCGTTGGCATATTCGGTGCGATTCAGGCGGTGCAATCCGGGCGGGCGCAGATTGGTTGTCGCGTGGCGGTCGAGTTCATTCTCCAGCCACGCGATCATGGATTCGAAGGCAGCCTGCTTCGGGCGCGGCAAACCGGAGGGAGGCATCATACCCGCGCGAAGTTTGCGCACCACTTTCTCCCATGTCTCCGCGTCGTGCTCAACGTGCGCGACATCCAGAGTGTCAAGCGTCAGCTTGCGCGCCGCCTCCATGCCGCCGGTCTTGGCCTTTTGGTTATGACAGACGACGCAGTATTGATTGAGGAGCGCGCGCTCGTCCGATGCCGAGGCGACGTTGGGAGCTTGCGGCTGCGAATTAGCCGTCTGGCCGCAGATGATCACCGCTACCGGAACAATCGCCAGGCATGCAGCGAGCAGGAGTCGTCGCGTCATCGTTCGTTCAGCTTTTCGCAAACCCGGACCGCGGCGTGTGCTGGATCGACACCTCTCCCGTGGCGACCAGAAGCGCCAGAACACGCATTTCTCCAGCGCGCGCATGGCCGTAGCCCTCACACAAACTGCTATATCATAGTATAGAACTTCGCTGAGCCGCAAGGGGTTTTCGGCGCGTGCAAAGAGGGTCTAAACGCTCGGGGTCGATCGTCCTTCGTATTGGCTGTAACCGTGGTGGCGAAGCGATTGCTGAGTAATTTGCAGAGGTCCAAACAGCATGGTTTTTGCTTCATGCTTGTGTCGCTACGCCACAATCGCCTGGCTATTGTTCGCCGCTTCGTTCTATTCTGGTTCCGCCATCGCCCAAACTCCAGGTATGAAACTGATTCGCTTCGGGGGCAGTGACCAGGAATCGCTGGCCGGTTTCGCGATCGATCAGGAGGGGAATTACTACATCGCGGGCACGACCGCCTCACTCGATTTGCCTGTCAACGCGCTCCAGAAGCATCCGGGCGGGGCCTTTCTCTATCGCTTTCGGGCTGGCCATCCCGAGCCTCTCTACCCCTGGCCGGCTGCGGTTTCCGCCATCGCTTCCGATCCGAGCCATCCCGGATACGTCTACGCCTCGTTCAACCGCGCCGTCTGGAAATCGGTGGACAGCGGCGATACCTGGCAGCCTCTCGACGCGGACTGGCCCACCGGTACCGATTGCACTGGCATCACTGTCGCTCCGAAGGACGGCCGCACTATATATGTGCAGTGTCCCGCCAGCCGCAATCCCGATTACACACGCCAGTCCCTTTTCCGGTCCACGGACGCTGGTTCAACCTGGGTTCGCGCTCGTCTTGAAGAGCCGGAGATATCGAATGTCGCGCAGCTACGGAACGTCGCGGTAGACCCGTTTAACCCGCAGTCCGTGTGGGCCGAGGGGCTGGACGATAGTTGGTGGCAGTTTACCTTTTTGGTCGGCCTTCATTCCACCGACGGCGGCGATACATGGAGCAAAACGGTCCCGAACCTTCTCCAGTTTGCCTTCGATCAGCAACGTCAGGGCATCGCCTATGCCTTTGCTTTTGATGGGTTCTATCGAAGCGCAGACTCGGGTCAAACGTGGACAAAACTCGCCACTCCGTCAGAAGTGACGCCGCAGTCTGCTTCCGGTGCTTCTATTGCCGTGCTCCGCTCCGGCGATGCGCTCTTCGTGGTAGGAAATCTGCTCGAGCGGACTCGCGACAACGGATTAACTTGGCAGAGCTATCCACTGCCCGGCAACGGAGCGCCTTGCCAGAGTCTGTACAACGGACCGAATTCGGCTCTGCTCGCCGATCCTATTTCCGGATCCGTCTACCTCCAGATGTGCGGCAATCCGCAATCGGTCATCTATCGCAGCGACGATGAGGGCGCCACCTGGCTGCGAGTGAACGCGACCGGCTTACCTGACCTAAAGGGTCAGGCAATTTCACCCGCGTTCGCCGGCTCCGATTACTTCGCGATCGTTCGGAGGTCATCCGATGCGTTTGTGGCAAAACTGAGTCCTTCCGGCGATATGATCTGGTCTACGTTTCTGGGTGGAGTCCATGATGAAACCGCCACTGGTTTGGCGCTCGATCCCAACGGCAACGTGTATGTGATCGGCACCACTCAGTCTGACGATTTCAACTTTACTGCCGCACCATTTGCGAAAGCACTGCCCGGTCGCTCGGTTGGCTCGAAATCGTTTATTGCGAAGCTATCGCCAGACGGTACGCAACTGCAGTATTCGGCCTTGTACGCCTACGACGGCGCCGCACGGGGCATCGTGACGGATTCCTCGGGAGCCGTTTACATCACCGGCAACGCCGGTCCGTCGCTGCCCACTACGCCGGGAGTGATTCGGCCCGAGGCTGTTGGTACCGGACCGAATCCGTTCGTGCTGAAGCTGGATCCGTCCGGATCACGTGTCGTGTACGGCACGTATCTGGCAGAGGATGCAATTGTAGCGACGGGCTTCCCCAATTTGAACACGCCTATTCTCGCAAACGGCATAGCCGTCGACTCAGATGGCGCTGCATACGCGGGAGGCACGTATATCTGGAAGCTCAACACGGACGCAACAAGCCTGGTGTTCTCGACCAAGCTGGACGGCGGCACGGTGAATGCCGTTGCAGTCGATGCCACGCGAAACCTGTACGTGACCGGCGTGGCCAGCACCCTGACGTTCCGAACGACACCTGGCGCCTTCCAGACCCAGGTGCTGCCCACTGTATGCGGTGTCGTTTGGAATAACGGCCTCGGGTCCGCGGGTTGCTGGGCCAGTCCCGCGTTTGTTACCAAGTTCAACGCGGACGCCAGCCTGATGCTCTACTCGACGTACCTGGGGGGCGATGGTTGGGACAGAGCCGGTTCCCTCGCTGTAGCCTCGGATAGTACAGTTTACGTCGCCGGAGAGACCAACTCGCGCTCATTTCCGACTCGCATACCCATACAAGGGCCGCTGCTTCCGCTGTTCGGACAGAATGGCTTTGTTTCGGCTCTAGTCCCGGATGGTACCGACGTTCGAATGTCCACGTATGTCGGCGATGGACGCCCACTGAAAGCAGTCGCGGTTGCGCTCGACCCGGCCGGCAATCCGGTGCTGGCCGGCCACAATATCGGTGCTGCTGGGGGAACCTACAATGTGCCCACACCGGCGTCGGATATCCTCATCTTCCACCTGGATTATTCCCGTGCTGGTAACATCCGGCCTCGCCTCGATGCCATCCTGAATACCGCCAGCCGCACTGGCACGCCACTGGCTTCGGGCCAGCGCGTGGGTCTCCAGGGCGCGGCTTTCCAGCCGGATTCGCAGGTCTGCTTCAACGATGCGTGCGTCAGCCCCATTGCGGTTGCTGGCACCGAGATCCTCGCCGCGCCTCCGGCCTCCATTCCGGATACCGGTTCCGTTGCAGTCTCCGTGCAGTCCCCTGACGGCAGCCGCTCGAATTCTGTCACAATGGCCGCCGGGGCGGCGCAACTCGCTCTCTACTCCGCCGACAATTCCGGCACGGGCACCGTGCTCGCGCTGAACGAAGATGGGACGCTCAATTCGCCAGCGCATCCTGCACGCCGCGGAACGATCGTGACCATCCCGGCCAATGGTCTGGGCTCGTCAGCTCAAATCCGTCTCGGCCCGTTTGGCGGGATTATTGATGCATCGGTCTCGAGCGGCGCCTTTCCGGGGATTCCAGGGGAAGTCCCGTTGATCCGCGCTACTGTCGATCCGAATCTTCGGGCCGGTATCCAGAATCTGCTGTTGCTGGGGTACACAACGCCAGGCCACCTGCCTGTGACGCTCTCCGTCGACGCCAGCCAGCCGGCGGGCGGATCGAGTGCGCGCGAGCTTGGCAGATGAAAACTCTAATCGTTGTCTGGCTGGCTGCGTCCGGCCATTGCGCGACCCATGCGCGTTTCAGCCTGGAGCGATCTACGTAGTCCATTCGGCCACCCGCCGCACGCCCAGACGTCGGAACCCGGTTGGCCCGTGGGTCGCTGTTTGATACCCTGCAATATTTCGTCCGATGACACTGTCAAACTGCGATTCCGAGCTAAAACGGGGTCATTTTTTGTGGCCGCCGGGGCCAAACGACAGGTTGTTCGAAAAAAACGGCAGAGTTTTCGTTTCCACGCGATCCGCGATATGATTCACGTGATTGCCCTCGTAAATCTCGAACGTATGTGAAATCGAGTACGAGGTGAGAACCTGATCCAGCACCCGCACCGTGCTTGCGATCGGCTCGTCTTGCGCGCCGGCATCGACGGCGATCGCATGCAGCTTCTTCAGATTCGGAACGTACTGATCGATCATCGCCAGCGGCGCGTTAGCCGCCCATTTTGCAGCCACTGCCGGCTGAAGCTCGCCATTCCTGGCCGGAAGATCGAAAAACAGCGGCGGGTTCTTCGGATTCGGCGACCAAGCCGCAGCCGAAGCGATAGCCGCCTTGGTTCCAAAGTCTGCCTGCGCGAGATCGGCCGCGCTGCGGATCGTCTCCGCTTTCGCGTATCGTTGTGGATTCGGACTCGCCGCCGACATGCAACACGGGCTCAGAATGTACAGGCTCGAAAAAACTTCCGGGTGCTTCATGCCGATCCGGATGGTTCCGTATCCGCCCATCGAATGACCGGCCAGGCCGCGGCTCCCGGCATCGGGCAGCGTGCGGTAATGGTTATCCACGTACGAAACCAGATCCTGGGTGACGAACCTTTCCCAATCGCCGGTGGTAACTGAATTGGAATACATGCTTCCCAGATACGCCGTAAAGGCGTTGGGCATCACCAGAATCATCTCGCGCGCCGTCCCGCTGGAGAGCGCCTTGTCCGTAACAGTCCGAACGTCGATGAAATGCTGCTTCAAACCGAACCAGCCGTCGTCGCTGTCGGTGAAGCCATGCAGCAGGTAAACGACGGGATATCGCCGGTTTCGCTCCTTGGCGTAACTGGGCGGCAAGTAAACCGAGACATCGCGATCCGGCGAATCGCCTTCCAGATTGCCTTCCAGCGATTTCCCGTGCACCTTGATGCGTTCGTAGCTGCCATGCAAAGGCGCCGGGCCGGTCTGGGCCGACACCACGCTCATGCCAAGCGCGAAAGATAAAGCTAATGTACGATCCATGGCTTGATGTGTCCTTCCCGGAGATCCTTGTTGTTCTCCTCGCAAGAATATTCCAGCAGCTCCCAATCCGGCCTGAGCGTAAAGGTCCTGGCGTTTTTCCATGGCTTGGAATAGGTCTTCGAGTCGTCGATCGTTACGGTGTACGTGATGTGGCCGGCATCGGTGCGCTCGAACGTTTCGATAACATGCAAGGCTTCGCTGAGCGGATGGCCGACGGTATCGAGCCGCGTATTCGCATTGAAGCCGATTGTGTCGACTATGAGCGTGTCTCCGTCCCAGCGGCCGACGGAATTCCCAAACCAGGTTGGATCGAGGTCCTTGGGATGCGCGCGGCCGTCGGTCGGAATCACGTGAAACCAGGTGTTCTGCTCGTACAGCAGCGCCACGTATTTCGCGTTCTGCACGATCTGCATCGGGTGCGGTGAATTCATCGACCGCGTGAGACCGAACGGCAGGCAACTTCCCGTATAGTCGCCGTTGGCGGGGTCGTAGGATTTCCAGTCATTCGCGCCCCAAGTTGTGAAGGGAAGCTGTGCCGCGCCTTGCTGTCCGCGCCCGTTCTTGGTCATGTCGGGAACGTAGGGGCGCTCCCAGACTCCGCTGAGTTCCGGCTTGCCGTCGGCAGTGCGCGGAGCCGGTCCTGTCGGCGTTGGCGGTGCTTTGCGCTGACAGAAGGCAGGCGCCGACAACACGACTGCCGCCAAACAAACAAGCCTGAAAACTCTCATGACTTCCTCCTATCGCACGCCACAGACAAAGTTGGCCGCTTCGTCGATGCTTCCGGTCCCTTTGTATTTCGCAACCTGAGGATAGGGACACAGCGGACGCGTGCGATCCACCTGCCCACCCGTGCTGTGCGATGCAATGATCCGCTCGGGCGGCGAATCGTTCTCCCGCCATTGCTCCAGCGCGCTCATCGCATCGAAGGTGTTGGCGCCCTCGCCGCCGCCACAGTGTCCCATCCCCGGAACCATGAACAGACGGATGGAATCCGAAGTCTTTCGTTCGCCGCCCAGCGTGTCCACGACGCGTTTGTAATAGTTGATGGTCGACCGCGGCGCTACGTTCGGGTCGCTGAATCCGTGGTACAGCAGCAGCTTTCCCTTGCGCGCCAGGAACGGCTTCAGATTCGGATCGGTTGCATTGATCGTCTCGTTGTCGATCTTGTCGGCCAGCGCGACGTGGCTGTCGAAGTTGAGATTCTTCCAATCCCATTCGGGATCCTTGAACACGACGTACTTGAAGTGATCCACAGTGGGCTGGAACGGCCGCGGACCGGCCACCACCGCCCAACCCAATTCCGAGCCCGGCTCGAGTGGCGGATAGATTTCTTCTCCCGTGCGTGGATTGCGCGCCGGAGAGAAAATGTTTTTTACCGTTTCCACCTGCGCCGCCGTGAGGCACGCGGCGCTGTCGGCATCCTTGCATTCGATCGATTTGGGATCGAAGCGGCACCGCGTAGGGTCGCCGATGAGGCCGTCTTTCAGCCCATCGAGCGCGTCGCAGGCGTCGATCACAGCCTGATGAATCAGCGGGTACTTGCTCGGAGGAATGTAGCTGTCGGCCGTCTTGTGCGCGGCCTGCGCGATCCACAGCGTCGCAAAAGCCAGATGCGTTCGGGGATTCGCGGGCGCGCCGGCGATGACCGCGTCGTAATCGGCGGGGAAACGCTGCGCCTCCTTCAGCCCCTGCCTGCCGCCCGTCGAGCACCCGTTCCAGTAGGAAAACCGCGGCGCATTGCCGTAAAACGCTGTAATGATCGCCTTGGCCTTTACAGTCATCTCGTGCTCGGATCGATATCCGAAATCGATCAGCTTCTCCGGGTGTCCCAATGCAAAACTGCCGCTGCCGCCGGCATGGCCCGTGTCGGTGGACGAGGTCGCGTAGCCCCGCCGCAGCGCCTGAGCCATCGCCGCGTAACTGATGGAACCGGCCCATCCGCCATTGCCGACCGCTTCGAACTTGCCGTTCCATCCTGTGGCCGGAAGCCAGACTTCGATTTTGATATCGGAATCGCTGGTGGGCTTCAACGTCGCCGCGACGCGGCAGAAGGCAGGCAGATTCTTGAACCCTGCGCCGCCCGGGCCGTCCAGCGCAAATTCGCCTGCTCCGACGGCTCGCGCTAACGTGATGGTGGTATCGGGAAGCGCGAGTGTACTCAAGCTCTCGCAAGTAGTGGCAGCGGCCAGCGCAGGAAGCGCGGCCAGCATCGCAATGCGTACAAAAAAGTTCATGCGGCGCTCACTTTCTTGCCAAGTTTCAGCAGGCGCTCGGCGTTCCCGCAATAGATCCGATCCTTTTCGTCAGGCGAAAGCCCGAGACTTTCAACACAGCGGATCGTCTCGCGAATATACAGGCCCGGCTCGGGTTCAAACGGCACATCCGACGCGAACACCACGCGATCGACGCCAAAAAAATCCAACCCGCAGCGTGTCCCCGCCAGCCCGCCGAACAGCGCCGTGTCGGCGTAAAACATGCGGAAGTAATCCACGGGCCGCTTCTTCATGGAGCGAAGCAAACGAGTGTAGTCGACATCCGACGTGCGCGAGCCAAGCACGTCCCAACCATAGCCGGCGCGTCCCTCAAAGTACGGGATCATGCCGCCCATGTGATGCGTGATGATTTTCAGATTCGGAAGCCGGTCGAAAAGGCCGGAAAAGACCATGCGCGCCATCGCAGCGCTGGTTTCGTACGGCCAGCCGAAGGTCCACCAGATTTCATACTGCGACGTGCTCTCGGTCAAATAGTCCGGAAAATTCGCGCCCCGCGCCGGGTGCATCCAGATCGGCAAATCGCGGCGGGCAGCCTCCTCGAACAACGGCTGGAATTCCGGTGCATCCGGCGGCTTGCCGGCGATGTTGGTGTAAATCTGGCATCCACGCGCGCCAAGCTGCGACACGGCGCGATCCAACTCCTGGAGCGCCGCATCCGGATTGTTCCACGGCAACGAAGCACCAAAACCGATGAAGCGGTCCGGGTACTTTCGAACCAACTCCGCCAGACCATCGTTGGCGATTCGGGCCAGTTCGGGCGATTTCTCCGGCCCGGCCATGGCTTCAATCGGCGGAGCGGGCAGCGTCAGAAACTGGCAGTACTCGCCGAACTCGTCCATCACCCGGAAGCGCGCGTCCAGATCCGAGATGGTCGGCACGTTCCTCACCCGCTTGCCCATGTCTTTGCCCACAAATCCGCTGTCGATAAACTCCTCAAAGTAGCGCTTCGGAAAAAAATGATTGAACAGATCGATCTTCATCTTCGCGGCCCATTATAGCCTGTGGGGCAGGTTGCTCAACCTGCGGCCGATTGCGAATCGGCCATCTGCGATGGTTACCAACCGCCGCGCAGCTTAACAAGCTGCCCTACAAGCTGTTCCTTCCGTGAGTGATATATCAGCTTAATCAAAAGTGCGTCATAATAGTCAAATCTATGTTGCGAACCATTCCTCCCTTCCGGGCCGACCATGTCGGCAGCCTGCTCCGCCCGCCGGAGCTCAAGCAAGCGCGCGCGCGCCGCGCGAGCGGAGAAATCGGCGCTGAAGAACTGAAGGCCATTGAGGACCGCGCCATCGAAGCGCTGATCGCCAAGGAAGAAGCCGTGGGACTGCGCGGCGTAACCGACGGCGAGTTCCGGCGCGAATTCTGGCACATCGATTTCCTCGCCGGCCTGGACGGTATCGAGACGTTCCAGACCGAGCGCGGCATTCAGTTCAAGGGCGGCGAAACCAAGCCGAAAGGCCTGCGCGTGACCGGCAAGATCGGCTTCTCTGGCCACCCGATGGTCGAGCACTTTCGCTTTCTGAAAGCCCACACGAAAGCTACTGCCAAGATGACCATCCCGTCGCCCAGCGTTGTGCACTTTCGCGGCGGCCGCAAGGCGGTGCCGGAGGCGATCTATCCGGCGATGGAAGGTTTTTATCGAGATCTCGGCAACACGTATCGCAAGGCCGTGCGCGCGTTCGCCGACGCCGGTTGCCGCTACCTGCAGATCGACGAGACCAATCTCGCTTATCTTTGCGATCCGGAGCAGCGCCAGATACTGAAGGATCGCGGCGACGATCCCGAGCAATTACCCGGCATCTATGCGGACATGATCAACACAGCCATCTCCGATCGCCCGGCCGATATGAGGATCACGATGCACCTGTGCCGCGGCAATTACCGCTCCATGTGGATTTCGCAGGGCGGTTACGAGCCGGTGGCCGAGATCCTGTTCAATCGCATCGGCGTGAACGGTTATTTCATGGAATACGACTCGGAGCGTGCAGGCGGATTCGAGCCGCTGCGATTCGTGCCCAAAGACAAGACCGTGGTGCTGGGCCTGGTCACCTCCAAGACCGGAACACTCGAGACGAAGGACGAACTCAAGCGGCGGCTGGACGACGCGTCCAGATACCTGGACCTGGATCAGTTGTGTCTCAGTCCCCAGTGCGGCTTTGCCAGCACCGAAGAAGGAAACATCCTCGCCGAGAGCGAGCAATGGGCCAAGCTCGCGCGCATCGTGGAAGTTGCCGACGAAGTTTGGGGAACCCAGGGCGCGAGTGCTTGAGGCATATTGCGCCTCTCCGGGCTGCGCAAGTACGGCTGACGGGGTTACGCGTCGATGTGAATCTTTCGCACGGCCTGCTGGTTGTTTTCCCAGCGCGACTTTTTCAGCGCGATGAACGGATCGTCGGGCGCGGGCTGAACCCGGCCGTGCACATCGGTGGCGCGTGACGTGATGGTATGGTCACCGGGCTTGACATCGGTCCAATCGAACGTCCAGAAGGTCCAGGCGAAAGCGTCGCGATTGGCCGCAA
>WNFJ01684954.1_pt1 | contig 98475 bp, 90 predicted proteins | sample 5400461 | NCBI WGS metagenome assembly WNFJ01 (sample SAMN13153349, study PRJNA577476) | soil metagenome | isolation source: 115 cm saprolite on Douglas fir-dominated hillslope | place: USA:California | collected 2013-09-17
GGTTCCCTCCTACTGGGAGCGGACGTTGAAGGAACGACCGCCGATGAACCTGGCGGCCCTGGGGCGTCTCGATCCGCGAGGATGTGTCCAAAGAGGAGTTGTGTCAAGCAGCCTTCGCATGGTTACGGGTGCTCGCAACCACTCGCCGGCAAACAGGTCCTTTGGAGTTTTGCTTCGAGATCCGAAGCTGAAACCCGTGTTCGAGTCCGGTTGGCCCGACCACGGTACGGGTCAGCGGCCGCTACGCGCTCGGCTCCGAGCCCACCACGCCGACGAACGACACGCACTCGCCCGGCGCGCCGCCGAGGTTGTGCGTGAGGGCGAGCCTCCGGCCGCGCGCGACCGAGGCAATCTGGCGCTTGCCGGCCTCGCCGCGGAGCTGGAGCCACGCCTCGAAGAGCATCCGGAGCCCCGAGGCGCCGATCGGGTGGCCGAAGGACTTGAGGCCGCCGTCGGGGTTCACGGCGAGCTCGCCCTCGAGGTCGAAGGTGCCGGCGAGGACCTCCTTCCACGCGGTACCGCGCGCGGCGAAGCCGAGGTCCTCCATCAGCACGAGCTCGGTCGGCGTGAAGCAGTCGTGGACCTCGGCCATCGCGAGCTCCTGCCGCGGGTCCTTGATCCCGGCCTGGGCGTACGCGTCGACGGCGGACGCGACCACCTCGGGGAACGTCGTGTAGTCGTAGTCCGGGTCCATCGGCCCGGCGGCGGGGCCCGCGATGAACGAGAGCGCCTTCACGTAGAGCGGCTTGTCGGTGTAGCGCCGGGCGTCCTCGGCGCGGACGATGATCGCCGCGGCCGAGCCGTCGCTGACGCCAGAGCAGTCGAAGATGCCGAGCGGCCCGGCGACGAGCGGCGAGCAGGCGATCGTGTCCTTCGATACTTCCTTCCTGAACTGGGCGCGCGGGTTCAGCGCGCCGTTCTTGTGGTTCTTCCACGCGATCCGCGTCATGACGTCCTTCAGCGTCGGGTCGTCCACGCCGTACTTCTTGCCGTAGGCGGGCGCCAGCAGGCTGAACGAGGCGGGCGCCGTGAGCCCGGCCTTGGTCCCGTCGCCGGGCGCGGCGATGCCCGGCAGGCCCGAGATGCCGCTGTCCTTCAGCTTCTCGACACCGATCGCCATCGCGAGGTCGTACGCGCCCGAGGCCACCGCGTAGCACGCGTTGCGGAACGCCTCAGAGCCGGTCGCGCAGTAGTTCTCGAGCCGGCTCACGGGCTTGTAGTCGATCTTGAGGGGCCGCGAGAGCGTGAGCCCGGACTGGCCTGAGTAGAGCGTGCCGAGCCAGAACGCGTCCACGTCGCGGAGCTCGACCCCCGCCGACGCGAGCGCTTCCTTCGTCGCGTCCACGAGCAGGTCGTTGACGCCCTTGTCCCAGTGCTCGCCGAACGGGGTGCAGCCCATGCCGACGATCGCCACGCGGTCGCGGATGCCGTTGCTCGCCATCGGGTCGTCTCCTCTCGATCGTTCAGGCCACGGTGCCTGACCTTATCGTACTACGCCCGCGCCGTGACGACGTGCGCCTGGATCGGCCACACGAGCGTCTCACCGCTCACGTACCGTGCGAGCGCCGTCCGCACATCCGCCACCAGCGCGGCCCGCGCGCTCTCCGGCGCGCCGGCCACGAAGGGCGCCAGCGGGGTCGCGGCCGCCTGGACGAGCGGGAACTCGTCCACCGACGGGAAGCGGACATCTTCGACCGCCGCCCGGACGGCGACCTCGCGGAAGCCGGCGGCGACCGCCAGCGCGCGTAGCTCCTCGGGGTCGGCGAGGGCGAACGGCGCCCGCATGATCGCCGCGGTCTCGGGGCCGATGTGCCGCTCGAGCGCGTCCGCGAGCGCCCGGTGCCCGGGGCTCCACTCGAGCGACCGCCAGACGCTGAGCGCGAGCCGGCCGCCCGGCACGAGCACGCGGCGCATCTCGCGGAGCGCGGCCGGCCGGTCCGGGAAGAACTGGAGCCCCTGCTGGCAGAGCACCGCGTCGAACGCGGCGTCCGGCAGCGGGAGCTCTGTGGCGCTCCCCTCGCGCCACTCGATCGCGGGCGCGCGCGAGCGCGCGACCTCCAGCATCCCGGCGTTCAGGTCGAGGCCGACGACCTTCCCCCCGGCGCCGACGCGCTTGGCGGCCAGGCGCGTCACCACACCGGTGCCGCAGGCCACGTCGAGCACGCGCTCGCCGGGACGGAGCGCCGCGGTCTCGACGAGGCTCCGCGCCCACGGCATGAACAGCGCCGGGACGATGTGGCGCTCGTAGGCGTCCGGCGCGTTGCCGGCGAGCTGCCACCGCTCTTGCGCGCTCATGCGCCACTCGCGCGCCGGGGCCGCGCCTTCCAGAAGTAGTTGTGCACGCCGTCGGCGGTGAAGAGCCGCCGGAACGTCATCTCCACCCGGTCGCCGATCTTCACGGCCGCCGGGTCCACGTCGGTCAGCTCGCACTGGAAGCGCCCGCCACCCTCGAAGTCGATGACCGCCGCGACGACCGGCGGCGAGAGCGAGTACGCGAGCCGGTCCACCGTGAAGGTCGCGATCGTCGCGGGGACGTCGGCCAGACGCTCGGGCGTCATGCGGTCGATCGCGTGGCACTTCACGCACACGCGCTGGGGTGGCAGGTGGCGCGCGCCGCACGCCTGGCACCGGCTCCCGGTGAACGCGAACTTCCAGTCCCCGGCCCGGCGCGAGGGCGGCGCCGCGGGCGGCTCGGGGTCGGGCCGGCGCGGCGGCTCGCGCGGAAGGAAGCCGCGCCAGGTCAGGAAGCTCGGGTAGCTCACCTGACCGCCGCCGGCGAGCTGGGCCGCGACCTTCGCTCGCGGCCGGCGCGCCGGCAAGGCCGCCGTCGCGCGCCAGATGGTGACGTCGCACCCGTCGGCGAGCGACACGACCGCGATCAGCTGATCGGGGGCGGCCGTATCGAGGACGCTCGCGAGGAGAAGCCCCGCGTGGGCGGTCCCCGTGTTGCCGATGACGGCCGAGAGGTCGTCCACCACCGTCCCCTTCGCCGCGCCGACCGACGCCGTGAGCCGCCGGTTCGCCCGCCCGTGCGGGCCCGCGATGATCCAGTGGCCGATCGCCGGCGCGGTGACGCCGGCGTGCTTGAGGGCGTCGGTCACCGCGGCGTCGCCGAGCGGCACGTAGGCGTGCTCGCCGAACCGCTCCTCCCACTGGTGGGACGCGTTCTCGCCGGGCACGCGCCAGCGCTCGAGGAACTCCGCCGTCGCCGAGGCGTGGGCGACGGGCTCGGCGAGCACGGGGAGCTCGCGCGAGTCGTCGGCGCAGAGGAGCGCCGCGGCGGCGTCGCCGCCCTCGCGCTCGTCGCCGCCGCCCGGAAGCCCCGTGCGGACGTCGGAGAGCGCGACGAGCGTGACACCCCCGCCCTGGAGCGCCGCCCGCAGGGCGCCGGCGCCCGAGCGCACGGCGCTCGCCATGTCGCAGGCGAGCGCGCCCGCGTCGAGGCCGAGCGCCGCGTGGATCGCCGTCGCGTTCGTCTTGTCGAGGTACGCGGGGACCGAGGTCGCGAAGTAGAGCGCGTCGGGCCGCGCCCCGGGCGCCGCGCGCAGAGCGGCGCGCGCCGCCTCGACAGCGAGCGAGGTCGTGTCCTCGTCGTACGCGGCGACCGCGCGCGTGCCCGAGCCGGCGGCCGTGCCCAGCGATCCCGCGATCGCCTTGCGCTCGAGGCGGAAGTAGGGAACGTACACGCCGTAGGCGACGAGCCCGCGCATGGCGCGACGATTCTACCAGCGCTGCGGGCGTCGCATGTATGCTTTCCCGTATGCCTGGCCGCGAGTGGAGCCACGCGATCGCGCTCGCCGCCTTCGTCGGCTCCTACGCGGGGCTCGGCCTCGGCCGGGTCCCCGGCTTCCGCGTGGACCGCACGGGCGTCGCGATCATCGGCGCCGCGGCCATGGTCGTCTCGGGCGCGCTCGGCTGGGACGAGGCGGTCGCGGCGGTGGACGCGCACACCCTCGTGCTGCTCTTCGGCATGATGATCGTCACGGCGTACCTGCGCCTCTCCGGGTTCTTCGGCCTCGTCATGGCGTGGACGATCCGGAGCGCGCGCACGCCGCTCGCCCTGCTCGGCGCGGTCACCGGCGCCGCGGGCGTGCTCTCGGCCTTCTTCGTGAACGACGTCGTCTGTCTCGTGCTGGCGCCCCTCGTGCTGGCGGTCACTCGCCGGCTCCACCTGCCGCCCGTCCCGTACCTGATCGCTCTCGCGACCGCCGCAAACGTGGGAAGTGTCGCCACGCTGACGGGCAACCCGCAGAACATGCTGGTCGGCAGCTTCTCCGGCATCGGGTACCGGGCGTTCCTCGTCCGCGAGGCGCCGATCGCCGCCGCCGGCCTCCTGTGCGTGTTCCTCGTGGTGTGGGCGGTCTACCGGCGGCAGATCCCTTCCGTCCCCCTCGAGGCCGAGCCGGACCGGCGGCTCGCCGTCCACTACCCGATCATGCTGAAGACCGTCGCGGCCGTCTCCGTGATGCTCGCCGCGTTCCTCGCCGGCGTGCCGATCGCGATCGTCGCCCTCGCGGGCGCCGCGGTCACGCTCTTCACGCGACGGGTGAAGCCGCAGAAGGTCTACCGCGAGATCGGCTGGGAGCTGCTGGTGCTCTTCGCGGGCCTCTTCGTGATCACCGCAGGCGCCGAGCGCACCGGGCTCGTCGAGCTGCTCCTGCACTGGGCACGGGCCGCGAACCTCGACCGCCCGTGGGTCCTGACGGTGGTCACCGCCGTCCTCTCGAACCTCGTGTCCAACGTGCCGGCGCTCCTCCTGTTGAAGCCGCTCGTGCCCGCGCTCGGCGACCCGGAACGGACATGGCTCCTCCTCGCGATGGCCTCGACGCTGGCCGGCAACCTCACGATCCTCGGGAGCGTCGCGAACCTCATCGTCGTCGAGGCCGCGCGGGCCGCGCGCGTCGAGATCGGCTTCGTCGAGTACTGCAAGGTCGGGGTCCCGGTCACGCTCGTGACGCTGCTCTTCGGCTGGCTCGTGCTCGGCGTCCTGCCGGACTAGCGTTCCGTCCAGGAAGTCGTGTCAACGACTGCCGCGCTCGGGCCGCCGGTGGGCCGCCGTGCGCTGGCGGGCGCTTCACACGACTTCGAGGACGGGATACTAGCCGGGACGGCGGATCGTGATGCGGCGGGGCTCGTCGCCGACGCCCTCGATCGTCACCTCGATCGCGTCGGGCGGCAGGAGGGGCAGGAGCTTATCCGCCCACTCGACGACCGTCACGCCGCCGCCCGCGAAGAGCTCGGGCAGCCCGAGGTCCTGGAGCTCGGCGAGGCTCGCGGTGCGGTAGGCGTCCACGTGATGGACGGGCACGCGGCCCCGATACTCGTTGATGAGCACGAACGTGGGGCTCGTCGCGTGCACGGTGACGCCGAGGCCGCGCGCGAGCCCCTGGATGAAGCAGGTCTTCCCCGCGCCGAGCTCGCCGACGAGCGCGACGACGTCGCCTGGGCCGAGCGTGTGGCCGAGCCGCTCGCCGGCGGCCGCGGTGTCCTCGGGGCTCCGGCTCAGGATCTCAGCCGGCCGCGTCGGTGAGCCTCCCGAACACGGCGGGGAGCGCGTCGATCACGTCGCCCGCGACGAGCGACTCCTCGCCCATGCGCTCGGCAGCGAGGTCGCCGGCGAGGCCGTGGAGGTAGACCGCGCCCTCGAGCGCGTCGCCGGCCGCCAAGCCGCGGGCCAGGAGCGCGCCGAGCATCCCGGTGAGGACGTCGCCCGTCCCGCCGCTCGCCAGGCCCGGGTTCCCCGTCGGGTTCACGACCACGCGCCCGTCGGGATGGCCGATCACGCTCCCCGCGCCCTTCAGCACCAAGTGAACATTGTGGCGCGTGGCGAACTCGCGCGCGGCGGTGATGCGATCGCGCTGGACTTCCGCGACCGTGACGCCGAGCAGCCGCGCGAGCTCGCCCGGATGCGGGGTGAGGCAGCGTTGCGCGGGCGCGCCGCGGAGCGCGTCGAGGTGGCCGGCGAGCGCGCTCAGGGCGTCGGCGTCCACGGCCATGGGCTTGGGCAGCTCCTGGACGAGCGCGCGCGCCGCCTGGCGCGTCTCCTCGTCGAGCCCGATGCCGGGCCCGAGAGCGACCGCGTCGCGGCCCGCGGCCAGCTCGGCCACCACCTCGCGCGCCTTCAGGGCAAGCGTGCGCGCGGCCGTCTCGGGCAGGGGCTCGGTCATCGCCTCGAGCAGGAGGCTCGCGACGACCGGCTGCTGGCTCGCGGGCGTCGCGACGGTGACGAGCCCCGCGCCGCTCCGGAGCGCGGCCATCGCCGCCAAGGCCGCGGCGCCGGTCTTGCCGATCGAGCCCGCGACGATCAGGAGGTGGCCGTAGGTGCCCTTGTGGGCGTCGCGCGGTCGCCGTGGGAAATGCCGCGCGACGTCGGCGCGCTCCAGCAGGAAGGTCGTCACGCCCCTCCACGCCTCCGCCGCGGGAACGCCGATCGGCACGACCTCGACGCGACCGGCGTGCCCGGCGCCCGGCCCGAGAACCAGACCGCGCTTCACTCCCGCGAAGGTCAGCGTCACCGTCGCGCTGACCGCGGGCCCCGCGAACTCACCCCCGTCGGCGTCGATGCCCGACGGGACGTCGAGCGCGACGACGGGCCGGGCGCTCGCGTTGATCAGCTCGATCAGGCGCGCGACGAGCCCGTCGGGCGCGCCGCGCGCGCCCGTGCCGAGAAGCGCGTCCACGACGACGTCGGCGCGCGCGAGGCGCCGGGCGGCCGCGCCCTCGTCCTCCACGCGCCACGGGCGCACACCGGTCCGCTTGAGCGCGCGGAGCATCTCGCCGGCGTCGTCGCCAATCTCGCGTTCGGGAAACGCCAGCAGCACCTCCGGGCGCGCGCTCCATCTCGCGAACCAGCGCGCGACAACGAAGCCGTCGCCGCCGTTCCCACCCTTGCCGCAGACGACGACGACGCGCGCGCCGCGGCGCGGCGCGCCGAGCGTGGGGAGGAGCCGGCGAATCGCCTCGGCCGCGCCGCGTCCCGCGTTCTCCATGAGGACGGCGCCGGGGATCCCGAGCTCGCCGATCGCACGGCGGTCGAGCCGCCGCATCTCCTCGGCCGTGTAGAGGGGCAGCACGGCCCTACCGCCCGGCGGGGAGCGCCACGGCCTGGACGAGGAAGTCGGCGAGGATCGCCGTGTAGACCTCGCGCCAGTCGGCGCGCGCCGCGCGCGGGAGCTCGATGTGGAGCGCGCGCTCGGGGAAGCGGAGGATCCCGCTCGCCTTCGCTCCCGACGCGCCGTAGCGGAGCGCGTCGGCGGGCTCGATGCGGACCTCGAGCCGCGGCGCCTCGCTGTTCGTCCGGAGGTGCGCGTCACGGATCAGCTCGAGGAGCGCACGCAGCCGGAACGCGCCGTCGCGGTCCACGCCGACGGTGGCGATCTCGATCCGCCCCGCCGCGTCGCGGTTGTTGTTGCCGTGGATCTCGGCGAGGAAGCGGAGCGGGCCCTGCGCGACCTCGCGCACGCGGCGCTCGTACGCCTCGTAGACCTGGCGCGCGCCGTCCGTTGCGATTTCCTCGGTCGGCGACCGGCCGGGGACGCCCTCGGCCGGGCGGTTCACCTGGTAGCGGCGCCCCGCGCTCTCGCGCGTGACGGGCTCGAGCATGAAACCCGTCGCGATGACGACACCGAAACCGGTGCGCCGCGCGAGCTCCGCCGCGATGTCGCCGGTGCGCGGATCCGAGGTGCCGTGGGGCGCGGCGATGACGAGCCCGTGCCGGCCGGGCTGGCCGGTGATCGAGCCCGCGGCGGTCGTCGGCTCGAAGACGACCGGGTGCGGCGCACAGCCGTAGAGAATGACCGGCCCGCTCGCCACGCTAATCGCCCACGAGCATAGCCTGCGCCAGCGCATATTCCCCTTCGTGCGTGAGGGACAGCAGCACGCGGCTCCCGCCGCGCGAGCGCCCGATCTCCCGCGAGCGTCCGGAGAGCACGAGCTCCGGCGCCCGGCCGCGCTCGCGGCGCACCTCGAGCTCGCGCCAGCTCACGCCGAGCCGGAGCCCGGTGCCGAGCGCCTTCAGCGCCGCCTCCTTCGCCGCGAAGCGCGCCGCGAAGTGCGGCACCGGGTCGCGCCGCGCGCGGCAGTAGGCGATCTCCTGCTCGGTGAAGACGCGCCGGAGGAAACGGTCCTGCCAGCGCTCGATCACCTCGCGCATGCGCGGGATGTTGACCAGGTCCACGCCGATGCCGGTGATGGTCATGTCGCCGTCAGCGCCCGATCCGCCCCCGGATGATCCCCGCGAGCTCGTCGGCCATCGCGTGGATGCGCGCGGCGTCGGGCCCCTCGAGCATGACGCGCGCGAGCGGCTCGGTGCCCGAGTAGCGGACGAGGATCCGGCCGCCGCCTCCGAGCTCCCGCTCGAACGCGGCCACCCGCTCGGCGAGCCCGGCGAGCGACTCGAGCGGCGGCTTCGACGCGACGGTGACGTTCAGGAGCACCTGCGGGAACTTCGTCATGCACGCGGCGAGCGAGGCGAGCGTCTCGCCCGTCTCCGCGGCGACGCTCAGGAGCACCAGCGCCGACAGGATGCCGTCGCCGGTGGGCGCGTGGTCGAGGAAGAGGAGATGGCCCGACTGCTCGCCGCCCACGTTGGCGCCGACCTTCTGCATCTCCTCGTGCACGTAGCGGTCGCCGACCTGCGTCTTCACGACGCGGATGCCCGCGGCGCGCAGGGCCTGGTCGAGGCCGAGGTTCGCCATGACGGTGGTGACGACGACCTGGCCCTTGAGGCGGCCGCGCGCCGCGAGGTGCCGGCCGGCGATCGCGAGCGCGTAGTCGCCGTCCCGGATCTCGCCGCCCGCGTCCACGGAGATGAGCCGGTCGCCGTCGCCGTCGAAGGCGAAGCCGGCCGACGCGCCGCTCGCGCGGACCTTCTTCTGGAGCGCCTCCGGGTGGAGCGCGCCGACGCCCTTGTTGATGTTGGTCCCGTTCGGCCGCGCGCCGAGCGCTACGACGCGCGCGCCGAGCCGGCGCATCACGCGCGGCGCGACGCGGTAGGTCGCGCCATGGGCGCAGTCGAGGGCGATCGTGAGCCCGCCGAGGTCGAGCGGAAACGCCCCGCACAGGAACTCGGCGTAGTCGCTCTCCGCCCGGTCGTAGACGACCAGCTCGCCGATCCCGGCGCCGCGCGCCCGGGGCGCCGCGTCCGCCCCGGCGAGCCGCCGCTCGATCTCGTCCTCCCACGCGTCGGGGAACTTGGACCCATCGGAGGAAAAGAGCTTGATGCCGTTGTCCTCGAAGGGGTTGTGCGAGGCGCTCAGCACGATGCCGCCGTGGGCCTCGAGCCGGCGCGTGAGGAAGGCGATCGCCGGCGTCGGCAGGACGCCGACCGCGTAGCAGTCGGCGCCGGCGGAGAGGAGCCCGGCGACCAGCGCGGACTCGAGCAGGGGGCCCGAGCGTCGCGTGTCGCGCCCGATGACGAGCCGCGCGCGCTCGGCGGCGTGCTCGGCCTGCAGCGTGGCGACGAGCTGCCGGCCGACGCGGAAGGCGAGGTCGGGCGTCAGGGGCTCTTCGTTCGCGACGCCGCGGATGCCGTCCGTGCCGAAGAGACGTGTCATTGGCCGCTATTATAGGGCCCGCGCGCGGCCCGCAGGCGCTCCGCGACCCGCACGGCGTCGAGCGTCTCCGCCACGTCGTGGGTGCGGATCAGTGCGGCGCCGCCCCACACCGCGACGGCGGTCGCCGCGAGCGAGCCCGCGAGCCGGTCCTCCGTGCGCCCGCGACCGGTGAGGGCGCCGAGGAACGACTTGCGCGAGACGCCGACACAGAGCGGCCGGCCGAGCGCGCGGAGCGCCGGGAGCCCGGCGACGACGCGCGCGTCCCACGCGTCCCACGCGATCGCCTCGTCGCGGAAGAAGCCGACGCCGGGATCGAGGACGATCCGCTCCTCCGGGATCCCCGCCGCCCGCGCGCGCTCGAGCGCCTCTCCCAACAGTGACTTCACGCGCTCCACCGGATCGGTGCGGGGGGCGGGGGGGTGCCCGAGACCCGTAGCTTCTGGGGGTTGACCGAGGCGAGCGCGCGAGGTGTCGAAGCCGCGCGTTGCGGCTAGCGTGGTCGAGGGCGCCCCCCCGATCCCCCGGACCGGATCCGGTGAGCACATGAGGATGAGGCCGGCGTGGTGCTTGGCGACGAGCGCGGCGACGGCGGGATCGCGGAGGCCGGTGACGTCGTTGACGACGCGCGCGCCGGCCTCGAGGGCAGCGTACGCGGGCGCCGGACGCGCCGTGTCCGCGGAGATCGGCACCGGAACCTTGCCCGCCAGGAGCTCGACCGCCCGCGCGAGGCGGTCGCGCTCCTCGGCCTCGTCGATCTCGGTCTCCCCGTAGGGCGCCGTGGAGCGGGCACCGACGTCGATGAGCGCCGCGCCCGCCTCCGCCATCGCGAGGGCCGCGGCGACGAGGCCGGCGCCCGGGGCGTGGATCGAGCCCGCGTGGAACGACTCGGGGCTCACGTTCAGGACGCCCATGACGGCGACGGGGAACCCGTCGCCGAGGGAGAGGCCGGCGAGGCTGGCCCGCGCCACCGAGCTACGCGGGAGCGGCGGCTTCCTGGAACGGGCGGGCGCGGAGGATGCGCGCGATCTCCTCGCCGTCGAGGGACTCGCGCTCGAGCAGCGCGCGGGCGAGCGCGTGGAGCTTCTCGATGTTCTCCCCGAGGATCTGCCGGGCGCGGGCGGCGGCGTCCATCACGATGCGCTTGATCTCCGAGTCGATGAGGAGCGCGGTGGCTTCGCTGTAGTCCTTGGCCCGAGCCACCTCGCGCCCGAGGAAGATGTGCTCCTCGTTCTTGCCGAAGGTGAGCGGGCCGAGCTTGTCCGACATGCCCCACTCGCAGACCATCTTGCGCGCCATCTCGGTCGCCTTCTCGAGGTCGTCGCCGGCACCCGTGGTCTGCTCCTGGAAAACGATCTCCTCGGCGCCGCGCCCGCCCAGCAGGATCGTGATCCGGTTGACCAGGTACTCCCTCGAGTAGTTGTACTTGTCGTCGAGCGGCAGCTGCTGGGTGAGTCCGAGCGCGCGGCCGCGCGGGATGATCGTCACCTTGTGCACGGGGTCGGTGCCCGGCAGGAAGTCGGCGACGAGCGTGTGGCCCGCCTCGTGGTAGGCGATAATGCGCTTCTCGGCGTCCGAGATGATCATCGAGCGCCGCTCCACACCCATCAGGACCTTGTCCTTGGCGCTCTCGAAGTCGGACATCTCGACGACCTTCTTGTTCTGCCGCGCCGCGAGGAGCGCCGCCTCGTTGACGAGGTTGGCGAGGTCGGCGCCCGAGAAGCCGGGCGTGCCGCGCGCGAGCACCTTCAGCTCGACGTTGGGCGCCAGCGGGATCCGCCGCGTGTGGACCCTCAGGATCTCCTCGCGGCCCTTCACGTCCGGCCGCGGCACGACCACCTGCCGGTCGAAGCGGCCGGGACGCAGCAGCGCGGGGTCGAGGACGTCCGGCCGGTTCGTCGCGGCGATGAGGATGACGCCCTCGTTGGTCTCGAAGCCGTCCATCTCGACGAGGAGCTGGTTCAGGGTCTGCTCACGCTCGTCGTGGCCGCCGCCGAGACCCGCGCCCCGGTGCCGCCCGACCGCGTCGATCTCGTCCATGAAGATGATGCAGGGCGCGTGCTTCTTGCCCTGCTCGAACAGGTCGCGCACCCGGGAGGCGCCGACGCCCACGAACATCTCCACGAAGTCCGAGCCCGAGATCGAGAAGAACGGCACGTTGGCCTCGCCGGCGATCGCCTTCGCGAGCAGCGTCTTGCCGGTGCCGGGCGGCCCGACGAGAAGGACGCCCTTGGGGATCTTGCCGCCGAGCTTCTGGAACTTCTGCGGGTCCTTCAGGAAATCGATGATCTCGCGCAGCTCTTCCTTGGCCTCGTCGATCCCCGCGACGTCCTGGAACGTCACCTTGTTCTGCTTGTCCGAGATGAGGCGGGCCCGCGCCTTGCCGAAGCTGAGCGCCTTCGCGCCACCGCCCTGCATCTGGCGCATGAAGAAGATCCACACGCCGATGAAGAGGAGCATCGGCACCCACTGCAGCACGGTCGTGTACCACGGGATCGAGTCGGGCGGCTTCACGGCGATGCGCACGCCGCGGTCCTTCAGCGTCTTGATGAGGTCGGGGTACTCGACGATGTAGGTCCGCTGCATCTGCGCGGAGTCCTTGAGCGTGTACGTGACGTGGTTGCCGCGGATCACGACGGACTCCACGCGCCCCTGGTCCACGGCGCGCAGGAACTCCGAGAAGTTCGGCTGCTCCTGCCCGCTCTGGTTCGCGCCCTGGAAGATCGTGAACAGCAGGATGACGATCAGGCCGATCACCATCCAGAGCGCGAGATTCTTGTACACCTGGTTCATCCCCGGGCATTATAGCATCACGCGACGATGACGCGCCGCGGCGGTCACGCCCCCTCGAGCTCGGCGATGTGCGGAAGATTCCGGAAGAGCCCCTTGTAATCGAAGCCGTAGCCGACGACGAAGACGTTCGGGATCGTGAACCCGACGTAGTCGAGCTCGAGCTTCACCCGCCGGCGCTCGATCTTGTCGACCAGCACGCACGCGCGCACGCGCGCGGGACGGCGCGACTCGAGGTTGCGCTTGAGGTACGCGAGCGTGAAGCCCGTGTCCACGATGTCCTCGACGATCAGCACCTGCCGGCCCTCGATCGACATCGAGAGGTCGGAGACCAGCCGTACCTCGCCCGAGGAGGTCGTGCCGCTCGAGTAGCTCGACACGCCGATGAAGTCGGTCGTCAGCTCGATCGGGATCGCGCGGACCAGGTCGGCCATGAAGAGGAACGCGCCCTGCAGGACGCCGACGAGGATCGGGCGCTCCCCCGCGTAGTCGCGCGCGATCGCCCGGGCGAGCTCGGCGACCCGCGCCCGGAGCGCCTCCTCCGTGATGAGGACGCGGCCCGGCCGCGGGGCCATCCTACCGGGCCGTGACGAACGTCGAGAACGCGCGGTCGGCGCCGATGCGCGCCGCCGCCGCCTGCGCCGCGTCGCGCGTGGCGAACGCGCCCACGCGCACGCGGAAGCGGATGGGCCCGTCCGTCTCGACGACGTCGGCGTCGTGCCCGGCGGCGGCCACGCGCGCCCGGAGCGCCTCCGCCGGCTCCCGCGTCTTGTAGGCGCCCACCTGGACCGTGAAGCGCGCCGCCAGGTTCCCGGGCGCCTCGGCCCGTTCCCCGGCCGGTGGCTCGGGCTTCGCCGCCTCCGCCTTCGGCGCGTCGGGGCGCGGCTTCGCGGGCCTGGCCGCGGGCGGCGCCGTGAGCGGCGCGGTGAGCTCCCGGTAGAAGGTCAGCGTCGGCGGCGGCTCGGGGGCGCGCGTCTCGCGCTCGCGGACCCGCTCGCGCGGCGCCTTCGCGACGCTCGCCGGGCGGAAGGACGGGAGGTTCGGCCAGAAGCGGCCGACCACCGCGCCGAGCAGGAACGTCACCCCCAGCACCGCGACGCAGCCGACGAGGACGAAGAACGTGCTCACGCCACCGCGCCGGCGTGCGGCTCGCACGGCCCTCACATCGTCTCCGGCGCCGCGACGCCGAGGAGGTCCAGGCCGTTCCGGACGACGCGCGCCACCGCGGCGCAGAGCGCGAGCCGCGCGAACATGAGCCGGCGGTCGTCCTGGATGACGCGGTGGTTCTTGTAGTACGGGTGGAACGCGGCGGCGAGCTCCGTCAGGAAGTACGCGACGCGGTGGGGCTCGAGTGCCTTCGCCGCGCCGCGCACGATCTCCGGGTACTGGAGGAGCCGCTTGACGAGCGCCTGCTCCTCGGGCGCCGTGAGCGGCGAGAGATCGGTCTCGGCGAGCGGGGGCACGACGATCCCCTGCTCGGCCACCTGCTTGCCGATCGACTGGATCCGCGCGTGGGCGTACTGGACGTAGTAAACCGGGTTCTCGCTCGACTGCCGCGTGGCGACGGCCAGATCGAACTCGAGCGGGCTGTCATGGCGCCGCGTGAGGAACGTGAAGCGCGCGGCGTCGCGCCCGACCTCTTCGAGGAGCTCGTCCATCAGGACGAGCTCACCGCGGCGCTTCGACATGCGCACGGGCTGGCCGTCGCGCAGGAGCGTCACGAGCTGGACGATGAGGACCTCGAACGCCTCGGGCGGGTGGCCGAGCGCCTGCATCGCGGCCCGCAGGCGCGGCACGTAGCCGTGGTGGTCGGGGCCGAAGAGGTTGATGACCCGGTCGGCGTCCGCGAATTTCACGTGGTGGTGGTACGCGACGTCCACCCCGAAGTAGGTCACCTCACCGCTCGACCGGCGGAGGACGCGGTCCTTGTCGTCGCCCGCATCGTCGCCCACCTCCGACGACCGGAACCAGAGCGCGCCGTCCTTCGCGTAGCTGAGGCCGCGCGCCGCGAGCTCGTCGAGGACCTTCTCGGCGAGCCCGCGATCGCGCACGTCGCGCTGCTCGGACGTCCAGGCATCGAACTCGACGCCGTAGTCGCGAAGGACTGTGCGCTGCTGCTCGACGTAGTACGTCACCGCCCAGCGCCCGAAGTGCTCGACGCGCTCGGGATCGGGCAGGTCGAGCGCGGCCGGACGCGCGCCCCCGGGGCGGGTGCCGTGCGCGTCCAGGTAGGTCAGGGCGAGCTCGACGATGTAGTCCCCGGTGTAGCCCCCCTCGGGGATGCTCGCCTCCTCTCCGAAGCACTGACGCACGCGAGCCTCGAGCGACCGCGCGAGCTTCTCGAACTGGCTGCCCGCGTCGTTGACGTAGTACTCGGTCGTCACGCGAGCGCCCTGGGAGCGCAGCAGGCGCGCCAGCGCATCGCCCACGGCGGCGGCGCGCGCGTTGACGATCCCGAGCGGCCCCGTCGGGTTCGCGGAGACGAACTCGAGCCGGACCCGGCGGCCGCGCTCGCCGTCGCCGCGCCCGTAGCGTTCGCCGGCGACGAGGATCTCGCGGAGCGCCTGCGCGCACCACGCCGGCGCCAGGAAGACGTTGAGGAACCCGGGGCCCGCGACCTCGAGCCGCTCGACCTCCGGCAACGAGGGGAAGTGCTTGACGATCAGCTCGGCGATCTGCCGCGGCGGCTTCCCGGCGGCGCGCGCGAGCGTCATCGCCGCGTTCGTCGCGTAGTCCCCGTGCTCGGGCTGGCGCGGCACCTCCCAGACGCACGCGGGAGGCTCCGGCAGTCCCGCGCTGGCGAGCGCGGTCCTGACTCCGTCGGTCAACCGCTCCGTGATCGACATGACAAAAAACGCCGCGCGGTGGCGGCGTCCACACTCAAATGATACGCGCGCGCCCGAGTCCGGGCCGAGGAAAAAGGCGAAAAATCACGGACTCACGCCCGAACACCTCGAGCGGCGCCGCGGTCCCGCGCGCGAGCTCGGCGACATCGCGTCGCGCCGGCGTGCCTCGACCAAGGTACGGGCCGCCTCGGCCTCGCCTCAGGCGATGAGATCTAACCGATTGATTTATCGCATCGCCGCATGGATCGCCCAGGCGGCGGCGACGACCGTCAGGAGGCTCGCGGCCGCCGCGACAGCGAATACGCGGACCGAGCGCCCGACGTCCCGCGGCGTCGGCGGCGGTCCTCCGCCGAGCCGGTAGGCACCGGGCTTCTCGAGCGTGACGCCGAGCGCGCCCGCCATCGCCGACATCGTCCAGCCCGCGTTCGGGCTCGCGGTGCGCCGTCGATCGGCGAGCATCACGCGCGCGGCGCGCGCCGTGTCCGCGCCCGCGAGCCCGGCGCCGGCGACGATCGCCCAGCCCGCGAGGCGCGCGGGCGCCCAGTTCAGCAGGTCGTCGAGCCGGGCCGCGACCTTGCCGAAGTGCTCGAGTGTCCCCTCGCGGTACCCGAACATCGCGTCGGCCGTGTTGATCGCGCGGTAGACGGCGGCGCCGGGCAGCCCGAACGCGAGGTAGAAGCACGCGGGCGCCACGAACGCGTCGGTCAGGTTCTCGGCGACCGACTCGATCGCGGCCGAGGCGACCTGGCCGGCGTCGAGCGCCGCCGTCGGCCGGCTCACGAGGTGACGGCCGACGGCCGCGCGGGCCGCGGCGAGCTGGCCGGCCGCGAGCGCCGCCATCACGCTGCGCGCCGCGGCCGCGAGCGCGCGCAGCGAGAGGAGGCACGCGAGCGCCCCCGCCTCGAGGAGCGCGCCCGCCTGGCCGAGCCGCGCCGCGAGCGCGCTCACGGCGAAGCCGCCGAGCCCCGCGAGCGCGGCCGCGCCCAGCGCCGTGACGGCGCCGCCACCGAGGAGCGCCGCGGGGCCGCCGCGCCGCAGCGCGCGACCGCCGAGGGCGAGCGCCCGACCGAGCCACGCGACCGGATGGACGCGGTTCGGCGGATCGCCGAACGCCAGGTCGAGCGCCACGGCGGAGAGCAGGACCACGACCGCGTAGAGAATCGGCTCAGGCTCTCGGGAACGCGAGACCGACGAGCTTCGCGACGGCGGAGAGGTCGAGCGCCCCGCCGACGACGCGCGCGAGCCGCTCGTAAGGATCGCCCCGCGGCGCGCCCCAGCGCCCGTCGGGCGCGCTTCCCTTGAGCGCCGCGAGGTGACGGAGGAGCGCGCGGCGGAGCGCGTCGTTGGCGAAGAGGCCGTGCAGGTAGGTGCCGGCGACGTTCCCCGCGGCGTTGACGGCGCCGTCGGCGTCGTGGGCGGACGCGCCGCCGCGCTCGACGACGGCGAAGAGCGGGGGCGCGCCAGGCGCCGGGCGCGTCCGCCCCGCGTGGATCTCGTACGCCGTGACCTCGCTGCCGGCCGCGGCGGCGAACGGCCCCGGCGTCCCCGCCACGCGCGCGCGCACGCGCACGGTGGTCTTCGACGGCGAGAAGGTCGTCACCGCCGGCAGGAGGCCGAGGCCCGGCGTGGACGGCGCCGGTGACTCGACGCCCTCGGGATCGAGGATGGCCTCGCCGAGCATCTGGAAGCCGCCGCAGACGCCGAGCACGTGGCGTCCCGCGGCCGCGGCGCCGCGGATCGCCGCCGCGAACCCCGTCGCCCTGAGCCAGCCAAGATCCGCGACCGTGCTCTTGCTCCCGGGCACGACGACGAGATCGGCCGCGCCGAGCTCGGCCGGCGTCGTGACCCAGCGCACGCGGACCCCGGGCTCCTCGGCGAGCGGCTCGAAGTCGTCGAAGTTCGCGAGGCGCGGGAGCCTGACGACCGCGATCTCGATCGCCGCGCTCTCGCCGCCCGCGGGCTCGCGTAGCGAGTCGAGATCGAGCGAGTCCTCGGCGGGCGCCAGCCGGCCGGGGATCCACGGCACGACCCCGAGCACGGGCACGCCCGTGCGCGCGGTCAGCTCCTCGAGCCCCGGACGGAGCACCGCCACGTCGCCGCGGAACCGGTTCACGACGAAGCCGCCCACGCGCGCGCGGTCGGCCGGATCGAGGAGCGCGAGCGTGCCCACGAGTGCTCCGAACACGCCGCCGCGGTCGATGTCGCCGACGAGGACGACACGCGCGTCGGCGAGCCGGGCGATGCGCATGTTCACGATCTCGGTCGCCGCGAGGTTGATCTCGGCGGGACTCCCCGCGCCTTCGATGACGACGAGGTCGTGGGCGCGCCGGAGACGCGCCAGGCTCTCGCCGACGATCGGTAGGAGCTCGGGTAAAAGTTTCACGTACGCCCGCCAATCCATGGTGCCGACAGCCCGGCCCCGCACGACGACCTGCGAGCGGTCGTCGGCCTCGGGCTTGAGGAGGATGGGGTTCATGTCCACGCTCGGCTCGACGCCGGCCGCCTCGGCCTGCGCCGCCTGCGACCGTCCGATCTCGCCGCCGTCCGCCGTCACCGCGGCGTTGAGCGCCATGTTCTGCGACTTGAAGGGGGCGACGCGATACCCCGCGCGCGCGAAGAGGCGGCAGAGGGCGGCGGCGAGGACGCTCTTGCCCACGCCCGAGCCCGTCCCCTGGACCATCAGGCAGGGCGCCGGCGCGCTCATGGTTCCGTCACATTGACCGGCATTGGCGCGGCGACGATGATAGTCGAATCGACGCGCACCTGTGGGATAATCCGGCGCATGGTGCGTCGCACCCGTGTCGGTCGCGCGTCCACGGTGCTGCTGGCGTTCTACCTCGTCTGCGTGACGCTCGTGTTCTCGTTCATTCTCTTCGAGGTGCTCGATATCGACGGGTCGGACTTCCCCGTCGCGCCGATGCGGGCGGTCGCGCCGCCCCACCCGGCGGAGTCGAGCCACGACATCAAGCGGACGCACCTCGCTGGCCCCGGGCAGTTCGGGATCGACCTCGACCTCCCCGCGGTGAGCGGCGTCAACGTCTCGCTCCGCGTCCAGCGCGCGACGGGCCTCGCCGCGGCCGTGGCGGGCCCGCCCACCGCGCTCGCCTTCCGCGTCACCCTCGCCCGCTCCTCGCTCGACGTCCCGGCCCCCACGTAACGCTCCGCGCGCGTCGTTCCGGTCGTTCGCTCCACGTTCAGGGGGAGGGTCATGGTCCGAGTGCTCTTGGTGGTCTCCGCGTTGTCGCTGCTGCCCGTCTGCCCGCCGGCGGGTGCCCAGGAGCGCCTCGGGCGCCTGACACTCGACCAGGCGGTGGACCTCGCCCTGCGCGAGAACCCGACGCTCCGGGCCAAGGGCTTCGAGCTCGAGTCCACGCGCGCCGGCGAGGTGACCGCGGGGCTCATCCCGAACCCGACCGGCTCGTACACGAGCGAGAAATACGGCGCCAGCAACAGCTACATCGAGCAGACCGCGACCCTCGGCCAGACGATCGAGCTCGGCGGCAAGCGCGGGCGGCGCCTCGACAGCGCCCGGGCGCGGACGCGCGTCACGGAGGCCGAGCTCCTGGACGTGCGGCGCCAGGTCGTCTTCCAGGTCAAGAAGACGTTCACCGACGTGCTGACCGCCAGGGCCGCGCTCGCGCTCGCCGAGCAGAACCTCAAGGCGCTCGAGGACGTCGAGAAGGTCCAGCGCCTGCGGGCCGAGAAGGGCGACATCTCCGAGCTCGAGCTCCTCCGCATCGAGGTCCAGACCTACCAGTTCCGGCGCGACGCGGCCGACGCGCGCCAGGCGGCGAATGTCGCCAGGATCGCGCTGCGCGCCGTCGCCGGAGCCGACCGGATCGCCGACGACTTCGAGGTCGAGGGCGAGCTCGGCTTCAAGGAGTTCGCGCCGACCCGCGGCGATCTCTACCGGCTGACGCTCGAGAACCGCCCGGACATCCGCGCGGCGGAGGCGGCCCGCGAGCGGGCGCGCGCCGACGTGAGCCTGGCGCGCGCGAACGCGTGGTGGGACGTGACGCCGCAGCTCGAGTACAAGCGCACCGACACCAACGAGCAGACGTTCGGCTTCGGGTTCAGCGTGCCGATCCGGATCTTCGACCGGAACCAGGGCGAGATCGCGCGGTCCCGCGCCGAGGTGAATCGGGCGGACGCGGTGCGCGAGGCGGTCGCCGTCCAGGCGCTCTCGGAGGTGGACACGGCGCTCGGCGCGCTCACGACCGAGCGCGCCAAGCTGGTCGCCCTCCGCGACACCTACCTGCCGAAGGCGCAGAAGGCCCGCGACACGATGGAGTTCGCCTACCGCCGCGGCGGCGTCAATCTGCTCGACTTCCTCGACGCCCAGCGGACGTACCGGGAGACCTCGCTCGAATATCTGAAGACGCTCGGCAACTACTGGACGGCGGTGTATCAGCTCGAGGCCGCCGTCGGCGGTCCCCTGGGGAATTAGCATGCCGACGCGGCTCCTGCTCCTCCTCCTCGGCGCGGCGCTCGCCGCGGGCTGCGGCGACGCCAGCTCGGGGCCGCCCGCGGCGCCGGGGCCCGCGGCCCACGCGCCGCCCGTCGTCAAGACGGTGCATCCCGAGTACAAGACGCGCGCGACCGCCATCGAGACGAGCGGCAAGGCGCAGTTCAATGAGGAGCAGCTCGCGCGCGTGCAGGCGCCGCTCACGGGCCGCGTCGTCGAGGTCCTCGCCCGACCCGGAGACCTCGTCGAGTCCGGCCAGCGCCTCTTCGTCCTCGACAGCCCCGACCTCGGCCAGGCCAAGAGCGACTATGCGAAGGCGGCCGCCGACGTCGAGCGCGCCCAGAAGGCGCTCGACCTCGCGCGCGAGCTATTCGAGGCCAGGGCGATCGCCCAGAAGGAGATCCGCGAGACGGAGAACGACTGGCGCAAGGCCATCGCCGAGCGCGAGCGCGCCGCGTCGCGCCTCCGCACGCTCGGCGTTCCCCCGGCGCAGCTCGAGGCGGTCGCGGCCCGCGCCGACGCCTCCACCCGCATCGTCGTGACGGCGCCCCGCAGCGGGATCATCGTCGAGCGCAACGTCGCCCCCGGTCAGGTCGTCGCGTACGGCCAGTCCGACACGCCGCTCAACCTCTTCGTCATCGCGGACCTCTCCACGATGTGGGTCGTCGCCGACGTCTACGAGCCCGACGTGCCGAAGGTGCGGCTCGGCCAGGCGGTCACGGTCACGCTCCCGTGCTGCCCGGGCGACCGCTACGAGGGCCGCGTCAGCTACATCAGCGACACGGTGGACAAGGAGACGCGCACCGTGAAGGTCCGGGCCGTCGTGCCGAACCGCGGCCGCGCGCTCAAGGCGGAGATGTTCGTCAAGGTCGCGATCGGGACCGGGACGAGCCGAGTCCTGGCGATCCCGGAGAGCGCGGTCCACACCGAGGAGCGCAAGACATTCGTGCTGGTCCAGACGGGCCGGGACGCTTACACGCGGCGTCCCGTCAGGCTGGGCGCGACCTTTGACGGGCTGGCCGAGGTGATCGAGGGCGTCGGGCCGGACGATCTGGTCGTGACCTCGGGGGGCATCCTCCTCAAGAAGTCCGGAAAATGATCGGCGGCGCGGCGACGACGTGATCGCACGGATCATCGCCTTCGCGCTGCACCAGCGCTTCATCACCCTGGCCATGGCGCTCCTGCTGACGGTCGGGGGGATCGTCTCGTTCTCCCGCCTGCCGATCGAGGCCTATCCCGACGTCACGGACGTCGAGACGGACGTCATCACGATCTGGCCCGGCCACGCCGCCGAGGAGGTCGAGCGCTACCTCACGATCCCGATCGAGAAGGAGCTGAACGGGATCGCGCGCGTCGCGTTCATCCGTTCCTTCTCGAACTTCGGGCTCTCCAACATCCGCGTGTTGTTTACCGACAGCACCGACATGTACTGGGCACGCCAGCAGGTCCAGGAGCGTCTCTTCCAGGCCGAGGTGCCCTCGGACGCGAAGCCCCAGCTCGGCCCGCTCGCCAGCGTGATCGGCGAGGTCTATCGCTACACGCTCGAGTCGAAGACGATGCCCCTCGTCGAGCTCAAAGCGCTCCAGGACTGGGTGCTGGAGCGCGAGTTCCGCAAGGTGCCCGGCGTCGCCGACGTCGTCTCCTGGGGCGGCGGCATCAAGCAGTACCAGATCACGGTGGACCCCGCGCGCCTCCGCGCCTACAAGCTCACGCCGCGGCAGGTGTTCGACGCCGTCACGGCGAACAACGCGAACGCCGGGGGCAGCTACATCCCGCAGGGCGAGTACGCCCTGATGGTCCGCGGCATCGGCCTCCTCCAGTCGCTCGCCGACATCGAGAACGTCGTCGTCACGGCCCAGAAGGGCACGCCGGTCATGATCCGCGACATCGCGACGGTGGGGATCGGCCACGCGATCCGCTTCGGCGTGCTCGGGCGCGATCACGACGACGATCTGGTCCAGGGCATCATCCTCATGCGCCGGGGGGAGAACCCCGGTGTGGTGATCGACGGCGTCAGGAAGAAGCTCGCCGACGTCCAGAGGAACCTGCCGGCGGGCGTCGAGCTGAAGACGTACTACAGCCGTGACCGCCTCGTGAAGACGACGGTGACGACGGTCATGCGAAACCTCATCGAGGGCGCGGGGCTGGTCATCGTCGTCCTCTCCCTCTTCCTCTACAACGTCCGCGCCGCGTTCATCGTGGCGCTCACGATCCCGCTCTCGCTCCTCTTCGCGTTCGTCTTCATGGACGTCCGCGGCATCCCCGCGAATCTGATCTCGCTCGGTGCGATCGACTTCGGCATCATCGTGGACGGTGCCGTCATCATGACCGAGAACATCGTCCGCCACCTCGCCCAGCACCGGCCGACGCGCCACCGGGTCGTTCGTGAGATCCAGCACGCGGCGAGCGAGGTCGCGCGGCCGCTCACCTTCGCCGTGCTCATCATCATGACGGTCTACTTGCCGATCCTCACGTTCCAGCGCATCGAGGGCAAGCTGTTCACCCCGATGGCCATGACGATCTCGCTCGCGGTGGTCGGCTCGCTCCTCCTGACGCTCACCCTCATCCCCGTGCTGGCGAGTCTCCTCTTCCGGCGCCCGCCGTCGGAACGCGAGAGCCCGATCCTACGCGTCCTGCGTCGCCTCTACCTGCCGGCCGTGCGCGGGTGCCTCCGACGCCCGAGCCTCCCGATCCTCGGCGCCGCCGGCTTCCTCACCGTGGCGCTGTTCGTCTTCACGCTGCTCGGCAAGGAGTTCTTGCCGGAGCTCGACGAGGGGGACCTGTGGCTCCGCGTGAAGTTTCCGGTCGGGATCTCGCTCGAGGGCGCACGCCCTTACGTCCACGAGATCCGCGAGCGCCTCCTCACCTTTCCCGAGGTCCGCACCGTCGTCTCCCAGCTCGGCGCGCCCGACGACGGCACGGATCCGAACGGTCCCGACACGTGCGAGTTCTACATCGGCCTCAAGCCGCGCGGCGAGTGGGTCACGCGGGACAAGGACCGGCTCATCGAGGCGATGAGCCGGTCGCTCGCCGCGATCCCGGGGATCACGCTGAACTTTTCGCAGCCGATCAAGGACAACGTGGACGAGGCGCTCGCGGGGGTCAAAGGCGAGCTGGGTATCAAGCTCTTCGGCCCGGATCCGTTCGTCCTCCAAGCCAAGGCCAAAGAGATCGCGGATGTCCTCCAGGGAGTCCGCGGAGTGGTCGACCTCGACTACGACAAGCTCGTCGGCCAGCCGCAGCTCCAGATCGTGGTGGATCGCCGCGCCGCCGCCCGTTACGGCATCAACGTCCAGGACATCCAGGAGATGGTCGAAGCGACGACCAAGGGGCGCATCGTGACCCAGCTGTTCGAGGGCGAGCGGCGCTTCGACCTGGCCGTGCGCGTGGCGGCGCCCGAGGGCGACGTGCTCACGCGACTCGGGAACCTCACGGTCAGCGCGCCCAGCGGCGAGCGCATTCCGCTGACCCAGCTCGCCGAGATCACGCGCGCCCAGGGCGTCGGCCAGATCCTGCGTGACGGCAACGTCCGCCGCGTGGCGATCAAGTGGAACATCCGCGAGCGCGACATGGGAAGCCTCGTGGCCGAGGCCATGCAGAAGGTCGACGCGGCCGTGAAGCTGCCGGAGGGCTACCAGCTCGTCTGGAGCGGCCGCTTCGAGGACCAGCAGCGAGCGCTCGCGCGCCTCTACATCATCGTGCCCCTCGTGATCTTCATCATCTTCATCCTCCTCTTCGCCGCCTTCGACTCCGTCGGCGATGCGCTCCTCATCATGCTCAACCTGCCCTTCGCACTCGTCGGGGGCACGTTCGCGCTCTTCCTCTGGGGGACCAACTTCAATATCTCCGCCGCCGTCGGCTACATCGCGGTGTTCGGCGTCAGCGTGCTGAACGGCGTCGTCCTGGTCTCCTCGATCCGCCAGGCCCGCGCGGAGGGGCTGGCGACGCGCGAGGCCATCGTCCGCGGTTGCGGGCTCCGCTTCCGCCCGATCCTCGTCTCCGGGATCGTCGCCATCATCGGCTTCCTGCCCGCTGCGCTGTCGCAGGACATCGGCTCCGAGATCCAGCGCCCGCTCGCCCGCGTCGTGATCGGCGGCCTGATCTCCTCGACGGCTCTCACGCTCCTCGTGCTGCCCGCCGTCTACGCCGTGCTCGCCCGTCGACCGACCGAACCGCCGGCGCTCGCCGGGGCGTAGGAGGCGTCGCCACTGATCACGCGTGTCATCGCGTTCGCCCTCCGCCAGCGATTCATCACGCTGGCGCTCGCGCTGCTCCTCACCGTCGGCGGGATCGTGTCCTTCTACCGCCTGCCGATCGAGGCGTACCCCGACGTCGGCGACGTCCAGGTCGACGTGATCACGCTGTGGTCGGGCCACGCGGCTGAGGAGGTCGAGCGCTACATCACGATCCCGCTGGAGAACGAGCTGAATGGCATCGCCCATGTGACCTTCCTCCGGTCCATCTCGAACTTCGGCCTCTCCAACATCCGGGTCGTCTTCGGCGACGGCGCCGACAACTACTGGGCCCGCCAGCAGGTGCAGGAGCGGCTGGTGCAGGCGGCGCTCCCCTCCGACGCCAAGCCGGGCCTGGGCCCGCTCTCCGGCGTCATCGGCGAGATCTACCGCTACACGCTCGAGTCGAAAACGCTACCGCTCGTCGAGCTGAAGGCGCTGCAGGACTGGGTGCTCGAGCGCGAGTTCCGGAAGGTCCCCGGGGTCGTGGACGTCGTCTCCTGGGGGGGTGGCATCAAGCAATATCAGGTCACGGTCGATCCCGAGCGCCTCCGCGCGTACAACCTGACGCTCAAGCAAGTCTTCGACGCGGTCGCCAGCAACAACGCGAACGCCGGCGGCAGCTACGTCCCCCAGGGCGAGTATGCCCTCATGGTGCGCGGGATCGGTCTCATCCAGTCGGTCGACGACATCGAGAACGTCGTCGTCGCCGCCCAGAAGGGCACGCCGATCCGCGTGCGCGACCTCGCCCGCGTCGGCATCGGCCACGCGATCCGCTTCGGCGTGCTCGGGCGCGATCACGACGACGATCTGGTCCAGGGCATCGTGCTCATGCGCAAAGGGGAGAACCCCGGCCAGGTGATCGAGGGCACCAAGCGGAAGATCGCCGAGCTCCAGAAACTCCTGCCGGGAGACGTGCAGCTGCGCCCGTACTACAGCCGCGACCGGCTCGTGCGGACGACGGTCACGACCGTCATGGAGAACCTCGTATCGGGGGCCGCGCTCGTGATCGTGCTGTTGTCGCTGTTCCTCTACGACCTTCGCGCCGCCTTCATCGTGGCCCTGACGATCCCATTGTCGCTCCTGTTTGCGTTCATCTTCATGGACCTCAGGGGGATTCCGGCCAACCTGCTCTCGCTCGGCGCGATCGACTTCGGAATCATCGTGGACGGCGCCGTCATCATGGCGGAGAACATCATCCGTCACCTGAGCGAGCGAAAGGCGACCGGGTCCCGGGTCGTTCGCGAGGTCCAGCACGCCGCGGTCGAGGTCGCGCGCCCGCTCACGTTCGCCGTGCTGATCATCATGACCGTCTACGGACCGATCCTCACCTTTCAGCGGATCGAAGGCCGGCTCTTTCGCCCCATGGCCGTCACGATCTCCCTTGCCGTCATCGGATCGCTCGTGCTCACGCTGACGCTGATTCCCGTCCTGTGCAGCCTGGTCTTTCGTCGCCCGCCGTCCGAGCGCGAGAGTCCGCTCCTCAGATGGCTCCGGCGTCCCTACCTGCCCGCGGTCCGCTGGTGCGTCCGCCGACCGCTCGTCCCGATCCTCGGCGCCGGCGCCGCCCTGGCGATCGCGCTCCTGGTCTTCACTCTCCTCGGCAAGGAGTTCCTCCCCGAGCTCGACGAGGGCGACATCTGGCTCCGGGTCAAGTTCCCCGTGGGGATCTCCCTGGAGGGGGCACGCCCCTACGTCCACGAGATCCGCGAGCGCCTGCAGACGTTCCCGGAGGTGCGCGTCGTCGTCTCACAGCTCGGCGCGCCCGACGACGGCACGGACCCCAACGGTCCCGACAACTGCGAGTTCTACATCGGCCTCAAGCCGCGGGAGGGGTGGAAGGTCAAGGACAAGGACACGCTGATCGAGGCGATGACGGCGTCGCTCGCGGCCATTCCCGGGATCACCACGAACTTCTCGCAGCCGATCAAGGACAACGTGGACGAGGCCCTCGCCGGGGTGAAGGGCGAGCTGGCGATCAAGATCTACGGCCCCGATGTGTTCGCACTCGAAGCCAAGGCGAAGGAGATCGTCGCGGTCCTGAACGGGATCCGCGGCGTGACCGACCTCGACTACGACCATCTGGTCGGCCAGCCGCAGCTCCAGATCGTGGTGGACCGGGCGGCGGTGGCGCGCTATGGCATCAACGTCCAAGACGTCCAGGACGTGATCGAGGCGGCGACGAAGGGACGCAGCGTCACGCAGATCTTCGAGGGCGAGCGGCGCTTCGACCTGGCGGTCCGCGTCGCACGTGACGGCGACCCGCTGGCGGCCCTGAGGCGCCTGGCCGTCAGCGCGCCGAGCGGCGAGCGGATCCCGGTGGTCCAGCTCGCCGAGATCAGCAAGACCGAGGGGCTCGCCCAGATCATGCGCGAGGGCAACAGCCGCCGCGTCGCCGTCAAGTGGAGCGTTCGCGAGCGTGACATGGGAAGCCTCGTCGCCGAGGCGATGCGGAAGGTGGACGCCGCGGTGACACTGCCCGAGGATTACCAGCTCGTTTGGAGCGGGCGATTCGAGGACCAGCAGCGGGCGCTGGCGCGCCTCTACGTCATCGTGCCGCTCGTCATCTTCATCATCTTCGTCCTGCTCTTCGGCGCCTTCAACTCCGTCGGAGACGCCCTTCTGATCATGCTCAACCTCCCCTTCGCCCTGATCGGCGGCACCCTCGCGCTCTGGGCCTGGGGGACCCACTTCAACATCTCGGCGGCCGTGGGTTATATCGCGGTCTTCGGCGTGAGCGTGCTCAACGGCGTCGTGCTCGTGTCGTCCATCCGCCAAGCGTACGGCGACGGCCTCCCGATGAGGGATGCGATCGTCCGGGGCTGCGAGATTCGCTTCCGCCCGATCGTCGTCTCGGGCATCGTCGCGATCGTCGGCTTCCTGCCGGCCGCGCTCTCCCAGGGGATCGGCTCCGAGATCCAGCGGCCGCTCGCCCGCGTCGTCGTCGGGGGGTTGATCTCGTCGACCGCGCTCACGCTGCTCGTGCTGCCGGCGATCTACGCCGTCCTGTCGCGGACGAACGGGAGCGCGTCGGGGTCGGTGCCGGGCGGCGCGGGCACGGCGAGCGCTTAGCGCCCGGGCGCCGCGTGGCGGCGCCGGAGCTCCCGCCAGAGCGCCGTCTTCTCCCAGCGGGGCGCCGGAAGACGCCGGCCCTCGGCGTCGAAGTGAGGGCTCGGGAAGAGGACCGTGATCATCTGCTCGCCGCGCCCGTTCCAGAGCCGGAGCCCCCACGTCGTCGGCGCGCACGAGCCGCCGTCCGTCCGGAAGAACGCGGCACGCGCGACGCGGCGCAGGCGCGCGAGCTCCGGGCTCCGCGTCCCGCGATGCTCGCCGACGCAGAGGTGGAAGTGCCAGGCGCCGGGGTCCACGGTGAGGTAGCCGTCGAGCATCGTCACCTTGGGCGGCGCCGTGAAGCGGATCTCGTACGCCGCGCCCTCGAGCAGCGGGCCCACGGTCACCTCGGCCCAATGCTCGGTGAAGAGCCCGGTCAGGAGCCGCTCGATCGCGTCTCCGGCGACGGGCACGTCGAAGTACGCGGTGACCGTCCCGTCGAGCTCGCGCTCGACGCCGGTCGGGTCGGCGTCGTCCCGCGGGGCCTCGTCCACGGGACGAGGATACGGTCACTCGAGCGTGAACACCACCGGCAGGCGGACGCGCAGGTGGCGCGGCGGCACGCCGGGCGGGAACGGCTCCGGGGCGAGGCGCCGCACCGTCTCGAGCGCCGCCGCGTCGAGGAGCGCGTGAGAGGAGGAGTCCGCGAGGCCGACCAGACCGAACGTGCCGTCGGGGCGGATGACGATCTCGAGCGCAACCGTGCCCTGGAGCCCGCGCCGCCGCGCGGCGGGCGGATATCGGAGCGCTTCCTGGATGCGCTCGCGGAGCCGCGTGAGGTACGAGCCGTACTCGGCCCCCGGCGCACCGCCGCCGGTGCCCGGGCCGGCGAGCGCCAGGCCGCGGCTCACGTCGGGCGCCGTGCCGATCCCGCGGCCGCGCACGCCGACTCCGCCGGGGGCGCCGGCGCCCGCCGACGTGACGCCGCTGCCGGCCGCGACAGCTCCGGCGCCTCCCGGGGCGCCGGGCACCGCGCCATTGCCCGCGGGCTCGGTGGCGCTCGCCCGCGGCGGCGATGGCTCGAGCGCCACCGGCGGAGCGTGGCGAGGCGCTAGAGCTTCGAGGGCGCCTGACGCGCGCGCCGTCCGCGCGACGGCACGCGGGGCGCCGCCGGCGGCCGCCGAGGGCGCGCCACCGCCGGCCGCGATCGCCCCGCCCCCCTCAGTGTCCGCCCCGCGCGTGAGATCGATGTAGAGCGCGCCGAGCTCCGACTCCCGCGTGACGAACAGGACCACGGCGAGGAGGGCGGCCGCGTGGAGCGCCAGCGAGGCCACGAGCGTCGCGAGCCGTCTGGGCCGGCTCATGGATGCTCGGCGAGCCAGCGCTCGACGCCGACGGTGAGCGCCGCGCGCGCGGCGCGCGCGATCACGGAGCCGAGCTCGCTCACGGGGCCGCCGAAGCGGCACAGCCGCCCGCGGCCGGTCGCCGCGACGACGACGGCGTCGGTCGAGGTGCCGCTGGCCGGCGTGCCGTCCGCGCAGCGCACGCCCGACGCGACGAGGAGCGCCGTCTTCACCTCGGTCACCGTCATGACGGCGTTGACCAGCGCGGCGGGCTCGGCTGCCGCGTCGACGACGACGATCGCGTTGATCGTCGAGGACGCCCAGACCGCGGCCGGGTGGACGCCGGCGGCGACGCGGTTGCTGAGCCCCACGGTGACGACGGCGAGCACGCCCAGGCCGTGACCGGCTGCCTCCGCGACCTCGGCCTTCTCGGTCCACGCCGACGTGAGGAGCCCGATCCACGGCGCGGGCACGCCCCGGCGCGCCGCGAATGCGGCGAGCCGCGCCTCGACGTCGTGGGGCTCGACGTCCTTCGGCACGTGGAGATTCACGATCGCCCGCGCCGCGCCGAGGCCGCCGCCGACCAGCGCCGAGGAGACGGCGGTGAGCGCCGCGCGCGCCGTCACCACGACGGCCTCCCGGTCGACGGCGACCTCGACGCCGTCCATCAGAACGCGGCCCGGAGCCCGGCGAGCGCGGTCAGGCCGAGCGCGGGGAAGCCGCGCACCTCCGAGTACCGCTCGTTCAGGAGGTTCTGGATGCGCGCGGTCAGGTCGAGCGATTGCAGATAACCGTAGCGGTCGACGAGCCGGTAGGTGCCCCCGACGTCGACGCGGGTGTGGCCGGTGTTGTACACCCCGCCCCCGCCGGCGTCGAACTGCCGGGTGACGACGTGCACCTGCGTGAAGAGCGAGAGGCGCTTGACGGGCTCCCACGTGAGGCCGATATTCCAGCGGTTGTCGGGCTCCCGCGGGATCGGGTGGCGCGTCGCGAGCACCAGACTGTTCGTGTAGGTGTAGTTGACCGAGGCCACGAGGTTGTCGAGCAGGTCCGTCTCCGACGTGAACTCGATTCCCTGGGCGCGCGCCTTACCCGAGTTGACGCCCTTGACGAACGGCGGCGTCGCGATCGAGACCAGGCCGATCAGATTCTCGAAATCGGTCTTGAAGTAGGTCAGGCCCAGGCGCACCCGGTCGGCCCAGAGGCGCTGGTCGGCGCCGGCGTCCCAGGAGAAGCTCACCTCAGGCTTGAGCGTCGGGTCGGAGAAGCCGGGGAAGAACTGCTCGTTGAAGGTCGGCGCGCGGAAGCCCGAGCCCGCGCCGCCGCGGATGCGGGTCCCCCACTCCTTCACCACGTACGCGAGCGAGCCGCGCTCGGTGGTGTTGCGGCCGAAGATGCTATTGTCCTCCACGCGGACGCCCGCCGACAAGAAGAGCCGCTCCCAGAACCGGAGCTGCTCCTCGAAGAAGCCCGCCGTCGTGTGGCTGTGCGCGTCGAAGGGCGTGGTCGGCGAGCCGGGAGCGCCCGGCCGCAGGTGCCCTTCTTCGCCCCGGAGCTCGAGGCCGAAGGTGCTCGTGGACCACGACCCCATGAAGAAGCGGTTGAGCCACTCCGCCTCCCGCCGCTCCACCTTGATCCGCGACGGGAACTCGCACGGCGGGAACGGGCACTCGTCCGCCCGGTCGGGGAGGTCGATGAACGTGTTCGTGTTGTTGTACTTCCCGAGGCGCAGCTCGGTCTCCCACCACTGGAGTGGCCGCGTCTTGCCGGCGAGCGTCATCACGTACGTCTCGCTGATGTTCCGGTTGTTGTTGTCGATGACCGGGTCGATCGGCAGCGGGCCGAAGTTCGTGGAGACGAACTTCACGGGGAGCCCCGTCTCCGTGCGGTTGTAGCGCAGCGTGAAGCCGATCGAGCTCCGGTACGGGAGCGAGACGCCGAGCCGGAGGTTCAGCGCGTTCTGGTCCGAGTCGTCGTTCTTGAAATGGCCGTTCGACTCCATGTGCGAGGCGCCGAGCGCGTAATCGAAGGGGCCCCAGGCGCCGGAGAACCCGGAGCGGGTCGCGTAGGTGTCGTAGTTGCCGGCTTCCTGCGAAAAGTACCCGGAGAAGGGGCCCTTCCCCTTCTTGGTGATGATGTTGATCACGCCCCCGATCGCGTCGGCGCCGTAGAGCGTCGACTGCGCGCCGCGGATGATCTCGATGCGCTCGATCATGTCGGGCGAGAGGTCGGAGAGGTCCACCTCGCCGAGCGTCGGGCTCTTCACACGGACGCCGTCCACCAGGACCTGGACCTGTTTCGTGTTCGCGCCGCGGATCGTGATGCCCGTCGTCTTGCCGAAGCTGCCGGAGCGCCGGATCTCGACACCCGGCACGTTGCGCAGCGCCTCGTCCACGCTCGGATAGTGATAGGTCTTGAAGTCGTCTTCGGTCACGACCGTCACGCTCATGCCGAGCTCGCCGACCCGCGCCTCCGTCTTCGTCGCCGTCACCACCACGGGCTCCAGCTTCTTCGTCTCCTGGGCTGCCGCCGTCCCGACCGTCGCCGACGCCGCCAGCGCCGCCACCCACGCCATCAGAAGCCTCCATCGCATCGCTTCACTCCTTTTTTCCGCGAAAGGGTTGGAAGTCGTCGCTCCGGACAGGTCTCCTGGCTCGTGGATCGTCGCGCCGCGCCCGGCCTTCCCATCCGCCTGGCGGACAGTGGCCTTCGTCTGGGCGCGCGCTCCCCACTCACAGTGGCGGGACCGCGCCGGCTTCTCACCGGCTTCCCTCGGACCCGGAGCTCGCTCACTCGCTCGAAGCTGCTCTGGCTCGTCCTCCTTTCGTCGTCGCGGTGTCGCCTCGCCCGACGCCCGGTGTGTCGACCCGCCACGTGAGCTGAACGACCGGGCGGCGCGTCGTCGGGTGCTTGTCCACCGTCACCTCGCAGCCGAACGCCGACCCGAGGAGCGCCTCGTGCAGCACCGCCTCGGGCGGGCCGACGGCGACCTGGCGGCCCTCGGCCATGAGCAGGAGCCGGTCGCACACCTCGGCCGCGAGGTTCAGGTCGTGAGAGACGAGCAGGATGGTGACGCCGCGCTCGCGGTTGAGCCGCCGTAGCATCGCCGCCGACTCCGCCTGATAGCGAAGGTCGAGGTGAGCCGTCGGCTCGTCCAGCACGAGGAGCCGCGGCTCCTGGGCGAGCGCCCGGGCCACGACCGCGCGCTGGCGCTCGCCGCCGCTGAGGCTCTCGAGCCGTTGCGCCGCGAGGTCGGCGACGCCCGTCGCCTCCATCGCGGCGCGGGCGATCGCGCGGTCGGCCGGGTCCTCGAAGTAGCGGCCCGGCGCGTGCGGATAGCGCCCCATCAGGACGAGCTCCTCGACCGTGAACGGGAACTCTCGCGGCACGCCCTGGGGCACCACGGCGACCCGCCGCGCCAGCGCGTCCCGTCCCCAGCGCCGGAGCGGGCGCCCCTCGAAGACGATCGCGCCCGCGGCGGGCTCGAGCACCCGCGTGAGGAGGCGGATCAGCGTGGTCTTGCCGGCGCTGTTCGGGCCGATCACGCCGACGATCTCGCCCTCGCCGATCTCGAACGCGAGGTCGGCGAGCCTGAACGGGCGCGCCCGCCGCTCGCCCGCGGCGGGATACGCGAAGCCGACCCCGCGGAGCTCGACGAGCGGCGGCCTCACACGCTTCCCCGGTAGCGCGTGCGCAGGAGCCAGACGAAGACGGGCGCGCCGCAGAGCGAGGTGATGACACCGACCGAGAGCTCGGCCGGCGTCACGATGTTGCGCGCGACCGTGTCGGCGGCGAGGAGGAAGACGCCGCCGCCCACGAGCGACGCGGGCACGAGCAGGCGGTTGTCCGGCCCCACGAGCATGCGGAGCGCGTGGGGCACGACGAGCCCGACGAAGCCGATGGGCCCGGCGAAGGCGACCACGCTCGCCGTGAGCAGCGCCGCGGCGACGAAGATGACGAGCTTGAGGCGCTCCGCGTCCACGCCGAGCTGCCGGGCCGATTCCTCGCCGAGCGCCAGGAGGTTGAGCTCCCGCGCGCGCGCCAGGACGAGCCCGAAGCCGACGGCCGCGAGCGCGGCGAACAGCGCCAGCGGCCGCGGCGGGATCGGCGCGAGGTTGCCGAGGAGCCAGTGGATCACGCCGCCCAGCCGGTTCACGTCGAGGAGCGAGACGACGACGGTGATCGCGGCGGAGAAGAAGATCCCGACGATCACGCCGGCGAGGAGCAGCGTCTGGATCTGGAGGCCGCGCCCCGCGGCGGCGATGAGGTACACGGCGCCGGCGGCGGCGAGCGCGCCCGCGAAGGCGAACGCGGTGAGCCCCGCCGCCTGGAGGAGGCCCGGGCCGAGCCCCACGCTCTGGCCGATCACGACGCCGAACGCGGCGCCGCCGGAGACGCCCAGCACCGACGGCTCGGCGAGCGGGTTGCGCGTGAGCGCCTGGAACGCGACGCCCGCGACCGCGAGCGCGCCGCCCGCCAGGATCGCGACGGCGATGCGCGGGAGCCGGATCGACAGGGTGACGACGCTCTCGACCGACGCCGCCGGCGCGCGCCCGGTCACGGCGGCGAGCACGGCGCGCGGCGGGAGCCCGGCGCTCCCGAGGAACAGGGCCACCGCGCCCGCGAGCGCGAGGGCGGCCACGAGCGCGCCGAGGAGCACGAGGAGCCGGCCGCGCTGGCTCACCTGAAGGCCTCCGGGTGGATCGCGCGCGCGAGCTGCTCGAGCCCGTCCACGACCCGGGGGCCGTAGCGGTGGAGGAGATTGCCGTCCACCTGACCGAGGCGCCCCGCCCTGATCGCCGGCAGCGCCGCGAGCCGCTCCCAGCGCTCGCGCTCGACCGGGCCCGTGTTCGAGCCGTGGTTGGCGAGGAGGATCACCTCCGGCGCCTTCGCCACCGCGGCCTCGAGGCTGTAGCGCGGATAGGCGTCGGCTTCGGCAGCGCTGACGGAGTCGCCGCCCGCGAGCCGGATCAGCTCGGTGACGAGCGCCTCGCGGCCCGGAACGATCAGGGGCTCGGGCCAGAGCACGTAGAGGACGCGCGGGCGCTTGTACGGCGCGACCGCGCGCCGCACCGCTTCCACGCGCCGATCGAGCCGCGCCCTCAGCGCCTCCGCCGCGGCCCGGCGGCCGGTGAGCTCGCCCAGGTGCGCGATCAGGGCCGTGACGTCAGCGACGCGGTGGGCGGCGACGAGGTACGTCGGGATCCCGAGGCGCCGGAGCTGGGCGAACGTCTCCTCGCGGTTCCCCTCCGTCGTCGCGACGACGAGGTCGGGCCGGAGCGAGACGATGACCTCGAGGTTCGGGTTCACCATGCCGCCCACGCTCGGCTTGCGGCGGGCGGCCGGCGGGTAGTCGCAGAAGTCGGTCACGCCGACGAGACGGTCCTCGGCGCCGAGGGCGAAGAGGGTCTCGGTCACACTCGGGACGAGCGAGACGATGCGGGCGGGCGGCGCCGCGAGCTCCACGGCGCGCCCGAGCATGTCCGGCACCGTGAGCGCGGCCGCGGGCGACGCGAGCGCCGGCAGCAGGGCGAGCGCCCAGACCGCGCGCCTCATGCGCGGGATCCCGCGCACGCGGCGACGAACGCGCGCGCGAGCGCCGGGTTCGAGGCGAAGTGGAGGTGGACGTAGCTCATGAGCGTGCGGCCGATCAGATAGCCCTCGGCGCGGTGCTCCCCGCGGCGCTGAGCGATCCGGTAGACGCGCTCGACGCTCTCGGGCACCGGACCGAGGGTCGAGTAATGGAATTCGTGGCCGCGCGCCGCCGCGCCGGCCGGCCCGAGCGGCGTCTCGCCGGTGAACGCGACCTCCGTGTAGCCGAGCGCCATGCGGCGGGGCCGCATGCTCACCCGCGCGGGAAGCAGGCCGACCATCGGATGCGCGACGCCGTCGGCGTCCTCGAGGCTCTCCGCCAGGTACATGAGGCCGCCGCACTCGGCGTAGATCGGCCGCCGCGCCTCGGCGAGCCGGCGCACCGCCTTCCTCGCCGAGGCGTTCTCGGCAAGCCGCGCCGCGTGGAGCTCGGGATAGCCGCCGCCGAGGTAGAGGCCGTCCACCTCGGGCGGCTCGGGCTCGGCGAGCGGGCTCCAGAAGACGAGCTCGGCCCCGGCCTCGCGCAGCAGGTCGAGGTTCTCGGCGTAGTAGAACTGAAACGCCGCGTCGCGAGCCACGCCGATTCGGACGGCTCGAGAGCGGGCGGGCCCCCTCCGTTCGGAAAGACACTCACTCGGGGACCTGCCCTCTCCCGGCAAATCCAGGAGGGGCGGGGCGACGCGCGCGAGCGCCAGGAGGCGGCCGAGATCTATGGACGCCTCGACCGCGGAGCCGAGGCGCCGGAGCTTCTCGGCGTCGAGCGCGCCCTCGACGGCCGTGACGAGGCCCAGATGACGCTCGGGCAGCGTGAGCGACTCGTCGCGTGCGAGCGCGCCGAGGGGCACGGCGCGGCAGCCGGCCCGGATCGCGTCGAGCACGAGCCGCCCGTGCGCCTCGCCGCCCACGCGGTTCACGATCACGCCCGCGACGTCGAGCCCGGGATCGAAGACCTCGAAGCCGCGCACCACCGCCGCGGCGCTCCGCGCCTGGGCCCACGCGTCGAGGACGAGCACGACGGGCGCGCCGAGCCACTTCGCGAGCTCCGCGGTGGACCCAGCCTCGCTCGTGGGCTCGACGCCGTCGAAGCAGCCCATCACGCCCTCGACGACCGCGACGTCGGCGTCCGCCGCGTGGCGCGCGACGCACGCGAGGACGCGCTCGCGCCCGCACATCCAGCCGTCGAGGTTGTAGGAGGGACGCCCGGTCGCTCGCTCGTGGAGGCCCGGGTCGATGAAGTCGGGGCCCGCCTTGAACGCCTGGACCCGGAGGCCGCGTCGGCGGAGCGCCTCGAGCAGGCCCAGCGTGACCGTCGTCTTGCCGACGCCCGTCGCGACGCCGCCGATCACGATCGCGCGCGCCATGTCAGCTCTTGTCCGTGACGCCGGCCGACTTGAACGTCGCCATCTCGCTCCAGATGCGCGCGGCCGCGCGCGCGAGGTGGACGAAGAGCGCGGCGCCCGTCCCCTCGCCCAGCCGCATGTCCAGGTCGAGGTAGGGCTCGAGACCGAGGTAGGCGAGCACCGCCGCGTGGCCCGGCTCGGCCGAGCGGTGCGAGGCGAAGAGCGCGCCGCGCGCGGCCGGCGCGAGCGTGACCGCCACCAGCCCCGCGGCGCCCGAGATGAACCCGTCCAGCGCCACCGGCACGCGGCGGGACGCGCCCGCGAGGATCACGCCCACGAGTCCCGCGATCTCGAAACCGCCGACCTTGGCGAGCACGTCGAGGCCGTCGCGCGGGTCGGGCGCGTTCACCTCGAGCGCCCGCGCGACGACGTGGACCTTCCGCGCGAGCACCGCGTCGTCCACGCCGGTGCCGCGCCCCGTCACGCGCTCGGGCGGGGCGCCGGTGAGCGCCGCCGTGATCGCGCTGGCCGCGGTCGTGTTGCCGATCCCCATCTCGCCGGTGCCGAGCAGGTCGGCGCCGCCGTCGATCGCCTCCAGGGCGAGCCGCGCGCCCTGCTCGATCGCGCGCTCGGCCTGCGCGCGCGTCATCGCGGGGCCCGCCGTCATGTTCGCGGTGCCCGGCGCGATCGGGCAGGAGCGGAGCTCGGGCGAGCGGCCGATCGGGTTCGCCACGCCGAAGTCGGCGACGACCACGCGCGCTCCGGCCTGCCGCGCGAGCACGTTGACGGCGGCGCCGCCGCGCAGGAAGTTCTCGACCATCTGCGCCGTCACGACCTGGGGATAGGCGCTCACGCCCTCCGCAACGACGCCGTGGTCGGCCGCGAAGGTGAAGATCACGGGCCGGTCGACGGCGGGCGCGCCGCCGCGCAGCACCGCGAGCCCAAGCGCGAGCTCCTCCAGGCGCCCGAGGCTCCCGGGTGGCTTGGTGAGACTGTCGAGGTGACGCTGCGCCGCGGCCGCGAGCTCCGCGGGCGGAGCGACGATCGAGCTAAGGAGACTGGACAGCACTGGAGTCCCTCCCGGGCCCCGACGGCGGGGTGGCGGATTTGAGCGTGACCGGAATGCCCGCGACCATCAGGACGACTCGGTCGCACGCGGCGGCGACCTGCTGGTTGACGAAGCCGAGGAGGTCGCGGAAGCGGAGCCCGAGCTCCGTCTCGGGGTGGACGCCCGCGCCCACCTCGTTGGAGACGAGCGTCAGCGTCGAGGCGCGGCGGCCGACGAGCTTCCCGAGGGCCTCGGCCTCGTCGAGGATCGCGTCGTCGCCGTCGCCGCGCTGGATCAGGTTCGAGACCCAGAGCGTGAGACAGTCCACGACGAGCGCGTCGTAGGCGCCCTCGAGCCGGCCGAGGCAGGCCACGAGCTCGTGGGGCTCCTCGACCGTCGTCCATTGCCGGGGCCGCTCGGCCCGGTGGCGTGCGATCCGTCGCGCCATGTCCGCGTCGGCGGCGCGCGCCGTCGCGACGAAGGCGACGCGCCCGCGGAGCGAGGGGTCGGCGACGGCGAAGCGGCTCTTGCCGCTGCGCGCCCCGCCGAGAACGAAGAGCGATGAAGCCACTCCCGGGTCCTCCCGCGAAGACCGGTTTTCGAGGTGCGCGCCCGGGCAGGTCTCCTGGCTCTCGGATCGTCCTACTCCCCGCGCCTTCCCGGCCTCGCGGCCAGTGGCTCTCGCGGGTTTCGTCCCCGATTACAGTGACGGGGTCGCGGCGGCTTTCAACCGCCTTCCCTGGGCCCGTCGGGGCATCCCGGGGCGCGAGCTACGCGGGGACGGTAGCAGAATCGCCGAGGCTCCGCAACGCGGCGGCGCGGCAGGAACCGGCGGGCGCTGGCGGTCGTTCCTCGGCGTAAGGGCCTTACCGCCCCTGCGCGCTCGTGATAACGTCTTGCAGCTTTCCCACCCACGGGAGGAACGGGCCATGGAGATGGAGCGACGCGACTTCCTGAAGCTGGCCGCCGGGGCGCTCACCTACTCGCTCGCGACCGAGCCCGCCTGGGCGCAGACGTCGAAGATCGAGGTGCAGTGGCTCGGGCAGTCGACGACGAAGATCACGACGCTCACCGGCAAGGTCATCGTCATCGATCCCTGGATGACCACCAACCCCAAGACCCCGCCCGGCTTCAAGAACCTCGACGCGCTCGGCAAGGTCGACGTGATCCTCGCGACCCACGGCCACTTCGATCACACGACCGACGTGAAGGAGCTCGCCGAGCGCACCGGGGCGATGGTGCTCAGCCCGGTCGGTCTCGGCTTGAGGATGGTCGATCTCGGCTGGGTAGCTCCCGAGAAGGCGGTGAACTTCGGCAAAAGCGGGCGCGTGAATCCGCTCGGCCCGCAGATCACGATCACCCAGGTGCGCGCGGAGCATTCGTCGGAGGTCACCGTCACCGACCCCGTCACCAAGAAGAGGACGACCTATGCGGCCGGCGAGCCCTCGGGCTTCATCGTCGAGCTCGAGAACGGGTTCAAGATCTACCACATGGGCGACACGGGGCTCTTCGGCGACATGCGGCTGATCGGCGACTACTACAAACCGGACCTCGTCATGCTCCCGATCGGCGGCTTCTTCGTCATGGACCCGCGCGACGCGGCCTACGCGACGAAGGAGATGCTCCGGCCGAAGTTCGCGATCCCGTTCCACTACGGGACGTTCCCCGTGCTCAAGGGCACGCCCCAGGAGTACCAGGCGGCGCTCGGCCAGACGACGACGCAGGTCTTCCCGCTGAGCCCGGGCGACAAGCAGACGTTCTAGGCGGACGCGCGGGAGCGACTCAGGCGGTCTGCGAGCGCTCGTGAGCCCGGATGCGGCGCGAGAGCGTGACGAGCATGCGCTCCGTCACCTCAGGGGCCTGCTTGAGGAACGTCCAGAAGTGGAGCCGCTCGATGACGAGCAGGCGCAGGTCGGTCTCCGCCTTGACCGTGGCGGAGCGCGGCTCGCCGTCGAGCAGGCTCATCTCGCCGAAGAACTCGCCGGGCCGGAGCCGCACCCTCTTCTGCGGCGAGACCGTCACGAGCGCCGTGCCGTCCACGATGATGAAGAACTCCTCGCCCGGCTCGCCCTGGCGGCAGAGCACCGTGCGCTCGGGGACCTCGACGACCTTCGAGATGTCGGCGATCGCGCGCAGCTCCTTCCCGCTGTAGTCCTCGAAGAGCGGCACGCGCTCGAGGTGCCGGATCTTGGTGTCGCGGCCGACGCGGAAGCCCTCGAACATCCGGCCGATGAGCCCCATCACGCCCCCTTCGTGTCTTTGTCGGCGTAGCTCCTGGCCAGGCCCGCCGCGGCGTCCGTCTGGATACCGTAGGGCGGGACCGGATAGCGCAGCCCGTTCTTCGAGAGCGCGGCGAGGCCCTCGATCACCTTCGGCAGATAACGCGGCGGGATCGCGATGAGCAGCTCGTCGTCGGCGACGCCGCCGTAGCGCCGCTCCGCGTAGCACGGGATCGTGAGGGCGGGCTCGCCGGTCTTGAGCGCCTTGCCCCACGAATCGGCGCACGCCGACTCGCCCACGGACGTGAAGCTGAGCTTCCGGTAGCCGCTCCACTGCAGCCCGTTGATGAAGAAGATCATCTGGCCCGGGGTGCCGTAGATCAGGCAGATGTCGGGCGGGTCGAGGCGCCCCGACGTGAGCGGCGCGACCGCCATCGCGCGGTAGCGCCCGTGCGGCACGCAGTCCATCGCGTGCTGGTGGAGGCTCGCGTCCTCCTGCGTCTCGAACCACACGCCCGCCATGCGCCGGCCGGAGAGCCATTCCGCGTCCTGGGGATGCAGGCCGATGACCGCGCCGCACTGGGCGCCGGCGAGGTCGGCCATCGTGACCCCGACCGTCCAGCCGAGCTGCCGCGCCTGGGCGACGATCTGGTCGGTCGTGTGCCTGGCCCTCGGCCGGCGGATCTTCGGGATCGCCTCCATCTCCTCGACGGTCTCGAAGAGCTTCATCCCGATCGGGATCGAGCGCAGGCGGAGATACTGGTTCAGGCCTTCCACGATCGCGTGCCAGTCGTAGGTCATCAAGATCCCCTCAGGCGCTCGAGCGCGCGCCGCTCGCGCTTGGTCGGCCGGCCCGCGCCCGGCGGACGGTACGGCGGGGGCGCCTGGCGCGGGCGCGGCGGCGTCAGGTCCTCGTAGAGCGCGCGGGCGACGGGCGCCGCCCCGCGCGTGTCGGAGAGCGCCAGCACCCTCACGATGCGCCGGTCGCGCGGGAGCGTGATCCGGAGCCGGTCGCCCACCCGCACGGCCTTCGCCGGCTTCGCGGCCTCCGCGTTCACGTCCACCTTCCCGCCGGAGCACGCGGCGGCCGCGAGACTACGCGTCCTGAAGAAGCGCGCGGCCCAGAGCCACTTGTCCACGCGGAGCGAATCGGCGGCCTCGGGCACGGGATGAAGGTATCATAGCGGCCATGCCGGCCCGCATCGCGACGCTGCTCGTCGCCCTGTCGCTGGCCGCCGCGGCGTGGGCGGCCGACGTCCTCCTCGTCGAGGATTGGTCGAAGGTTCCGCTGGGCGCGAAGGGAATTCCCGACGGCTGGAAGGGCGACCAGGTCTGGGGCGACCCGAAGCACGACTTCACGATCCTCGAGAACGACGGCCACCGTGTCCTCCACCTCCGGAGCCAGGACGAGAGCTCCACGATCACCAAAGAGCTCAAGGGCAAGTGGCGCCTCAAGGACACGCCGATCCTCGAGTGGAGCTGGAAGGCCGTCGCGCTCCCCAAGGGCGCCGACTCCCGCCACAAGCGCACGGACGACCAGGCGGCGCAGCTCTACGTCGTCTGGCCACGCTTCCCCAAGGAGCTGCGCTCGCGGCTCATCGGCTACGTCTGGGATACGACGGCGCCCGCGGGGCTCATCGTGCCGAGCGAGAAGACCAGCATGGTCACCTACGTCATCGTCCGCTCGGGCCCGGCCGAGCTCGGCAAGTGGCTCACCGAGCGCCGCAACGTCGTGGAGGACTTCAAGAAGATCTACGGCGAGGAGCCCGACAACCCGGGCGCCATCTCCATCGCGATCGACTCCGACGACACCAAGTCCACCGCGGAAGCCTACTTCGGAGCGATCAGCTTCAAGAAGCCGTGAGCGGTGAGGGTGCCCCCCCGGCCCGGCACTTCGTCAGCGGCCTCGCCGACGAGAACGCGGCCTTCTGGCGGGACCGCGACGTCCGCCTCGACCCCGCGGCGGCGCCCGCGGCGCGGCTCGAGCAGATCCGCTACCGCATGCGCCAGGGCGTCTACAACGAGCTCCGCTCGGTCGAGCTGATCGCCGCCTGGATCCCGCACGTGCCCGAGCGCGAGATCCGCGAGCTCCTGCCGGGCCAGCTCGAGGACGAGCAGCGCCACTACCAATTACTGAGGTCCCGGCTCCTGGACCTCGGCGAGGACCCCGACGGCTACCGCCCGCTGCCCGAGTGGGAGGCGCTCTTCGATTGGTTGATCGCCTGCCGGACGCGCCCGACGCTCGAGAAGCTCGCGATGTTCCAGTTCGCCGGCGAGACCCAATCGTGCGAGGGGTTCGAGACGCTGATCTCGCTGGCGCGGGACGTGGACCCCGAGACCGCCGAGCTCTACCGGACGCGGATCCTGCCCGATGAGTACCGGCACGCCGCGATCGGCTGGAAGGCGCTCACGCTACTGGCCGACACGCCGGCACGGCAGGCGAGCGCCCGCGCCGCCTGCCGGGAGATGAACGATCGGGTCTTCGCCGCCTACCGCGCCCACCGCGCCCGCGCCGACCGCGGCGCGTCGCGGGGCGCCTAGCGGCTCTCGGTGAGGTGCGGGACGAGCGTGACCAGCTCGACCGCCGTGAGCTCCGCCGCCACGCCCGCCGCGTCCACGAGGGCGCGGTCCATCGCCTCGACGTACCACTGCCCCGCGGGCGACTCGACGAACCGCACGTACTCGGCGAGCTCGACGTCGGTCAGCTCGCGGTAGGCGAAGAGCATGTGCTGCAGGCACGCGATCCGAATCGGCGTGAGCGCCTGGATCCGGGCGAGGCTGATCCGCTCCTCGAGCTGGTCCGACGTGAGCCGGAGGTGCGCGGGACGGAGCGGCGCGCTCGAGCGCGCGAGGCTCCGGACGAGCGTCATCGCGACGTCGAGCGTCGTCTCCGACGCGCCGGCGCGCTCGTCGAGCCGCTGCACCAGCCCGAGGCGCTCGTCGGACGGCAGCGGCGTCCCGCCGCGCTCGGCCGAGATCGCCGCGACCTCGTGCCGGGTGATCCGCCGGCCGAGCGGCGAGCGGTACCAGGCGAGCGCCGCGCCGAGCTTCGCTCTGTCCACGCGCCGGCCCAGCTCGAGCCGGACGCGCGTGTAGAGCATCTCGGGGTCGAAGTGCCGCGCGGCGATCCGATCCATCTCGACGCGGTCGCGGGCGTCGATCCCCGCGCGCAGCTCCTGGAGCTCGGCGCGGATGCCGAGGGCGAGCGCGCCGAGCTGGGCGCGGAGCCCCGACAGCTCGAGTAGCTCGTCCACGGCGGCGCCGGTGGTGTTGGAAGGACGCTCGAGACGGGGAGCCGGCCCACGCTCCACGGCGCTGCGCAGCACCGCCGCATCGGTGGAACCCGCGCCCCACACGAGCGTCGCGCCGCACAGCAGGGAGAGCGTCCAGCCACGGACCATCGCCCGCCTCCTTCGAGGGTCGCCTCAAGCGCCCTACGCTTCCGGAATGCATTCCCGGTGCCGGGTAATGGGCCTTGCGCGACGCCTACTTGGACGGCGGGTTTGCCCGCCTGGCGAGAATCCGGCCAGGGGCATGGTGAGGTAATCACCGGGTGTCCGGTTGCCGGGAATCACCCCCCGAACGCCGGAGAATTGCCGGGGACGGGCCTCAGACCGCCAGCGCGTAGCCGTCGCGACGGGGGTCGGCGCCCGCCATGAGCGCGCCGGACTCCCGGTCGCGGACGATCCCCTGCCCCCCGCCCACGATCCAGGACCAGTCGGCGATCGTGTTGACCTCGTGGCCGCGCCCGGCGAGCGCCGTGCGGGTCTCGGCCGGGATGCGCGCCTCGGCGTCGAGCAGCCGGTCGCTGTAGACGCGCACGCGCGGCGCCTCGATCGCCTCCTGGATGTTCATGCCGAACTCGAGGACGTTGAGGAGCATCTGCGGCGTCGTCTGGAGGATCCCGTAGGACCCCGGCGTGCCGACGGACACGGCGAACGCGCCGTCGCGGAAGACCTGCGTCGGCGACATCATCGTCCCCGCCTTCTTGCCGGGGCGGACCACGTTCGGCGACTCGGGGTCGCGGTCCATCCACTTGAGGATGTTGTTGAGGACGACGCCCGTGCCGGGCACGGCGAATCCCGAGCCGAACGGCACGCCGAGCGTCTGCGTGACCGAGACGACCGTGCCGGCGGCGTCGGCGCACGCGAAGTGGGTCGTGTGCTCGTTCTCGAACTTCGCGGGGTGGCCTTCGCGGATCTCGTCGGGCAGCCGCACGCGGTTCCAGCGCTCGCCCTCGCTCCGCCCCGCGCGCGCGGGATCGATCCGGGCGCGCTGCGCGGACGCGTAGGTCTTCGACAGGAGCCCGCGGATCGGCACGTCGGGCGAGTAGGCGTAGGCCAGCCGGTCGGCGGAGCCGAGCTTGATCGCCTCGATCAGGTGATGGAGGTACTCGACGGAGTTGTGACCCCACGCGGCCACGTCGAAGCCCTCGAGGATGTTCAGCGTCTCGAGCATCTGGAAGGCCGAGAACGGCGGCGGGACGGAGTAGACGTCGTGCCCGCGGTACCGGATCGTCGCCGGCTCGCGCCACTCGGGCGCGAAGCCCGCGAGGTCCTCCTCGGCGAGCCAGCCCCCGGCCTCCTGGACGGCGCGGGCGATCGCCTTCGCGACGGGCCCGCGGTAGAAGACCTCGCTCCCGCCCTCCGCGACCTGGCGGAGCGTCACCGCGAGCTCCTTGTAGGTCACGACGGCGCCAGCGCGCGGGCCACCGTTGCCGAGGTAGAGGCGCTGCGCCTCCCGCGAGCGGCCGAGCGTGGCGCGCGCCGCCTCGAAGAAGTCCACGTTCTTCCACGTCAGCGGCACGCCGCCCTCGGCGAGCTCGATCGCCGGGCGGAGCGCGGCGGCGCGATCCATCGAGCCGAAGCGCTCGAGCGCGGCGAGCCAGCCGCCGAGGTTGCCCGGCGTCGCGCACGACTTCGGGCCGCCCGCGAGCTCGTCCTCGGTGCAGCGCCCGGCGTCGGCCGCCTTGGGCGCGCGCCCGATGAAGTCGAGCACGTGCCGCTCGCGGCCGCGCGAGATCAGCATGAGGCCGATTCCGCCCGCGCCGGACATGAACGGCTCGACGACGTTCAGCGTCGAGCCGACGGCGACGGCCGCGTCCACGGCGTTGCCGCCGGCCAGCAGCATCCGGATCCCCGCCATGGAGGCGAGCGGGTGGGCGGAGGTCACGACGCCCCGCGTTCCCATGACCGTCGGACGGTAGGCGTTCCGGTGTGGCGGCATGTCGTTTCTCCTCAGGTGGCGCGCTGCTTTTCGGTCTGGAGCCCGCGGATCTTGGGGTCGAGCAGGTCGCGCAGGCCGTCGCCGAACAGGTTGAGGCCGAAGATCGTGAGCATGATGGCGGCGCCGGGATACAGGACGAGCCACGGGGCCTGCTGGAGGTAGAGGCGCCCCTCCGCGAGGACGTTGCCCCACGAGGGCACCCAGGGCGGCACGCCGACGCCGAGGAAGGAGAGCGCCGCCTCGGTGAGGACGGCGGCGGCGAACACGAAGCTCGCCTGGACGATCACCGGCGAGAGGCAGTTGGGCAGGACGTGGCGGCCGATCAGCGTCAGGTCGGAGGCGCCCAGCGCCCGCGCGGCCTCGACGTAGGACGTCTCGCGGATGACGAGCACCGAGCCGCGCACGACACGGGCGACGCGCGGCGAGTAGACCACGGCGATGGCGACGATCACGTTGACCACGCTCGGCCCGAGCGCGGCCATCAGCGCGATGGCCAGCACGATCGCCGGGAACGCCATGAGCCCGTCCATCACGCGCATGACGAGGTTGTCCAGGCGGCGATAATACCCGGCGACCAGCCCGCAGGCCACCCCGACCACGAACGACAGCGCCACCACGGCGAGCCCGACGAGCGAGGACAGCCGCGCGCCGTACACCACGCGGCTCCAGACGTCGCGCCCCACGTCGTCGGTGCCGAACCAGTGCGCGCGGCCCGGCGCCGCGAGGCGCCCGGCCACGTCCATGTGGGCGGGGTCGCCGGCCAGGAGCGGCGCGAGCGCGCCGACGGCCGCGATGACGAGCATCACGAGCGCGCCGGCCAGCGTGGTCTTGCGCCGCACCAGCGCGACGAGCCAGCGCGGGCCGACGCGGGCGCGGGCCGCCCCGGGGCGCGGCAGCGCGATGACGCTCATGCGCGGCGCACCGTCACCGGTATTTCACCCGCGGGTCGAAGACGAGATACGACAGGTCCACGGCCAGGTTGATCAGCATCGAGACGCCGGCGATGCAGAGCACCACGCCCTGGATCACGGGGTAGTCGCGGCGCAGCACCGCCGAGATGATGAGCCGCCCGAGCCCCGGGATGTTGAAGACGGTCTCGACGACGACCGCGCCGGAGATCAGGATGGCGAACGAGATGCCGATGATCGTGACCGTCGGGATCATCGCGTTCTTGAGCGCGTGCTTGTAGACCACCGCCCGCTCGCCCAGCCCCTTGGCCCGGCCGGCCATGATGAAGGGCTCGCCGAGCACGTCCAGCATGGACGAGCGCGCGATGCGCGCGATCAGCGCCGACTGTACCAGACCGAGCGCGAACGCCGGCAGCACCAGCGAGCGCAGCGTCCTCGCCAGACCGTCCTCGAGGGGCGAGTAGCCTGCCACCGGGAACCAGCCGAGCCACACCGAGAACCACAGGATCAATAGCAGCCCCAGCAGGAAGTTGGGAATGGACACGCCCAGCAGCGCCACCACCATCAGCGCCTGGTCGGTCGCCGAGTCGTGATGGCGCGCCGAGATCACGCCGGCCGGCACACCGATCGCCACCGCGATGGCGATGGCGAAGAGCGTGAGCAGCAGCGTCGGCTCCACGCGGTCGAGGATCGCCTCGGTGACGGGCTTGCGCAGGAAGATCGACTGGCCGAGGTCGCCCCGGGCCAGCCGCGCGTACCAGCGCACGAGCTGCACGGGCAGCGGCGCATCGAGGCCGAGCTGCCGCTCGATGCGCCGCACGTCGTCGGCCGAGGCGTCGGGCCCGGCGATGACCGAGGCGGGGTCGCCCGGCGCCAGGTGGATCAGCACGAACGCCACCGTCGCCACCACCAGCGCCACCGGGACGAGCGCCAGGAGCCGGCGGGCGACGTAGGTCTTCATCTAAGCCATACGTTCCAGAGGTTCAGCTCGTTGGTGGGGCGGTGCCCCTGCACCTCCTTGCGCAGGACCTCCAGCGTGAAATAATCGCCGAACTTCACGCGGCCGACGTCCTCGTAGAGGATCTGCTGCACCTTTTCCCACATCGCCCGGCGCTTGCGGGGATCGGTCTCCCGCCCCAGCGCCTCCATCCACTGCTCCTTGTCCTCGTGGCACCACCACCCCGGCCAGTTGCAGATGGCGGCGGTGCTGAAGGCGGGCTCGGGGTTGAAGGTGAAGCCGGTGGAGAACACGTCCCACAGCTCGGGCTTGTTGCGCCGCTGCACCAGCGTCGCCCAGTCGACCACCTGGAGGTCGATCGTGAGGCCGACGGCCTCGAGCTGCTGCTTGGCGACGAGGGCGTTCTTGTACATCCACTGGTACTCCTTGGTGCTGATCCAGCGCACGGGCTGGCCGCGGTAGCCGGCCTCCTGCAGGAGCTTCCGGGCTTTCGCGACGTTCTTCTGGTTGTAGAGCTCGGCGCCGGCCCGGCTGTGCCACTGCGGCTGCTCCTGGAACTGCAGGCCGGGGTCGAGGCGGTAGAACGCCTTGTTGCCGAAGCCCGCGGCCATGATCGGCTCCATGTCGAGCGCGGCCTGGACGGCCTGGCGGAGCCGCCGGTCGGTCATCAGGCCCTGCTTGTGGTTGAGCACGGCGGTGGACCACGCCGAGGGCTTGATGATGGCGGGCACGACGCCCGGCGTCGTCTTCACGCGATCGTACTGGTCCTGCTGGATCTGCTGCGCGTAGTGGTACTCGCCCGTCTCGACGCCGGCGAGCCGCACGGCCACGTCCGGCACGGGGATGAAGAGGATCTCGTCCAGGTACGCCGTGCGCTTGCCGCCGAAGCCGTCGGGGGGGTCGGTCCGGGCCACGTAGTCCTTGAAGCGCGCCAGCCGCAGGTGGCGGTCGGGCCTGTGCTCGACGAACCGGTACGGGCCGGTGCCGATGTACTCCTTGACGGCGTTGTCGCCGGCGGCGTCGACGACCTCCTTGGGGTAGACGACGGCGCCGTTGTTGGGTCGGGCCAGGCCCATGAGCAGCGAGCCCGAGGGCTCCTTGAGGTAGATGACGACGGCGTACGGCCCCTTGGCCTCCACGGCCTCGACGTTCTTCCAGAGCTGCTTGCCGGGCGTGGCCAGCCGGCCCCAGCGCTTGAGCGAGGGCACCACGTCGGCCGAGGTCAGCTCCTTGCCGTTGTGGAACTTGACGCCGCGCCGCAGGGTGAAGGTGTACGTGCGGCCCCTGTCGGACACGGCGTGGCTCTCGGCGAGGAGCGGGATCGCGCCGTAGCTCGCGTCGTAGGTGTAGAGCCCCTCGTACATGTGCCACGTGATCTGCTGCACGATCACCGCGGTCGTCGTGTGCAGGTCGAGCGTCGGCGGCTCGCCGATCATCGCCGCCTTGAACACGCCTCCCGCCTTCGGCTGGTCCTGGGCGGCGAGCGACGGGCCGGCCACGAGCAGCAGCACGAGCGCGAGGGCGGCGACGCCGCCGGGGCCGGTCAGTCGGCTCATAGTGGCGACTCCTTTCGGTGACGGGCTACTTCAGCACCTGGCGGACGGCCGCGACGACGGCGTCCGCGTCGGGCGTCGCGAACTTCTCCAACGGCGGGCTGAACGGGATCGGGATGTTCGGCCCGGCGACGCGCGCGATCGGCGCGTCGAGATCGTCGAAGCACTCTTCCATGATCACCCAGGTGAGCCAGGCGCCGGTCGAGCCGCGCATCGGCCCCTCCTCTGCGATCACAACGCGGTTCGTCCGCCGTACCGAGGCGGCGAGCGTCTCGCGGTCGAGCGGCACGAGGCTCCGCGGGTCCACCACCTCGACCTCGACGCCCTCCTCCGCGAGCCGCCGCGCCGCCTCGAGGCCCTCGTGCACCATCCGCGCGGTGGCGATCACGGTGACGTCGCGGCCGCGGCGCTTCACGTCGGCCGCGCCGAGCGGGACGAGCGCCTCCGCCTCCGGCACCTCGCCGGTCACGCGGTAGAGGCCGCGGTGCTCGAAGAGGAGCACGGGGTCGGGGTCGCGGATCGCGGTCTTCAGCAGGCCGCGCGCGTCGGCCGGCGTGGACGGGATGCACACCTTGAGCCCGGGGATGTTGACGAACCACGCCTCGACCGAGTTCGAGTGGTGGCCGCCGCCCGAGCGGCCGATCCCGTAGGGCATCCGCAGCACGAGCGGGCAATCCACCTGGCCGCCGAACATGTAGCGCGACTTCGCGATCTGGTTGGCGACCTCGTCCATCGCGCACGTGACGAAGTCGGCGAAGTGCATGTCCACGACCGGGACGAGGCCCGTCATCGCCGCGCCCAGCGCCGAGCCGACGATCGCCGCCTCCGAGATCGGCGCGTTGAGCACGCGCTCGGGCCCGAACTCGTCGACGAGCCCCTTGGTGACGCCGAACGGCACGCCGAGCACGATGTCCTCGCCGATGCAGTAGACGCGCGGATCGCGCCGCATCTCCTCGCGGAGGGCCAGGTTGAGCGCGTCGCCGAAGTCCATCACCGGCATGGAGCGCCGTCCCGGTGGGGGGGTCTGGGGGAGGAGCGGCGATCGCTCCCCCCCAGGACGATCAATCCCGCCATGGATAGTAGGCGAAGAGGTCGGTGAGCGCGTCGCGGGCCTCGGGCAGCGGGCTCGCCTCGGCGTGCGCGACCGCGGCGTCGATCTCGGCCGTGATCCCGTCGCGGATCCGCCGCGCCCCCGCGTCGTCGAGCAGCGCCCGCGCGCGGAGCGTCTGCTCGAGCCGCGCGATCGGGTCCGTGCGCCGCCCCTCGGCGACCTCGTCCTTGCCGCGGTAGACCTGCGGATCGCCCTCGAAGTGGCCGACCCAGCGGATCGTGTGCGCCTCGACGAGCGAGGGTCCCTCGCCCGCACGTGCCCGGGCCACGGCGCGCGAGACGGCGTCGTGGACGGCGAGCACGTCGTTGCCGTCCACGGAGTCGCCGGGGATCCCGTAGCCCGCGGCGCGCCGCGCGATCGAGCCGCCGGCGGCCGAGAGCGCGCCGGCCGTCGTCGAGGCCCAACGGTTGTTCTCGCAGAGGAAGACGACCGGCAGCTTCCAGAGGGCCGCCAGGTTCACGCCCTCGTGGAACGGGCCGCGGTTGGCGGCGCCGTCGCCGAAGAACGTGAGGACCACCTGGCCCGACTTCCGCTGCCTGATCGAGAGGCCGACACCCGGGGCCAAGACGCAGCCCGACGCGAGGACGCCGTTGGCGCCGAGGTAGCCCACGGACGCGTCGGCGATGTGCATCGTGCCGCCCTTGCCGTGGCAGATGCCGTTCGCCTTGCCGTAGAGCTCGGCCATGAGGCCCCCGAGCGAGCCGCCCTTGGCGACGAGGTGGCCGTGGCCGCGGTGCGTCGAGAGGACGTAGTCGTCGGGCCGGAGCGCCGCGCACGCGCCGACGGCGACGGCCTCCTGGCCTACCGAGGTGTGGAGGAAGCCTGGGATCCTGCCGCCGGCGAACAGCTCGCGCACGCGCTCCTCGAAGAGCCGCACGCGCAGCATCCCCGCGTACATCGAGAGCAGAGGCGCCTCACGATTCGGGCCCGTCACACGCGCTCCGCATGCGCCCGCGGATTATAGCACCGCGCGCTCGTTGAGCCGGCGGAGCTCCCAGCGCGCGCCGACGCGCGCCAGGACCGTGAGCGCGCCGTAGTCCTGGCCGAGCGCCAGGAGTCGCGCGCGCGGCAGCCCGAGCGCGGCGCAGACGAGCGCGCGGTTGGTCCCGCCGTGGGCGACGATCGCGACGGCCTCGCCCGCGTGGGCACGGACGATCGCCTCGAACGCGGGCCACGCCCGCGCCTCGAGGTCGGCCACGCTCTCGCCCTCGGGAAACGGGAACTCGCCGACGCGCGCCATCCAGTCGGCGAACGCCGCGGGCTCGCGGCGCCGGATCTCTTCCGCGCGGAGCCCCTCCCAGCGGCCCATCGCCATCTCCCGGAGCGCGCCGACCACGACGGGCGCGAGCCCGTGGGGCGCGCCGATGATCTCGCCGGTGCGCCGCGCGCGCATGAGATCGCTCGCGAAGACGGCGGTGAGCTTGACGCCGGCGAGCCGCGCGGCCTGCGCCCGGCTCTGCCGCTCGCCATGCGGGGAGAGGGGCACGTCGAGGTGGCCGATGAAGCGGCGCGTCTCGGCGAGGACCACCTCGCCGTGACGCAGGAGGTAGATCAGGGTCGCGCGCGCGCCCACACCGACACCGCCAGGAGCCCGGCGAGCTCGGCGACCTCGATCGCCGCGCCGAGCACGTCCCCCGTCACGCCGCCGAGCCGCGCCGCCATGAAGAAAGCGAGCGCGAACGCCGCGGCGACGGACATCACGACGACGAGCGAGCCCGAGACGCCGCCCAGCACGGCGAGCGCGAGGGCCGCCGCCAGCGCGAGAGCGAGGAGCGCGGCGCCCGCGCCGAGGCCGTCCCTGAACGCGGCGCCGTGACCGTCCGCGCGGGCCGGTCGAAAACACCGCGCGAGGAGCGCCGGCGTCGCGCGCCCGAGCGCCGGCAGGACGAGCAGCGCGCGCGTGCGCGCGCTCGGCGGCAGCCCGGCCACGGCGGCGGTCTCGAGGAGCAGGAAGAGGACGAGCCCGACCGCGCCGAAGACGCCGAGCCGCGTGTCGCGCATGATGCGGAGCCGCTGCTCGGCGTCGCGGCCGGCGAGGCCGTCGAGGCAGTCGGCGAGGCCGTCGAGGTGGAGTCCCCCGGTCAGCGCCTTCCAGGCGGTCACGGTGAGGGCCGCGGCCAGGAGCGGGGGGAAGAGGCCCCCCGCGACCCGCTCGACGCCGGCGAGCACGGCCCCGAGCGCGAGCCCGACCACAGGGAACCACGGCGCGGCGCGGCCGAGCGCCTCCATGCCGTGCGCCACGCCCCCGGGCACCGGCACGATCGTCAGATAGCGCACGGCCCGGACGAGACCCGTCACGCGGCGATGCTAGCACGCGCGCCGCTTCTCGTTGACACGGGCGCGGACCCGCGGTGACAATCGCCACGAGCCGCAGCGGGCGGCGCCCGCATCGGTCGTTTACCCGAGGACGGAGAGAGGACACGCATGAGCGTGACCAGCCTGGCCGAGAAGTGGGTGGACGAGGCCGCCGCCCTCACCCGGCCCTCCGAGGTCGTCTGGTGCGACGGCTCGGAGGCCGAGTACGACGGGCTCGTCGAGACGATGCTCCGCGACGGCACGCTCCTGCCGCTGAACCCGCGTACCTACCCCGGCTGCTACCTCCACCGGAGCCACCCCCAGGACGTCGCGCGCACGGAGCAGCTCACGTTCATCTGCTCGCGGGAGCGCGGGGACGCGGGCCCCACCAACAACTGGATGGCGCCGGCCGAGGCCAAGACGAAGGCCGGCGCGCTGTTCCGGAGCGGCATGCGCGGCCGCACGATGTGGGCGATCCCGTACCTGATGGGCCCGGCGGGCTCGGCGATGAGCCGGGTGGGGCTCATGGTCACCGACAGCGCGTACGTCGTCGCGAGCATGCACATCATGACGCGCGTCGGCCCGGCGGCCATCAGACAGATGCGCGGCGACGACGACTTCGTCGCGGGCCTCCACTCGCTGGGCGACCTGTCGCCGGACCGGCGCCTGATCCTCCACTTCCCCGAGGAGAAGCTCATCTGGAGCGTCGGGTCGGGCTACGGGGGCAACGCGCTCCTCGGCAAGAAGTGCCACGCGCTCCGGATCGCGTCGGCGCAGGCGCTCCGGGAGGGCTGGCTCGCCGAGCACATGCTCATCATCGGCGTCGAGGACCCCGAGGGCCGCGTGACCTACCTCGCCGCGGCGATGCCGAGCGCCTCGGGCAAGACCAACCTCGCGATGGTCGTCTCCCGGCTCCCCGGGTGGCGCGCGTGGACGCTCGGGGACGACATCGCCTGGATGTGGGTGGACGCGCAGGGCCAGCTCCGCGCGATCAACCCCGAGCGCGGCTTCTTCGGCGTCGCGCCGAACACGAGCCCCAAGACCAACCCGAACGCGACGGCGATGGTGCGCTCGAACACGATCTTCACCAACGTCGCGCTGACGCCCGCGGGCGAGCCGTGGTGGGAGGGCCTCACCCCCGAGGCGCCCGCCGGGGTCGTGGACTGGCAGGGCCGGCCGTGGCGGCCCGGGGACGGGCCCGCCGCCCATCCGAACTCGCGCTTCACCGTCCTCTGCCAGCAGTGCCCGTCGATCGCGCCCAACTGGGAAGACCCGCAGGGCGTCCCGATCTCCGGGATCATCTTCGGCTCGCGCCGCTCGAACGTGATCCCGCTGGTGTTCGAGGGCTTCGACTGGACCCATGGCGTCTTCCTCGGCTCGGCGATGTCCACCGAAACGACGGCGGCGATCACGGGGAAGGTCGGCGTCGTGCGCCGCGATCCGATGGCGATGATCCCGTTCTGCGGCTACAACATGGCCGACTACTTCGCCCACTGGCTCGCGACGGGCCGTCGGCTCGGCGCGCCGCCGCGCATCTTCCGCGTGAACTGGTTCCGCCGCGACGCCGACGGCCGGTTCCTCTGGCCGGGCTACGGCGAGAACATGCGCGTGCTGAAGTGGATGGTCGAGCGCATCCGCGGCACGGCGCGCGCGGAGGAGACGCCGATCGGCTGGGTGCCCGCGCCCGGCGCCCTCGACACCGACGGGCTCGACCTCCCGCCCGAGCGCCTGCGTGAGGCGCTCCGCTGCGACGCCGCCGAGTGGCTGCAGGCGCTCGGCGACCTCGGCGAGTTCTACGACCAGTTCGGCGCACGCCTGCCCGCGCCGATCGCGGAGAAGCTCGCGGAGGCCCGGCGCCGCTTCGGCGGCTAGCCGATCCCCCGCCGTTTCCGCTTGGCCGCCGGTCGCAGCGCCACCTATAGTAATCCCTGGACGCCGTCGGGCCCGGGCCTCGGCGCGCCACGGAGGCCGCGATGAAGAAGACGCTCATCGTGCTCGGCTCGGCGTTCCTCGTCCTGATCGTGGCCGGGCTCGGGGTGTTCGCCGCGGCCTACTGGGTCGCGGTCCGGGCCGACGCCGCGGGCAAGGCCTACGTGGACCGCGTGACGCCGCCGATCATCTCGGCGTGGAGCGCGGAGGCGCTGGTCGCGGAGGCGAGCCCGGAGCTCCTGAGCGTCGCGCCCCGCGCGCGGATCGACGCGCTGATGGACGCCTTTTCCAAGCGTCTCGGCGCCCTCCAGCGCTACGGCGGCGCCACCCGCCAGCACTACGTCGTGAACTTCACGCTGCAGGGCCCCGTGGTCACCATGACCTACTCCGCGGACGCGGCCTTCGAGAACGGGCCCGCGACGCTGCGCCTCCGGGCGGTCAGGCGCGCCGGGCAGTGGAAGCTCCAGGAGCTCTACGTCCAGTCCGACGCGCTCCTGCGGTGAGCCTCAGACGGGATAGACGCCGTTCCGGCGCTGCGGGAACTCGTGGACCTTGGTCCGGGCGTAGGCGAAGCGCTTGATCAATTCGTCGCGCAGCGCCGAGCCCGGCACGATGTCGTCCACGAGCATCTCCGAGGCGAGCTTGTGGATGTCCACGTCGCGCGCGTACTCCTCGCGCTTCTGCTTGACGTACGCGGCCCGCTCGCCCTCGGGCAGCTCCATGATCTTGTTGTAGTAGACCGCGTTGACCGCGGGCTCGGGCCCCATGATCGCGACCTGCCCCTGCGGGAGCGCGAGCACGGCGTCGGGCTCGAAGGCCGGGCCGCACATCGCGTAGAGCCCGGCGCCGTAGCACTTGCGGACGATCACGGAGATCTTCGGGACCGTCGCCTGCGAGGTCGCGAAGATCATCTTGGCGCCGTGCCGGATGATCCCCTCGCGCTCGACCTTGCTGCCCACCATGAAGCCCGAGACGTCGGCGAGGTAGACGAGCGGGACGTTGAAGGCGTTGCAGAGCCAGATGAAGCGCGCGGCCTTGTCGGAGGAGTCCCTGAAGAGGACCCCGCCCTTCACCTTCGGCTGGTTCGCGACGACCCCGACCGCGCGGCCGCCCAGGCGCGCCAGGCCGACGATCACCTCGCGCGCGAAGAGGCGCTTGATCTCGAACCACGACCCCGCGTCCACCACGCGGCCGATGACCTCGTACATGTCGAAGTACTTGCGCTGGTCGTAGGGCACGATCTCCTCGATCGCGCGCCCGGCCGGGGGCTCGGCCGCCTCGCGCGCCGGCGGCGGCTCCCGGTACGACTGCGGCATGTACGCGAGGTACTGCTTGGCGAGCTCGATCGCCTCCTCGTCGGAGGCCGCGAGGACGTCGCCGCAGCCGGAGACCTCGCAGTGCATGCGCGCGCCGCCGAGCTCCTCCTGCGTGATCTTCTCGCCGATCGCCATCTCGACCATGCGCGGGCTGCCCACGTAGAGGGAGGCCTTGCCGTCCACCATGATCACGACGTCGGTGAGCGCGGGGAGGTAGGCCGAGCCCGCGGGCGACGGGCCGAAGAGGATGCAGATCTGCGGGACGACGCCCGAGAGCTGCACCTCGTTGTAGAAGATGCGCCCGGCGTGGAAGCGCCCGGGGAAGATCCGGATCTGCTCGGAGATGCGCCCGCCCGCCGCATCCACGAGGTAGAGCATCGGGACCCGGAGGCGCGCGGCCTTCTCCTGGATCCGCACGATCTTCTGCACGGTCTTCTCGCCCCAGGAGCCCGCCTTGACCGTGTAGTCGTTGGCCATGACGCAGACGGGGCGCCCGCCGACCGTGCCGACGCCCGTGACCACGCCGTCGGCGGGTGTGTCCGCCTCCTCGGAGCGCGCGAAGAGCCAGTCCTCCTGGAACGGGGAGCCGGGGTCGAGCAGGAGCTTCAGCCGGTCGCGGACGAAGAGCTTGCCCTCCTCGCGCAGCTTCTCGCGGTACTTCACGTGGCCCTGCTCGATCCGGGCCCGCTCCTCCCAGTACCGCTCTTCGCCCTTGCCCACGCGGTCTCCGCTCAGGGGGCCGGGTTCGGCCAGACGATGATGATCAGCACGCCGTCGGCGTGCCGGGGGCCGCCCAGCACGGCGGGGTTGCCCGTCTGCGCCTGGATGTGCGTGTTGAGCTCGGTGACGCTGCCCTTCGAGAGGCGCACCTGGAACCTCACGGCGCCCTTCTCGAGCGCCTCCGGCGTGATGTCGAGCCGGCGGTCGCCGGGCACGGGCCAGCGCTGCGTCGCGCCCATCGGCACCTCGCCGCGGTAGCGCTCGAGCGACGTGTACTCCTTGTAGCGGAAGAGCCGGCGCAGCTTGGGCAGGAAGTTGTCGAGGCGCTCGTCGGGAGCCGCCGGGGCCAGGCCCCGGCTCGCCGCCGGCGGCGGCGCGTCGCTCGCCAGAACCACGCGGGCGCCGAAGCTCACCACCTGCTGCGCCTCCGCCGCGGCCGCGATGACCGCGAGGGCCAGCAGCGCGAGAAGCAGGAGCAGCAGCGGCCCGAGCGCCCGCCGCAGGCGCTTGCGCGCGTTGTGCAGCCGCGACATCACCGTTCCCATCGGGATCCCCAGCACCTCGGCGATCTCGCGGTACGAGAGCCCCTCGAGATCACTCAACATGATAATCGCGCGGTGATGCTCCGGCAAAGACTCGAGGGCGCGCTCGATGCGGCTCCGGTCCTCGGCCCGCGCCGCCGAGTCGGCCGGTGTCTCCCCGGGGTCCACCAGCGTCCGCTCCCAGTCTCCCTCCTCGACCCGCTCGGTGCCCAGGGCGCGCCCGCGCGCGGCGCGCTGGCGCGCGCGGTCGGACGCGACGTTCAGGGTGATCCGGAAGAGCCAGGTGTAGAACGCCGACTGCCCGCGGAAGTTCGGCAGCGCCTGGAACGCGCGGATGAACGCCTCCTGCGCGACGTCCCGGGCCTCCTCGGGATCGCGCAGCACGTTGCACGCGAGGCGATAGACCCGCTGCCGGTACTTCTCGACCAGCGGCTCGAACGCGGTGACGTCGCCGGCGCGAACGCGCTCGACCAGGGCGGAATCGTCGAGCTCCACCACGGATCACCCGTTCCCCCGGCCCGCCGTCGCTCAGACGGCGGGGCGGCCGCGGTGGGTCATCGGCGCCGGCGCGCGAGCGCCGCGAGCGCGTCGAGCCCCAGCAGGTAGCTCTGCGGCCCGAAGCCCGAGATCTGGCCGCGCGCGACGGCGGCGATCACCGAGTGGCGGCGGAACTCCTCGCGCCCGTGCACGTTGGAGAGATGCACCTCGACGACCGGGAGCTCGATGGCGGCCACCGCGTCCCGGAGCGCGATCGAGTAGTGCGTGAACGCGCCCGGGTTGAAGACGACGCCGCCGAAGCCCTCGCGCTCGGCCGCCTGGAGCCAGTCGATGAGCTGGCCCTCGTGGTTCGACTGCCGGCAGTCGACCCGGATCCCGTGGCGCCGGGCGTGCTCGCGGATCAGGCGGTCGAGCTGCGCCAGCGTGACCCGTCCGTAGACGGCCGGCTCGCGGGTGCCGAGGAGGTTGAGGTTGGGCCCGTGCAGCACGAGCGCCGCTCGCACGCTCATCGCGCGCCAGAATAACACGGCCCCCCGGCGCGCCCGGGCATGCCCAACTTTGTCACTCGTTGTCACCCGCGGTGTCACCCGCCGGCGGCGTTTCCGAATATTCCGGGCCCGGATGCGCCAGAAGTCCCCGCCGTCATTGGGCCTGAACCCGGTGCCGTCCTGGTATCCGAATTGCGTCTCTTGCGCTCGGGCAATTACCGGATAGGCGTGTGAGGTCTTTGCCCGAGCGATCGAGGAGACGCGGCGATGAAACCGACGGAGCTGCTCGTGCGCCTCGGAGCAGGCGAGGGTCGCCTCTTCCAGCGGGGCCCCGGCTGCGAGCGCTGCCGCGGCCTCGGCGCGGTGGGACGGATGGGCGTCTTCGAGCTCGTCGTCGTCACGCCCGCGGTCCGCGCGCTCATCGTGGCGCGGGCGAGCGAGGCCGAGCTCCGGCAGTGCCTCAGCGGGACCGAGGGTGCGCAGACGATGTTCCAGGACGGCCTGACGAAGGTCCTCGACGGCCGGGTGGCCTACGACGAGCTCGTACGCGTGACGGAGCCGGATCAGGCGTGGCTCGACGGCCACGACGGCCCCGCCGCTCCGGTACCGCCGGCGCTCTCGCTCCCCTCGCTGACGATCGTCCCGCGGAGCTGAGCCGGACTACGACGCGCCGAGGGGCGCCAGGAGCCAGTCGGCGACCGCGAAGAGGACCAGGCCGCCGAACACCGTCCAGGCGAGCGCGGGCCCCCCGTCCCGGTTGACTTCCGGAATCAGGTCGGAGGCCGCGACGTAGATCGTCACGCCCGCCGACAGCGCGAGCGCCACGCCCACGTGGCGCTCGGCGACGAAGCTCGTCGCGACGGCGCCGGCGATCGTCAGCACGCCGAGCGTCGCCCCCGCCGCGACGGCCGCCGCCCGCGAGCGGCCGCCGGCGAGCATGACGGACGCGATCGTGAAGCCCTCCGGAATCTTGTGGAGGAAGACCGCGATCGACAGGATCGCGCCGAGGGCGGGCCCGATCATGAAGCCCGCCGCGATCGCGACGCCGTCGAAGAGCGTGTGGACGCCGAGGCCGAGGAGCGCGAGGTAGCCCGCCGACGGCGCGAGCAGCGCCTCGGGGTGCACCTCCTCGCCGAAGTGGAAATGCGGGGCCACCGTGTGCTCGAAGAGGTGGACGCCGAAGTAGCCGACCAGCACGAAGAGGAACGCGTGCGGCACGTGCGCCGCCTCGGGGAGCATCCGGACGAACGCGGCGGCCAGCATGAAGCCCGCGCCCGCGGCGACGAAATAGCGGAGCGGCGCGAGTCCCTTGCGATGGGCGCCGACGACGATCAGCGCGCCGGCGAGATCCGCGGCCGCCGCGGCGGCCGTGAAGAGCAGGTATGCTACCATGATCACGCGAGCATAGCATGGCCACCGGGCAGTCTCCCCGCCTGCTGGGCGAAATCCTCGTCGCCGAGCGACTCACCACCGCGGACGTCGTGGCCCAGGGCCTCGCGCGCGCGCGGACGACCGGCGAGCGGCTCGGCGAGGCGCTCGTCGCGCTCGGTGCGGTGACGACCGAGGACGTGCTGCGGGCGCTCGCCAGGCAGCAGAACCTCCAGTTCCTCTCGCGCGACGAGCTGCCGTCCGCGCTGCCGGTGGTCAAGAACCTCTCGGCGAAGTATCTCCGCCAGTACGCGGTCTGTCCCGTCAGCGTCGAGAACGGGCTGCTGACGGTCGCGACCGCCGACCCGCTCAATCCGCTCGTCGTGGACGACCTCCAGCAGTCCACGGGCCTCGCGGTCAAGCTCGTCGTCAGCGCCCCCGACGCGATCGGCGAGGCGATCGACCGGACGTACGACGGCGCGGCGACGCCGCTCCAGCGCATCGTCGAGGGCATGGAAGACGAGGGCGGCGCCGCGGGCGACGAAGACGTGAACCACCTGCGCGACATGGCGTTCGAGGCGCCGGTCGTGCGCCTCGTGAACCTCCTCATCGAGAACGCGATCGGCGCCGAGGCGTCGGACATCCACATCGAGCCCTTCGAGGACACGCTCCGCGTGCGGTACCGGCTCGACGGGATCCTCTTCGAGCAGGAGGCGCCGCCGCGCCGGCTCCAGGCCGCCGTGACCTCGCGCATCAAGCTCATGGCAGAGATGAACATCGCCGAGCGGCGCCTGCCCCAGGACGGGCGCATCCGCGTCACGCTCCACGGCCGGCGCGTCGACATCCGCGTCTCGACGATGCCCACCGTGCACGGTGAATCGATCGTCATGCGGCTCCTCGACCGCGCGAGCGTGTTCCTGCCGCTCGAGAAGCTCGGCTTCGCGCCGGACACGCTCGCGCGCTTCGACGCGCTCATCAAGCGGCCGCACGGGATCCTGCTCGTCACGGGGCCCACCGGCTCCGGCAAGACGACGACGCTCTACGGCGCGCTCGACAAGATCAACTCGACGGACCTCAAGATCATCACGGTCGAGGATCCGGTCGAATACCAGCTGAAGGGCGTCAACCAGATCCCGGTGAAGCCGAAGATCGGGCTCACGTTCGCCACCGGGCTCCGCCACATCGTGCGGCAGGACCCGGACGTGATCCTCATCGGCGAGATCCGCGACCTCGAGACCGCCGAGATCGCGATCCAGGCGGCGCTCACCGGCCACCTCGTCTTCTCGACGCTCCACACCAACGACGCGCCGGGCGCGATCACCCGACTTCAAGATATGGGCGTCGAGCCCTACCTCGTCGCCTCCGTCCTGGAGGGCGTCCTCGCCCAGCGCCTCCTGCGGCGCGTCTGCCAGGCCTGCCGCACGCCCGACGCGCCGAACGCCGCCGACCTCGAGGCGCTCGGCATCGAGGGCGCCGCCGGCGCCAAGCTCTGGCGCGGGCGCGGCTGCGACGAGTGCCGCGGCACCGGCTACCGCGGGCGCACCGGCATCTACGAGCTCTTCCCGATCACGGAGGACGCGCGCAGCCTCATCCTCCGGCGCGCCCCGAGCCGCGACATCCGCCGCCAGGCGGTCGAGCACGGGATGGTCACGCTCCGGCTCGACGGCTGGCGGAAGGCGTGCGCGGGCGTCACCACGGTCGAGGAGATCCTCCGCGTCACGCAGGAAGACGCCTGAGCGCGCGATGCCCGTCTTCGTCTACCGGGCAGCCGACCGCCGCGGCCAGACCATCGACGGCGTGATGGAGGCGCCCGACGCTCGCGCGGTCGTCGAGCGGCTGCAGAAGGACGCGTACTACCCGATCCGCGTCGCGCCCCACGCCGAGCGCACGGGCTGGCCCGCGTTCGGCGGTTCCGCACGCTTCAGCCAGCGCGACCTCCTCGCGCTGACCCAGCAGCTCGCGACGCTGGTCGAGGCCGGGCTGCCGCTCGACCGCGCGCTCGCCATCGTGGAAGAATTGGCCCCGCACGCGCGCGCCCGGGCGCTCGTCGGCGACCTCCTCGTGACCGTGCGCGGCGGCGCCTCGCTCAGCGAGGCGCTCGCGAAGCACCACCCGCGCCCGTTCTCGCGCCTCTACATCAACATGGTGCGCGCCGGCGAGAAGGGCGGCGTCCTCGAGGTGACGCTCCGGCGGCTCGCGGAGTTCCTCGAGGCCCGCGCCGTCTTCGCGGAGGCCGTCATCGGGGCGCTCACCTACCCGGCCGTCCTCCTCACGGTCGCGCTCGGCGCGATCGTCTTCCTCCTGACGTTCGTCGTGCCGCGCTTCGCGACGATCTTCGCCGACCTCGGTCAGGCCGTGCCGCTGCCGACGCAAATTCTCATGACCGTGAGCGCGGTCGTCCAGGGCTACTGGTGGGCCGGCCTGCTCGGCCTCCTCGCCGTCGTCCTCGGCTGGCGCGTCTGGACGGGGACGCCCGAGGGCCGCGTGGCGTGGGACCAGACCCTGCTCGGGCTGCCGCTCATCGGCGGGCTCGCGCTGAAGATCGAGGCCGCGCGCTTCGCCCGCACGCTCGGCACGATGCTCAAGAGCGGCGTGCCCGTCATGGGCGCGCTCGCGGTCGTGGGCGACATGATGACCAACCAGGCGATCGGCCGGGCCGTGGGGCGGCTCGCCGACGGCGTCAAGCGCGGCGGCACGATCGCGGCGGGGATGCAGGAACAGGCGCGCTTTCCCGCGCTCGCGATCCACATGGTGCGCGTCGGCGAGGAGACGGGGCGGCTCGAGGAGATGCTCCTCAAGGTGGCCGAGACCTTCGAGGCGGACGTCCGCACCGAGATGAAGCGCGCGCTCGACCTCCTCGGGCCCGTGGTCATCCTCGGCATGGGACTGATCGTGGCGTTCATCGTGGTCGCGATGCTGCTCGCGATCTTCTCGATCAACGAGATCCCGCTATGACCCGGCGGTCACCTTTCGCGTCCGGGGCCGGCGAGCCCCTCGTCGACCACGACTGCCATCAGGCGCGTCACGTCGGTCTTCCAGCGTGGCGGCCTCCGTGCGCCTACGACACGGGTCTCGGAGAGGCTCGCCGCCCCGGGCGCCCGACGTGGCGCCGGATCATCCTTGGCGAAGGAGGGGTGAGGCGGCCCGCGCGCGCATGGATCGGCCGCGATCAGCGCGGGTTCACCCTCATCGAGCTGCTGGTGGTGATCATCGTGCTCGGGCTGCTCGTCGGCCTGGTGGGGCCGCGGCTGTTCGGTCGCGTCGGCCAGTCGAAGCAGGCGGCCGCGCGCGCGCAGATCGAGCTGCTCGGCGCCGGGCTCGATCAGTACCGCCTCGACACCGGCGCCTATCCGACGGGCGCGCAGGGCCTCGACGCGCTCCAGCGGAATCCGAACGTGGCCAACTGGAACGGCCCCTACCTCAAGAAGGACGTGCCCAAGGACCCATGGGGCAACGCGTACAAGTACCGCTGCTGTCCCGGCCAGCACGGGGACTACGACCTCTGGTCGGAGGGGGCCGACGGCCAGCCCGGCGGCGAAGGGGAGAACGCCGACATCATGTCATGGGAAAACGCGCAGAAGTAGGCGCGCGCGGGTTCACGCTCCTCGAGCTGGTCATCGCCCTCTTCGTCATCGCGCTGGCGGTCGGCCTCGTCGGCCCCGCGATCGGCCGCAGCACCGACTCGGTCCGCGCCCGCGCGGACGTCGCGGGCTTCGCCGCCTTCTTCCGCCACGCGCGCGAACAGGCCATCACGCGCCGCGAGGCGCTCCGGGTCGTCGTCGAGCCCGACGCGCACCGGCTGACGCTCCTGGCCGGCGAGGATGACGTGCTGCGCGCGCGCGTCTTCCCCGAGCGCCTCGTGATCGTCCCCGCGTCGTCGAACGCGGGCACGGTTCGCTTCGCGCCCGAGGGAACCTCCACCGGGGGCGAGTACCGGCTCGCCTCGGGCAGCGTGAGCTACCGCGTCACCGTGGACCCCATCACCGGCCGCGTCCGGAGCATCCGACAATGACGCCCCGCGCGCCCACGGCCGGCGCGCCCGAGTCGGGCTTCACGCTCCTCGAGGTGGTCGTCGCGCTCGCGATCCTGAGCATCGCGATCGTTGCGTCCATCCAGGGCTTCGCGCAGGGCCTCCGGCTCCTCAAGACCGCCGGCGACCACCAGCAGGCGATGCTGCTCGCCGACCAGAAGATCCGCGAGGTCCTGGTTCCGGCCGAGGAGAAGCAGTCGGGGACGGAAGGAGCGTTCACGTGGGAGCGGACGATCACGGTGGACCCGACGCCCGAGCTCGAACGCTCGCGCGCGACGGCATCGTGGACGATCTACCGGATCGCGGTCCGGGTGGGCTGGGGCGACCGGAGCCACGTCGAGCTGGTCACGCTGCGCGCCTCGATCGAGAAGGCCGTGACACGATGACGCCACCCGCACCTGCGACGCGCCCGCGCGGCTTCACCCTCCTCGAGGTGCTGCTCGCGCTCGCGCTCGTGGCGACGCTCCTCGTGATCGCGTTCGGCGGCCTGCGCGTCGCGCTCGCCTCCTGGCGCCGCGGCGAGGATCGGGCCGAGACCCAGCAGCACGTGCGTGGCATCGCGCAGGCGCTCGCGCGCACGCTCGGCGGCGCCTATCCGTACCGGGGCGCCCCCGGCCCCACGCTGGACCCGGTCGTGCTCTTCGTCGGCGGCGCGAGCCGGCTCGAGTTCGTCACGCAGTCGCCGCCGTTCCCCTTCGCCGTGCCGATCGCGTTCACCGCGGTCGTGATCGTGCTCGACGAGAGCGCGGACCGCCCGGGACTCGTGATCCGGCAGCGCCCGCTGCCGAACCAGAACCCGTTCACGGACGCGGAGATCGTCTTCCACGACCCGAGCGTCACCGCCCTCGCCTTCCAGTACCTGGACGTGGGCGGCGAGTGGGTCGACCGGTGGGACGCGCGGACCGACAACGCGACGCCGCGCGCCGTCCGCGTCGCGGTCGGCGCGACGCTCGACGGCCGGGCGCAGACGCTCCCACCCTTCACCGTCTCGCTGCGGGTCGGGGAGACCACGGGCCAATGACGCCCCACGTGCCTACGGCAGGCCACCCACGACGCGAGCCGGACTCGCGAGCCCCGCTACAATGACGCGCGACGAGCGGGGGATCGCGCTGATCGTCGTGCTCCTCGTCATGGCGATCGTCGGCGTGGTCGGGGCGGAGTTCGCCTACTCGATGCGCCTGGAGGCCTCCGCCGTGCGCGCGTACCGCGACGGCGTCATCGCCCTCCACCTCGCGGAGGCGGCGATCGCGCAGGCGACGCGCGAGCTCGTCGCCGACGCGACGTACGTGGCCATGGACGACCAGGGCCGGCTCACCTTCCACACGGGCACGCCGCCGCTCCCGCTCCCGCACCTTCCGCGCGAGCAGGTGGCGTTCCCCGGCGGCCGCTTCTCCTACCGGATCACCGACGAGGAGGCGCGCCTCAACGTCAACACCGCCCCGCCCGAGCAGATGGAGCGGCTCCTGCTCGGCCTCGGCCTCGACAAGAGCGTGCGCGACGTCATCGGCGACTCGCTCCAGGACTGGCGCGACGCGAACGAGGAGCACCGCCTCAACGGCGCGGAGAGCGACTACTACCTCGCCCTGCCCGTACCCTACCGCTCGCACAACGCGAACCTCGACTCCGTCGCGGAGCTCCTGCAGGTCCGCGGCGTGACGCCCGAGATCTATCGCGGCACGGCGGGAGCGCCGGGGCTCGTGGACCTCCTCGCGGTCCACGCGACGGGTCAGGTCAACATCAACACGGCGTCGCCGGCCGTGCTCAGGGCCCTCGGCCTCGCCGAAGCGCAGGTGGTGGAGATCCTGCAGGCGCGACACGTCACGCCCTACACCGCCGTCCCCGACCGGTTCAGCGGCCGCGGGCTCGGCTTCTCGACGCAGACCTTCCGCGTGGAGGCCGAGGGCATCGTGGCCGGGCGCGTCGCGGCGCGCGTGACCGCGGTGATCCGGAAGCGCCCCGGCGTTCCCACCTCCGTGGCGATCCTCTGGTGGTCCGGGCTCCGCTGAGCGTACGGAGATTACCGGAGGCCCGAATGAGGGCAAGAATTTGTGGCCCTTTGATCCGTCAAACACCATACTTTATACGGGCATGAAAATCGGATTCCTCCGCCTCGGCGTCGTCCTGCTCGGCAATCGGCTGAGCGTGGCCGCCGTCCGGCGGGGTCGCGTGGACACGTTCGTCGTCCAGGCGGAGAACCCAACGACCGCGCTCCGCGCCGAGCTCGACGCACGGGGGCTCGCGCCGCGGGCGGTCGCGCTCGGCCTGGCGCGCTCGGCGGTGACGGTGAAGCCCATCGAGCTGCCGCCCGTCGCCGGCGAGACGCGCGACATGGTGCGCTTCGAGCTCGACCGCCACCTGCCCTTCCCCGCGGAGGACGCGCCGTTCGACTTCCTGCCGCTCGCGCCCGACGGCGCGCCCGCCCCGCCGGGCGAGGCCCGGCGCGTGCTCGTCGCGGCCGCCGACCGGCGCGTCGTGGACGCGGCGCTCCGGCTCGCGGAGGAGGCGAAGCTCCGCCCCCTGTCGGTGACGGTCGCCGCGCACGACCTCCTCGCGCTCGTGCGCCCCGCACGCGGGCAGCGCGTCGCGTGGCTCCATCGCGCGGGCGACGCCACCGACCTGCTGCTCGTCCGCGGCGCCGACCTCGTCCTCAGCCGGAGCCTCGCCGCGGCCGACGGGGCGACGCTCGTCGCGGAGGTCCGCCGGAGCTTCCCCGTGGCCCGCTGGCGTGAGTGCGACGCCGTCTGGGCGTCGGGCGATGACGCCGACGCGCTCGGCGGCGATCTCGCCGCGCTCGGCGCGCCCGTGACGGCGCCCCCGTACACGAACCGCGCGCGGCGACGCCTGGACGCCGCGGGCGACGGGCCCCGCGGCGCGGCCGAGCTGGCGGTGGCCGTCGCGTCGGGCCACGGCATCCGGCCCCTCGACCTCATCCCGGCGGCGCTGAAGCCGCGCCGCCTCACGCGGCCCCAGTGGCTCACGGTCGGCGTGGCGGCGGCGACGCTCCTCCTGGGCCTCGGGGCGCTGCTCGCCCCGGGCGTTCGCGAGCGCCGGCACCTCGGCGTGCTCAACGCGGAGGCCGCCCGCATCGACCCCGAGGTGCGCACCGTCGAGCGCGTGCTCCGCGAGCTCGAGAGCAAGCGCCGGCTCCTCGCCACGGTCGCCGCCCTCGAGACGGGCGCGATGCGCCCGCTGCCCGTGCTGCGCGAGGTGACCGAGATCCTGCCGGGCGACGCGTGGCTCACCATGCTCGCGCTCGACGCCAAGGGCGTCGAGCTCACGGGCCAGGCCTCGCAGGCGAGCCTGCTCATCCCGCTCCTCGAAGACTCCCCGCGGCTCGAGCGCGTCGAGTTCGCCTCGCCCGTCACCCGGGGGCGCGACAAGGAGCAGTTCCGCATCCGCGCCGCGTGGGAGACGCAGCCGCCCGCCGTGGCCCCCGCGCCCGAGGCGCCGCGCCCGCCGGTCGTGGCGCCCGGCGCGGCCGCGCCGGGGGCGCGACGCCCATGATCGGCAACCTCTCGCGGCGCGAGCGCACCATCATCGCCGTCGGCGGCGCCGTGGTCCTCGTGATCGCCGCCTGGTTGCTCGTGATCCAGCCGATCGTGGCCGCCAACCGGGTCGCGGCCGAGATGGCGCCGGCGCGGGAGCAGATGCTCCAGCGGCGCCGCGACCTCGTCGCGCGCAAGGCCGAGATCATCGCCGAGCTCGAGGCGACGCGCGGGCGCGTCGATGCCCTCTCAGCGCGCCTCCTCGCCGCGACGACGCCCGCGGTGGCGGCCTCGGAGCTCCAGAAGATCGTCAAGGACATGGCCGCGCAGGCCAAGATGGAGGTCCGCAGCGAGCGCATCATGCCGACGGTCGAGCGGGGCGAGCTCGTCGAGGTCCCCGTCGAGATCGCCGTGTCGGGCGAGATCCGCCAGCTCGTGGATCTCCTGGCGAGGCTCGACGCCGCGCCGAAGCTCCTCGTCGTGCAGGAACTCCGGATCCGCGTCGTCAACATGATCCAGCCCAGAGAGCTGCTCGCGACGATCACGCTCGCGGGATTCAATCTCCCGGCCCGGCCCAGGACCTGAGCGTGCCTCGACGGCTGCTCCTCCTCAACGTGCTGCTCGGCGGGGTCTCGGTCGTCTGCGCGGCCTTCATCGCGTGGGAGCTCGCCGCGCCGTGGCCCTCGCTGCTGCCGCGCGCGCGCACGGCCGCACCCGCGGCTCCGGCGCCCGCCGTCGAGGCGTCGCGTCCACCCGCCACCGCCTACAACGTCGTCGCGCTACGCAACGTCTTCAGCCCGGCGCGCTCGGAGGGCCCGGCGACGGTGACGGGCGGCCCCGCCGCGTTCGGCGCCGCGAAACCGAACCTCTACGGCGTCGTGCTCCGCGACCAGAACCCGATCGCGTACCTCGAGGATCCGCTGACGAGGCGCGTGGCGGGGTACCGTATCGGCGACGCAATCGCCGGAGGCACGCTGCAGACGATCGACGCCGACCGCGTGGTCATCGCGCGGCCCGAGGGCCCGATCGACGTGAAGCTGCGCGATCCGTCGAAGCCGCGGGCGCCGACGGCTCCTCCCGTTCCCGCGCCGGGCGCCGTCGCGCCCGGAGCCCTGCCGCCGGGCGTCCCGCCCGGCGTGCTGTCGCCTGGCGCCGTCGGTCCGGGTATGGTGCCTCCGGGCCAGCCGTCCATCATCATTCCGGGCGCTCCCGTGCCGCCGTCCATCCTGGCTCCGGGACGCATCGCGCCGCAGCTCCCGCCCGGCGCCCCCGGCACGGGGGTGGGCCCGTTCGGCTTCCCGGGCGGGCGCCCGTCGCCGAGCCTCGGCCGCCGCACGCCCGTTCCGCCGATCACCGGGGCGCCGCCGGCGCCTCAGCAATAGCGTGCTGACGCGGGCGATCGCCCTCGTGACCCTCGTGGCCTTCGTCGCGGGCTGCGCGGGGCCGGCGGCGAAGCCGAAGCCTGCGCCATCGCCGCCGCCGGCCGCGGTCGTGCCGGCCCCGCCGCCGCCCACGCCCGAGCCGTTGCCGTTGCTGCCGCCCGCGTCCATCGGGCCGCGTCCGGCGACGCCACCGGCCGAGCCGCCGAAGGTGGCCGAGCCCGTGACGCCTCCGCCGCCCCCGCCGACCGTGCCGGAAGTCCCGCCGGCGCAGCGCGGGCGCTTCATCGTGCTGAACTTCGACAACGCGGACATCGAGACCGTCATCCAGGCCGCGAGCGAGATCGTCGGCTTCAACTACGTGCTGGGGCCGGGCGTCGGCGGCAGGAAGGTCACAGTCCAGACCTCGGGGCGCATCGCGCAGGAGGACGTCTTCGGCGTTCTGCTGGCGATCCTCGAGGTGAACGGTGTCACGGCCGTCAAGGCCGGCAACCTCTACAAGATCGTCACCATCGAGGGCGCGCGCGAGCGCGCGGTGCCGACCATCGTCGGGCCGCGGGCCGATCCCCGGCGCACGACCGACGAGGTCATCACGCAGATCGTGCCCCTGCGCTACTCCTCGGTGACGGACCTCTCGACGCTCCTCCGGCCGCTCATCTCGACGCGCGGCTCGCTCATCGCCCACCGCGAGACGAACGTGATCATCCTGACCGACACGGCGTCGAACGTGGCGCGGCTCCTCGACATCGTGCGCCTCGTGGACGTGCAGGTGGCGCTGGAGGAGCTGCAGATCATCCCGGTCAAGTTCGCGGACGCCACCCAGCTCGCGGGCATCCTGAACCAGCTCTTCGCGAGCGGCCGCATCCGCTCCCTGGCGCCGGGCGTGCCGCCGGTCGTCACGCCGCCGGCCGTGCCCGGCGCGCCCGCCGCCCCGCAGCAGCCCGGCGCCGCCGCCGAGCGCCCGCCGCTCATCATCGCCGAGCAGCGCTCGAACTCCCTCATCGTCCACGCCAAGAAGCACGAGATCGAGACGATCAGGGGCCTCATCGGCCAGCTCGACGTGAACATCTACGGCGGCCGCCGCGTGTTCGTCTACTACGCGGAGAACGCCAAGGCGAAGGACCTCGCCTCGACGCTGAACCAGATCTACGGCCGCGAGGCCGGCGCCGCGACCCCGGCGCCCGCCGCGCGCCCGGGCGCCTACCCCACCCCGCCCCCGCCGCCGCCCGCGGCCGCGGGCGCGACCGCGGTGGGCGAGGCGAGTCTCACCGAGGGCCAGCTGCGCTTCATCGGCGACGAGGTGACGAACTCGGTGATCGTGACGACCTACCCGCGGCTCTGGCAGGAGATCGAGGGGACGATCAAGCAGCTCGACAGGATGCCCCGCCAGGTCCTGATCGAGGTGCTCGTGGCCGAGATCACGCTGACCGACGACATACGCCTCGGCATCGACTGGGCGATGCGCCAGGGGCGGTTCAACGTCGGCGGGGCGTTCGCCAACACGACGAGCCCGGGGACCACCATTCCGACGTCGCCGGGACCCGGTAGCGGCACGCTGTCCTTCCCGGCTCAGCTCGGCGGGCCGGCGTCCTTCTTCGGCCCGATCGGGCAAGGCCTGACCGCGTTCACGTTCCAGTCGGACAACTTCTTCGCGATCCTCAACGCGCTGGCCGCCGACAACCGCGTCAACATCGTCTCCAACCCGCACGTGCTCACGTCGGAGAACAAGAAGGCGGTCATCAACGTCTCGACGTCCGTGCCGGTCATCACGGGCCAGCAGACGAGCACCGTCAGCACGCCCGGCACGACGGGCGGCAGCACGAGCACGACGATCACGACGGGCGGCGTGAACCAGACGGTCGAGTACAAGGACGCGGGCGTGATCCTCACCGTCACGCCGCGCATCGGCGAGCGCGGCACGGTGGCCCTCGACGTGAAGCAGGAGGTCAACTCCGTCGGCAACAACGTCCCGCCGACCAACTCGCCCTCGTTCATCAAGCGCGAGGCCGAGACGTCCGTGGTGCTCCTGAACAATCAGACGCTGGTGCTCGGGGGCCTCATCCAGGACAAGGTGACGATCAGCGATCGGGGCATCCCGTTCCTGAAGGACATCCCGCTGATCGGCCTCCTCTTCGGCTTCAAGCAGCGGACCGTCGAGAAGACCGAGCTGCTCCTGCTGATCACGCCGCGCGTGATCGGCACCGCGCTCGACGCCGCGAAGCTCACCGAGCAGATGCGGCGCGCGACGCCCGAGCTGAACGAGACGATCAAGCGCGGCCCGCGGCCGCCGACCAACGCGCCGCCGCCGTCCGCGCCCGCGCCGGCGCCCGCTCCCGGCGGCGCCGCCCCGGCTCCCGTGCCGCCCGGCGCAGCCGCGCCTCCGCCTCCGGCGCCGCTCCCTCCGGTCACGCCGCCGCCCGCGCGGCCAGGGCCAGCACCCGCCCCGTCGCAGTAGCGCCGCGTCGCCGCCGCGCGGCTACCAGCGGACGAGCGTCGCGCCCCAGGAAAAGCCGGTGCCGAAGGCGGCCAGCAGGACGAGGTCGCCGTCCTTGACCAGTCCGGCGCGGACGGCTTCGTGGAGCGCGATGGGGACGGAGGCGGCGGCGGTGTTGCCGTAGCGCTCGACGTTGTTGTAGAGACGCTCGGCCGGGATCCCGAGCCCCGCGCCCACCGCCTCGATGATCCTGAGGTTCGCCTGATGGAAGACGAAGCGGTCCACGTCGCCGACGCCGATGCCGTTGGCGGCGAGGCACTCGAGGACGACCTCCTTGAAATGGCGCACGGCCTGGACGAACACCTGGCGGCCGTTCATGCGCGGCCGCGCGCGGTCCTCGTCGATCTTGCGCTTCGAGACGGGCGGGAACGTGGACGAGCCCCACAGCTCGCCCGAGAGCCCGTCGAGCGTCGTGCCGTCGGTGTGGAGGTGGCTCGAGAGGACGCCGCGCGGTCCCGGCTCGGCGCGCAGGACGCAGGCCCCCGCGCCGTCGGCGAAGAGCACGGCCATGTCGCGCCCGAGATCGGTGTAGTCGAAGGCGGACGAGAGCAGCTCGGCGCCGATCACGAGCACCTGCTGGTACATCCCGCCGCGCATCATCTGGTCGGCGATGGCGAGCGCGTAGACGAAGCCGGCGCACCCCTGCTGGAGGCTGATCGCCGGCGTCGCCGTGAGGCCGAGCCTCCCCTGGATGACGCAGCCCGTGTGCGGATAGGCGTAGTCCGGCAGCGTCGAGGAGGCCACGAGGCAGTCCACCTCGCGCGCCGTGATGCCGGCGCTCGTGAGCGCCATCTCCGCCGCCTCCACGCCGAGGTCGCTCACCGTCAGCGTGGAGTCGATCTTGCCGTCGAGGCCGTCGGCGAAGACCGACTTCATGAAGGCGGTCTTGTCGGGCGCCTCGGCGAGGCGCTGGAGCATGCGGTAGGTGTCGGGCGACACGCGGCGCTCGCGGATGCCGGTGCGCTGGACGATCCACTCGTCGCTCGTCGCCATGCAGCGCGCGAGGAGGTGGTTGTCCACCACGCAGGGCGGCACGGCCATGCCGGTGCCGACGATGCGGTTCACGTCAGCGCCTGCTGAATCGCGGCGGGCGCTTGTCGAAGAACGCGGCGACCCCTTCCGCGTGGTCCTCGGAGGCGATCGCCAGCCCCTGGGCGAACGCCTCCGCCTCGAGCGCCGCGGCGAGGTCGCTCGTGGCCGCGCGGTTCAGCAGCTGCTTGTCGAGGCGCAGCGCGAGCGGCGGGCCCGCGGCGATCTTCTCGGCCAGCGCGCGCGTCGCCGCCGCCAGCTCCGCCGCCGGCACGACGCGGTTCACGAGGCCGATCCGCGCCGCCTCGGCGGCGTCGATGACGTCGCCGGTGAGGACGAGCTCCTTGGCGCGCGCCATGCCGACCACGCGCGGCAGGAGCCACGTGCCGCCGCCGTCCACGGCGAGCCCGATCTTGCAGAAGAGCTCGCCGAACTTCGCGCGGTCGGAGGCCACGATCAGGTCGCAGCAGAGCGCCAGGTTGGAGCCCGCGCCGACGGCGTAGCCGTCCACCATCGCGATGGTCGGCAGCGGATAGTGCACGAGGCGGAGCACCATCCGGTTCAGCATCTCGACGCGCCCGCGCCCCTCGGCGGCCGTGTGCCGCTGGCGCATGGTCTTCACGTCGCCGCCCGAGCAGAAGTGGCCGCCCGCGCCCGTCAGGACGACCACCCGGGAGGTCGGGTCGGCCTCGAGCTCGTCGAGGACGGCGAGCATCTCGCGCCGCATCGTCATGTCCAGCGCGTTCCGCGCCTCGGGCCGGTTCATGGTGATCGTGGCGATGCCGCCCGCGCGCTCGACCAGGAGAGTCTCGTATCCCACGGTGGGCTCCTTCCTCGCGTTACGTCGCCACGTCTCGCGGGGTCTTCGGCGCCATGACCGGGCCACTATAGCCGAGGGCCCGGCGGCCGGCAAATCAGCGCGCGGCGTTGTCGAAGCGCTGCAGCACGCCCTTGCCGTCCGGACGCGGCAGCTCCTCGAACCGCCCGCGCGTGTAGCGCCCGAGGACTCGGCGCCAGAACGCCTGCGCGTCGACGTTGCTCGCGAGCTCGCAGAGCTCCCACTTGCCCGGGAACATGTCGAAGACGCGCGTGGCGGCGCGCTCGCCCACGCCCCGCCGGCGGTAGCGCCGCAGGACGAAGAACTCGCTGATCTCCCGCGTGCCCCTGCCCGCGAAGTGCGCGCCGTCGCGGATCAGCACGAAGCCCGCGAGCCTCCCGTCCAGCCGTACGAGAAACGACGTCCGTGTCCGGTCCGTCCAGAAGCGCGCGATCCTCGAGGCGCTCCCGTACCGCCCGTCGTCGCCGATGTTCCAGCCGTCGATCGCGGCGAAGTCGTAGAGGTAGAGCTGCATGAGCCGGCGCAGCACCGGCCGGTCGCCGGCCCGCGCCTCCCGGACCTCGACGGTCATCGCGCGCCTCCGCGTCATCCCGCCGCGCCCATGCTACGCTGGATGCGTTCGTCCCGTCGCCATGAACCCGATCCTCCAGTGGCTCGTCGTCCACACGCTCGGCCGGCGCGAAGCGCGCCGGTGCCCGAAGTGCGGCCGGCGGCGGCGCGTGAGGTGGCGCCACCGCGGGCGGTCGGTGGGCTGCCGGCGCTGCGGGACGCTGCTGCCCCCGGTCCGGGCGCGGGCGTGAGCCGCGCCGTGGTAGGCTCGCCGTCATGAAGCTCGCGCGGACGCTCATCGGCATGGTCCACCTCCCCCCGCTGCCCGGCAGCCCGCGCTGGGAGGGCTCGATGGAGCGCGTCGCGGCCGCGGCGCTCGCCGACGCGCGGGCGCTGGTCGAGGGCGGCATCGACGCGCTCCTCGTCGAGAACTACGGCGACGCGCCCTTCACCACGGGCCGCGTCGAGGCGGCGCCGGTGGCCGCCATGGGCGTGATCGTGGCCGAGCTGCGCCGCGCGTTTCCCGGCACCCCGCTCGGCGTCAACGTCTTGAAGAACGACGCGCGCGCGGCCCTCGCGATCGCCTGCGCCGCCGGCGGCCGTTTCATCCGCGTGAACGTCCACGCGGGCGCGGTGGTCGCCGACCAGGGGATCGTGGAGACCGACGCCTACCACACGCTGCGCGACCGGCGGCTCCTCGGCGCCGACGTGAGGATCTTCGCCGACGTCGGCGGCAAGCACGCGCAGCCGCTCGTGCCCGTCGAGCTCGAGCAGACCGCGCGCGACCTCGTCCACCGCGGCCTCGCCGACGCGCTCGTGGTCTCGGGCCCCGCGACCGGCCAGGCGACGCCGGTCGCCGACGTCAAGCGCGTGCGCGTCGCCGTGCCCGACGTGCCGCTCCTCGTCGGGAGCGGCGTCACGCCCGAGACCGTCGGCGAGCTCCTGTCGCTGGCCGACGGCGCGATCGTCGGCACGTACGTGAAGGCGCAGGGCGACGTGCGCCGGCCCGTGGACCCGGCGCGCGTGGAGAGGCTCGTTGCCGCGGCTCGCCGCCGCTAGCCTCTTCGCCGTCGCGCTCCTCGCCGGCTGCCGGACCGCTCCCGTCCTCGACCCCGCACGCCTCGCCGCGCTCGAGCCGGAGCTGGGCCAGCTCCTCCTCGTGGGTTTCGAGGGCACCGAGCTCGAGGGCAACGCGCCGCTGGAGGCGCTCGTCTGCCAGGCGCGCGTGGGCGGGGTCGTGCTCTTCGCGCGCAACATCGCGGACGCCGAGCAGCTCCGGCGGCTGACCGCGGCGCTGCAGGCGCGGGCGCTGGCCTGCACGGGCCGGCCGCTCCTCGTCGCGGTGGACGCCGAGGGCGGGCGCGTCATGCGGCTCGACCCCGGCGCGGGCTTCACCGCAACCCTCTCCGCCCAGGAGCTCGGCGAGACCAACGACCTCACGCTCACCGAGCTCGAGGCGCGCCGCATCGCGCGCATGCTGCGCGCGGCCGGCATCAACTGGGACCTGGCGCCCGTGGTCGACGTCGGCTACAACCCGGCGAACCCCGTGATCGTCGGCGCCGCCCGGAGCTTCGGCGCGAACCCCGTCCTCGTCACCGCGCACGCGCGCGCGTTCGTCCGCGGCATGCGCGAGGAGGGCGTGCTCACGGCGCTCAAGCACTTCCCCGGCCACGGCTCGAGCTACGACGACTCGCACAAGGGGTTCGTGGACGTCACGGGGACCGCCGACGCCGACGTGGAGCTCTATCCCTACCGTACCCTGATCGCCGAGGGGATGGCGGACACCGTCATGACCGCCCACGTCTTCAACCGCGCGCTCGACGAGCGCTATCCGGCGACGCTCTCGCGGGCGACGCTCACCGGCCTCCTCCGCGGCGGGCTCGGCTGGGACGGGCCGGTCGTGACCGACGACCTCCGCATGGGCGCGATCGAGGAGCGCTACGGGCTCGCGCGCGCGGCGGTCACGGCCCTCGCCGCGGGCGCGGACCTCCTCCTCCTCGCCGACGACCGGCTGCCCGGCGGCGGGTCCGCCGGGCAGGCCGCGCTCGCGGCGCTCCGCCGCGGCCTCGCGCGCGGCCGGCTCGACCCCGAGCGCGTGGAGTCGGCGCTCGCGCGGGTCGCCGCGCTCAAAGCGCGGCTCGGCGAGCGCTGATCGCCTAGAGGAGGCGTTCGACCTCGGCCCGGCGGGGCAGCGAGGGCTGGGCGCCGCGCCGGGTGCACGCGAGGGCCGCCGTCGCGGCGGCGAAGCGCAGGGCCTCCGGCAGCGGGCGCCGCTCGGCGAGCGAGACCGCGAGCCCGGCGTTGAAGGCGTCGCCCGCCGCCGTCGTGTCCACGACGGGGACGGCGAACGCGGGCACGCGCACCTCCTGCCCGCGCGCGCACGCGACCGCGCCGGCGGCGCCGAGGGTCACGACCACCACCCGCGCGCCGCGCTCGAGAAGCGCGTGCCCGGCCGCGGTCGCGCCCGCCGCGTCGCGCACCGGGAGGCCCGTGAGCCGCCCCGCCTCCGTCTCGTTGGGCGTCAGGTAGTCGGCGAGCGGCACCAGGCCCGCCGCCTCGTCGCGGAACGGCGCGGGGTTCAGGAGCGTCGTCTTGCCCCGCCGCCGCGCCTCGCCGAGCACCCACGCGACCGTCTCGAGCGGCGTCTCGAGCTGGCACATCACGACGTCGGCCCAGCCGAGGTCCTCGGCGCGGCGCTTAGCCGCTTCGGCGTGGAGCCGCCAGTTCGCGCCGGGCGCCACGACGATCTGGTTCCGCCCCTCGGCGTCCACGACGATCAGCGCCGTCCCGGTGGCGGCCTCGTCCGTCGCCGTCACGCCCGCGACGCCGATGCCCTCCTGCTCGAGCGCCGCCCTGAGCTCGCGCCCCGAGGCGTCGTCGCCGACGCAGCCGATGAACCGCACCTCGGCGCCGAGGCGCCGGGCGGCGACCGCCTGGTTCGCGCCCTTGCCGCCGTGGTTGACGAGGAGCGTCCCGCCCGTGACGGTCTCGCCGGGGCGCGGCAGCCGCGCGGCGGCGACCGTGAAGTCCACGTTCGCGGAGCCGACTACGAGGACGCGCGGCGGCGGGACGGCGCCGGGCATAGACGATCGAGGAACAGGCGGAGGAAGCGTGTCGTGTCGATCCCCTTCGCGACGCGGCAGTTGGGCTCGCCGGCCGCGCGCCGCGTCTCGCCCTCGGGCCCGATCTCGAGATGCACGGCCTCCCACTGGGCGAGCGTCGGATCGATCGCGAGCGCGAGGGCCAGCGGATCGTGGAGGGCTATCCCCTGCGCGCCGCCCGCGTGGTCGATCCGGAACGCGCGGTCGCTGAACGCGGTGATGCGCGAGGCGAGCGCGCCGGGGGCGCGCGAGAGGGCCTTCTTCAGCCCCGCGCGCGGCAGCACCGCCTGGCGGGTCGCGTCGAGCGGCACGAGGTCGAGCGAGAGGCCGCCGGCCAGCACGCGGTGCGCCGCCTCGGGATCCACGTGCATGTTGAACTCGGCGCCCGGCGTGACGTTGCCTGGGACGTCCACGGCGCCGCCCATCGCCACGACGCGGCCGACGAACCGCATCGCCGCGAGGTCGGCCTTCAGCGCGAGCGCCAGGTTCGTCAGGGGCCCGAGTGCCAGGAGCGTGAGGAGCCGCTGGTGCCGCCGCGCGCGGTCGAGCATGATCGGCACCGCGCCGGGCAGCTCGCCCCGCCCGACGCCGGGCCAGTCGCCGAGGTCGCCCAGGCCGTCCTCGCCGTGGTAGCGCGTGGCCGTCACGAGCTGCCGGGCGAGCGGCTCCGCGGCGCCCACCGCGATCAGCGGCGCCGGGTCGGGCTTGCGCAGCCCGAGAAGCCGCAGCACGTTGGTCGTCGCCTGCTCGACCGGCACGTTCCCCGCGACCGTCGTGACCGCCTCGACCACCACCTCCGGCGAGCTCCACGCCACGAGGAGCGCGAGCGCGTCGTCGATGCCGGCGTCCGTATCGATGAGGAGCGGCGCGGCCATGGCCCGAGTCTAATCGAATCGGGCCCGAGAATCTTTCCGCCGTGAAATCCCATCGTATAGAATGAAGCAGCGTTTCGGGGAGAGGAGGAGCGGATGAACATCCAGATCAAGTACTGCGGGGAGTGAAACTACCTCCCCCAAGCCTCCAGTTTGCAGGAGGCGATCAAGAGGAAGTACGGCCTCGTCGCCGACCTCACGGAAGGGGCGGGCGGCATCTTCGAGGTCTCGATCGACGACGCGGTCGTCTACACCAACCAGACGACCTACCGGTTCCCGACCGACGAGGAGATCTTCGAGAAGATCGACGCCGCTAAGAAGCGCTGAGCGCCTTTTCCAGCTCGCCCTGAAACCGGGGATGGGCCACCCCGAGCAACGCCTCGGCCCGTCCGCGCTCTCCCTTGCCGCGGAGCTCCGCCGCGCCGTACTCCGTCACCACGCAGTCGGCCAGGAAGCGCGGGCTCGTCACCGCCGCGCCCGCGCCGAGCCTCGGCACGATGCGGGACACGGCGCCGTCGCGCCCCGTCGAGGGCAGCGCGATGACCGCCCGACCGCCCTCGGCGCGCGAGGCGCCGAGGACGAAATCGAACTGGCCCCCGATCCCCGCCACCTGCCGCGGCCCGAGGCTCTCCGCCGTCACCTGCCCCGTCAGATCCACCTCGAGCGCCGAGTTGATCGCGACGAAGCGATCGAGGCGCGCGACGGTGTCCGGATCGTGGACGAATTCCGAGGACTCCATGTTGACCATCGGGTTGTCGCGCACGAAGTCGAAGAGGCGACGGGTTCCCATCGCCTCGGCGATGTCCATGCGCCCGCGGTGGACCCGCTTGAGCGCGTTCGTCACGACCCCCCGCTCGACCAGAGTCACCGAGGCGTCCACGAGGAGCGAGTGGAGCGCGAGGTCCTTGTGGCCGGTGAGCGCTTCGAGGATGGCCTGCGGGATCGCGCCAACGCCGACCTGGACCGTGGCGCCGTCGGGCACGAGCGCCGCGACGCGGCGGCCGATGGCGCGCTCGATGTCGCCGACGGGCGGCGGCGGGTACGGCACGAGCGGCGCGTCCACGTCCACCCAGGCATCGATCTGGCTCCCGTGCAGGAACGCGTTGCCGAGCGTGCGTGGCATGGACGGGTTCACCTGCACGATCACGAGCGGGGCGCGGCGCGCGGCGGGGAGCGCGACGCCGACGGAGACGCCGAGGCTCAGGTAGCCGCGCGCGTCGGGCGGCGCCGCGTGCACCAGCACGCAGTCGGGCGCCCACGCGCCGCCCGCGACGAACTCGCGCGTGAGATCGAAGTAGCGGATCGGGACGAACTCGACGCGGCCGCGGCGCCGCGCGTCCTCGAGCCGGGGCGACATGTGCCACGTCGCGTAGCGCAGGGCCGCGCACTCGGGCCGCGCCCACGGATAGTCGCCGAGGTGAAAGCCGCCGAGGAGCGTGAGGTCGCGCAGCCGGTCGGCCTGGCGGCAGATCTCGGCGACGAGCGCGACGGGCTCGCCGCACCCCGGCGGCAGCAGCACCTTCATCCCCGGCCGGAGGCGGGCGACGGCGTCGGCGAGCGAGCAGCGGACGAAGGCGCGCGGCATGAATCGCGAGGCTATATATACCCGATCCCGCGATAGAATGACCGCATGAAACGCGGCGCGCGCTGGCTCGCGCTCTCGCTCGTCGTGCTCGCCGCCGGCTGCGCCGCGGCGCCGCCGCCGCGCCAGGAGAGCGGCGATTTGCCCCGCGCGCGTTGTCTCGTGGATCCCAGGCGTGAGGCGGCCGAGCCCACGCGGCCGCTCTTCTTCTTCTTCTGCGTCGAGAGCCCGTGATGGCGCGCGCGCGGCGGATCGCCCTCGTCACCGGCGGCGGGCGTGGCCTCGGCCGCGAGATCGCGCTGGCGCTGGCGCGCGAGGGCTGCGACGTCGCGGTCGGCGCGCGGAACCGGACGCAGATCGAGGAGACCGCCGCGGCCGCGCGCCTCCTCGGCGCGCGCGCGCACCCGGTCACGCTCGACGTCGGGGACCCCGCGTCGATCGCCCGCGCCGTCGGCGACACCGTCGCGGCGCTCGGGCCCGTGGACGTCCTCGTGAACAACGCCGGCGTCGCCGAGTCGGCGCCCCTCGCGCGGACCGAGCCCGAGCTGTGGGACCGGCACATGCGCGTCAACGCGCGGGGCCCCTACCTGCTGACGCGGGCCGTCCTCGCCGGCATGCTCGAGCGCCGCTGGGGCCGCGTGATCAACGTCGCCTCGCTCGCCGGCCTCCACGGCTCCCCCTACGTGACCGCGTACACCGCGTCCAAGCACGCGCTCGTCGGCTTCACGCGGGCGCTCGCGACGGAGGTCGCCGGCCGCGGCGTGACGGTGAACGCGATCTGTCCCGGCTACGCGGCGACCGAGCTCGTGTGGAGCGCCGCGCGCAACATCGAGAAGCAGACCGGCAAGTCCTTCGACGAGGCCGTCGAGGCCCTCGCGAAGCTCAACCCCGGCGGACGGCTGATCGAGCCCGCCGAGGTCGCGGCCGTGGCCGCGAAGCTCCTCCATGACGACGCGACGAACGGCGAGGCGCTGGTGCTCGACGGCACCGGGCCGCCCTGACCGCGAGGAGGTGCCTGATGGCCCGCGAGATCACGTTCCACAACCCGCCGGCGCTCATGAAGCCGGTCGGCTACGCGCACGGCGCCGAGACGCGCGGCGGCCGGCTCCTGTTCCTCGCCGGCCAGGTCGCCAAGGACGGGGACGGCCGCCTCGTCGGCAAGGGCGACCTCGTCGCACAGTTCCGCCAGGTCTGCGAGAACCTCAGGACCGTCGTGACCGCGGCGGGCGGGCAGCCGACGGACGTCGTCAAGCTCACGATCTACGTGCTCGACACGGACGAGTTCAAGCGCCGCGGCAAGGCGATCGGCGACGTCTACCGTGAATACTTCGGCAAGCACTTCCCCGCGATGACCCTCGTCGGCGCGCGCGACCTCTACGACGCGGCCGACGGCTGCGTGATCGAGATCGACGGGATCGCCTGCCTGTCGTGAGCGTCATCACCCCCGAGCGGCCCCGGATCCGTCACGCGCTCCCCGCCGCGCGGTGGCCGACGCGCGAGCAGGCCGCACGCGCGCGCTGGTTCTCGCCGGTCCAGCTCGGCCGGCGCCTCGTCGTGCACGAGCGCACGTGGGTGCCGGCGATGGTGCCGTGGCGCGCGACGGAGGACGGCTTCGTCACCCCGGAGGTCCTCGCGTGGTACGCGCGCTTCGCGGAAGGCCAGCCGGGCGTGCTCGTCGTCGAGGCCACGGGCATCCGCGACATCGCCAGCGGCCCGCTGCTCCGGATCGGGGACGACCGGTTCATCCCCGGGCTCCGGAAGCTCGTGGACGTCGTGCGGCGGAAGAGTCGGGGCCGGACGCGGCTCTTCATCCAGCTCCTCGACTTCCTCACGGTGCGCCGGCGGCCCCCGCCCGAGAAGTTCTTCGGCCGGTACCTCGAGGTCACCGACGCGCTGCGGGTCCAGCTCGCCCTCCGGTTCGAGGACAAGGGCTGGCGCGAGGCGCCCGAGGCGCGGGTGCGCGAGTGCCTGGCGGGCGCGGACCGCGCCACGCTCGAGACGGTCCTGACCGACCGCGAGCTCGAGGCGCTCGACTACGGCTACCGCGAGCGCGTCTGGGACACGCGCCTGCCCCACATACGCGAGCTGCCGCGGGTCCTCCCCGCGCTCTTCGCCGACGCCGCGCGGCGGGCGCAGAACGCGGGCTTCGACGGCGTCGAGCTCCACTACGCCCACGCCTACACGATGGCCTCGTTCCTCTCGCGCCTGAACACCCGCGCGGACGGCTACGGCGGCTCGCTCGAGCACCGCGTGCGCCTGCCCCTCGAGGTGCTCACCGCCGTGCGCGACGGCGTCGGCGACCGCTACGTCGTCGGCATCCGCTACCTCGGCGACGAGGTGATCGAGGCCGGGAGCCGGCTCGAGGACGCCGTGTGGTTCTCGGTGCGCTTCGCCGAGGCGGGCGCGGACTATCTCTCGGTCTCGAAGGGCGGCCGGTTCGAGGACGCCAAGCAGCCGAAGGTCGGCGAGGCCGTCTATCCCTACACCGGCGAGTCGGGCCACGAGTGCATGCCCACCGTGCTCTCCGACGCACGCGGCCCGTTCGGCCGCAACGTCCCGCTCGCCGCCGCGATCCGCCGCGCGGTGCGCGAGGCCGGCCACGCGACGCCCGTCGTGACGAGCGGCGGCATCTCGACCTTCGAGCAGGCGGAGGGGATCCTCGAGCGCGGCGAGGCCGACTTCGTCGCGGCGGCGCGGCAGTCGCTCGCCGATCCCGATTGGTTCCGGAAGATCCGCACGGGCCACGGCGAGCTCGTGCGCCGGTGCGAGTTCACGAACTACTGCGAGGGCCTCGACCAGCGCCACAAGCAGGTCACCTGCAAGCTCTGGGACCGGAAATTCGACGCGGGTGACCCGACGGTCGCGCTCGCGAGCGACGGCAAGCGCCGGCTGACGCCGCCGTCGTGGAGCCCGCCCGCCCCGCGCTGACGCGGGGCACCTTGTCTCTCCGGTGCCCGCCGTGGTACGGTGTGCGCCGTTTTTCCCCAGGCACACACAAGTGAGCGTCCAGTTCGAAAAGCTCGGCACCGGGTTCCTCTTCACCGAGGGACCCCTCTGGCACCCGACGGGCAGGTTCCTGCTCTTCAGCGACATGCCCGGCGACCACATGCGGCGATGGTCGGCCAAGGACGGGGTCGTCACGTTCCGCAAGCCGTGCAACATGTCCAACGGCCTGACGTACGACCGGCAGGGCCGGCTGCTCGCCTGCGAGCACGCCACGAGCCAGGTGACGCTCACGCGTCCGGACGGCACCATCGTCCCGCTCGCCACCCACTGGCGTGGCAAGCAGCTCAACAGCCCCAACGACATCGTCTGCAAGCGCGACGGCGGGATCTACTTCAGCGACCCGCCGTACGGGCGCGCCAAGTTCTACGGCGTCGAACGGCCGCAGGAGCTCACATTCCAGGGCGTCTACCGGGTCGGCCCGGATCCGAAGTCGCCCGAGCTGCTGGTCGACGACTTCGATCGCCCGAACGGCCTCTGCTTCTCGCTCGACGAGACGCGCCTCCTCATCAACGACACCGCGCGCAAGCACATCCGCGTCTTCGACGTCACGGCGAGCGGCGCGCTCAAGAGCGGCCGCCTCTGGGCCGAGACGAGGGGCGACAAGCCCGGCGCGCCCGACGGCATGAAGCTCGACGCCGCCGGCAACGTGTACTGCTGCGGGCCCGGCGGGATCCACGTGTTCGACCCCGACGCCAACCTGCTCGAGATCATCGAGGTGCCCGAGCACACGGCGAACTTCGCCTGGGGCGACGAGGACTACCGGTCGCTCTTCATCACCGCGTCCACGTCGCTCTATCGGATCCGCACGAAGGTGCCGGGACGCCCGGTCTTTTGACAACCCACTCGCGACAAAGGAGGTCCGCATGCGGCGCCGTGTGATTCTGGTCGCGCTCCTCACGCTGGGGCTGCTCGTGCCGTCCGCGGCCGACGCCCAGAAGCCCATCAAGGTCGGCATGCCGATGCCGCTCTCGGGCCCGGCCGCCCTGTTCGGCGACCCCGCCACGAAGGGCGCCCAGATGCTCGTGGACGAGCTCAACGCGAAGGGCGGCGTGCTCGGGCGCAAGATCGAGCTCCTCATACGCGATTCCAAGGCCGACGCGAACGAGGCGGTACGCGTCGCTCGGGAGCTGATCCTCAAGGACAACGTCGACTTTCTCGTCGGCACGCTCACGTCGGCCGAGGGCCCGGCGGTCTCGGTCGTCGCGAAGGAGAACAAGATCGTCTTCATCGCGCCGATCCCGAAGACCGACCAGCTCACCGCCGCCGACAAGCTCCACCCGTACGTCTTCCGCGTCGCCGCGACGACGACGATGGAGGGGCGGAGCGCGGCCGAGATCGTCGCCAAGTGGCCGGTGACGCGGATCGCCACGATGAGCTTCGACTACGCGTACGGCCAGGACGTCACGAAGGCGTTCGTCGAGCACCTGAAGAAGGTCAAGCCGAGCGTGCAGATCGTCGACCAGCAGTGGCCGAAGCTCGGCGAGCAGGACTACAACCCGTTCATCAACGCCCAGATGGCGAAGAAGCCCGAGGCGGTCTTCTCGTCGATCTGGGGCGGCTTCTTCGTGACCTACTCGAAGCAGGCGAAGGCGCTGGGGTTCTTCGACGCGATCAAGTACAACTTCATCGGCGTCGGCGAGGCCGCGACGCCGGAGACGACCAAGTCGATGGGCATCGATTATCCGGTGGGGATCTGGGGCAACTCCTACGACGCCTTCTACTGGGGCGAGACCCCGGCCCACCGGGACTACGTGGCGCGCCTGTCGAAGTACCTCAAGGACGAGTACCCGTCCTCCTGGGCCATCCAGGGCTACATCGGCATGCAGTTCCTGGTCGAGGCGATCAAGAAGGCCGGCAGCACCGACTCCGACAAGGTCGCCCACGCGCTGCTCGGGCTCGCCGTCGAGACGCCCGTCGGCAAGCTGACGATCCGCGAGAAGGACCATCAGGCCAACCGCGGCCAGCTCTACGGCAAGACGGTCCGGGACCCGAAGTACCCGTTCGCGATCATGAAGCCCGCCGTGTACGTGGACCCGTCGCCGTTCATGGACTAGCGCGCCCGGCCGGCGGGCCGGAGAGGCACCCCCTGGGCTCGGAACGACACTCGCCGGGGGCGCCTCTCCGGTCCGCGGGCCCAAGCCGCGCTGCGCCTCATGCCCGATCCGTCCTTCGTCTTCGCGCAGAGCCTCTCCGGCCTCACGGCCGCCATGTTCCTCTTCCTGATCGCGTCGGGCCTCTCGCTCATCTTCGGCGTGCTGCGGGTGCTCAACTTCGCCCACGGGACCTTCTACATGCTGGGCGCGTACTCGGCCTATCAGATCGTCCAGTGGCTCGGCCCCGGACCGGGGCGGTTCTGGATCGCGGCCCTCGGCGCCGCGCTCGCCATCGCCGTCCTCGGCGGGCTCATCGAGCGCCTGCTCTTCCGCCACCTGTACGGCAAGGAGGAGCTCTACCAGCTCCTGTTCACGTACGCGCTCGTGCTGATCCTCAGCGACGTCGCGAAAATCTTCTGGGGCACGCAGCAGAAGTCGGTCAGCCGCCCGCCGGAGCTCACCGGGGCCTTCAGGCTCTTCGGCGCGACCATCCCCCACTACAACCTCCTCATCGTCCTCCTGGGCCCGGCCATCGCGCTCGCCGTCTGGTTCGTGCTGCAGCGCACGCGCGCCGGTCGGTTCATCCGGGCGGCCGCCCTCGACCGCGAGACCCTGGGCGCGCTCGGCGTCAACGTCGACCGCCTCTACACGGTCGTGTTCATGCTGGGCTCGTTCCTCGGCGGGCTCGGCGGCGCGCTGATCGCGCCGATGCGCGCCACCGTCCCCGGCATGGACACCGAGATCATCGTGGAGGCGTTCGTGGTCGTCGTGATCGGCGGGCTCGGGTCGTTCTGGGGGACGTTTCTCGGCGCGCTGATCTACGGGCAGGTGCTGTCCTTCGGCATCCTCTTCTTCCCGCGGTTCTCGATCTTCGCGGTGTTCGCGCTCATGGCCGCGGTCCTCATCGTGCGCCCCTGGGGCCTCCTGGGACGCCCGCTCCGATGACCGGCGGGGCGCGCTGGGCTCCCGCCGTCGTGCTCGTGGCGGCCTTCTGCGTCCCGGCGCTGGGCTCGCGCTTCTACACGTTCGTCGCCAACGACGTCGTCATCTGGGCGCTCTTCGCCACCAGCCTGAACCTCCTCGTGGGCTACACCGGGCTCGTGTCCTTCGGCCACGCCGCGTACTTCGGGATCGGCGCATACGCCACCGGGCTCCTCATGAAGAAGGCCGGGGTGTCCTTCCTCCTCGCCTTCCCGGCGGCCGGGGTGCTCGCCGGGGCCTTCGCCCTGCTCTTCGGCTTCTTCTGCGTACGGCTCACGCGCATCTACTTCGCGATGCTGACGCTCGCGTTCGCCCAGATCGTGTGGGCGATCTGCTTCAAGTGGAACGAGGTGACGGGCGGCGAGCAGGGCATGCCCGAGATCCCGTATCCGGACTTCGGCTGGCTGGAGCGCCTGGGTGGGGTCGTGCCGCTCGTCGGCGGCTGGCGGACGGCCGAGTACTATTACTTTCTGACGCTCACGCTGGTCGCGCTCTGCCTCTGGGCGCTCCGGCGCATCGTGGGCTCGCCCTTCGGACGCCTCCTCACCACGATCCGCGAGAACCCGGAGCGCGCCGAGTTCATCGGGGTCAACGTCCGCCGGTACGAGCTCGCGGCCTTCGTGCTCGCCGGCGTGTTCGCGGGGCTCGCCGGCGGGCTCTTCGGCATCTTCAACCGGGGCGTCTTCCCCGACTTCGCCTACTGGACCAAGTCCTCCGAGGTGCTGATCATGACGCTCCTCGGGGGGATGGGCACCTTCTTCGGCCCCGGCATCGGCGCGCTGGCCCTGATCCTCCTCAACCAGCAGATCGTCTCCTACACCCAGTACTGGCCGCTCGTGCTGGGCACGGTGCTGGTCGTCCTGCTGTTCGGCTTCCCCGGCGGCCTCGCCGGCGCGGCGATCGCGCTCTGGCAGCGGGCACGGCGGCGGATTCGCGGTGCTTGAGGTTCGCGACCTCCGCAAGTCGTTCGGCGGCTTCGAGGCCGTCGGCGGCGTCAGCCTGTCGGTCGCGGCCGGCCAGGTCACGGCGATCATCGGGCCGAACGGCGCGGGCAAGACGACCCTCTTCAACCTCATCACGGGGCACGTCCGCCCGGACGCGGGCGCCGTGCGCTTCGACGGCCGCGACATCACGGGCCTGGCGCCCCACGACGTCTGCCGCCTCGGCGTGGGCCGTTCGTTCCAGCGGACGAACATCTTCCCGAGGCTCACGGTGTTCCAGAACGTCCAGGCGGCGTTCATCTCGCACCGGCGCCGCGGCCTCGACCTCTTCACGCCGGTCGACCGGCTCTATCGCGACGAGACCCTGGCACTCCTCGCCTCGCTCGGCCTGCTCGACCGGTCCGGCGAGATGAGCGGGTTCCTCTCGCACGGCGCGCAGAAGCAGCTCGAGCTCGGCATCGCGCTCGCGAGCGAGCCGCGCCTGCTGCTGCTCGACGAGCCGACCGCCGGCATGTCCGCGGTGGAGACGCGCGACACGATCCGGCTCATCAGCCGCATCGCCCGCGAGCGCGGCCTCACGCTCCTCTTCACGGAGCACGATATGGAGGTCGTCTTCTCGATCGCCCAGACGATCACGGTGCTCCACCAGGGCCGCGTGATTGCCGGCGGCACCCCGGCCGAGGTGCGCGGCGACCCCGAGGTGCGGCGCGTCTACCTGGGAGAGCGCCGGTGAGCGCTGCGCCCGTCGTCCTCGAGGTGCGTGACCTCCACACCGCCTACGGGCTCTCGCGTGTCCTCTTCGGCGTCTCCATCGAGGTCGGTGCGGGCGAGTGCGTCTGCCTCCTCGGACGCAACGGCGTCGGCAAGACCACCACGATGCGGTCCATCATGGGACTGACCCCGCCGAGCGCGGGCCGCATCGCGTGGCACGGCGCCGATATCACGGGCTGGCCGCCGTATCGGGTGGCACGCGCGGGTATCGGCTTCGTGCCCGAGGATCGCCGGATCTTCGCCGACCTGACCGTCTGGGAGAACCTCGACGTGGCCAGCCGCGCCCCGCGAGCGCGGCCCCCCGGCGAACCGGATCGCGTCATGAGCGACGCAGCCGCCACGCATCTCGATCAGGGCACGTCCCGAGTCTCTCCGGCCCCGCGGCCCCCCGCACCTGAGGCAGGCCACCCACGGTCCGAGCCGGCCCCGGGGCGCCCGCTACAGTGGTCGATCGAGCGCGTGCTCGAGCTCTTCCCGCAACTCGGGGCACTGGCGCGCCGCAGCGGCGGCCATCTCTCCGGCGGCGAGCAGCAGATGCTCACGATCGCGCGCACCCTGATGGGCAATCCGGAGCTGCTCCTGCTCGACGAGCCGTCGGAGGGCCTGGCGCCGCTGGTCGTCGACCACCTGCGGGAGCAGGTCGCGCGGCTCAAGGACGAGGGCCTCACCATCCTGCTCGCCGAGCAGAACGTCGACTTCTCGCTGGCGCTGGCCGACCGCGTCTACGTCCTCGAGAAGGGCACGATCCGCTTCAGCGGGCCCGCCGCGCGCCTCCGCGACGACGCCTCGCTCCGCCACGAGCTGCTAGCGCTCTGAGCGGCGCGCCGGTGAGACGCGTGAGGATCCACTCCTTCCGGAGTTTCGCGCCGAGCTTCCGGTAGAAGCGGATCGAGGGCGTGTTCCAGTCGAGCACGGCCCACTCCATCCTGCCGCAGCCTCTGCGCGCCGCGATCCTCGCGAGCTCGCGCAGCAGCGCCCGACCCGCCCCGTTCCCGCGCTCCTCGGGAAAGACGAAGAGGTCCTCGAGGTAGAGCGTCGGGCGGGCGAGGAACGTCGAGTACGTGAAGAAGTAGAGGGCGAAGCCGATCGGCGCGCGCCCGCGCCGGCAGATGAGCGTCTCGAAGTAGCGGCGGCGGCCGAAGCCGTGCCGGCGGATCCGCGCGGCGGTGGCCTCCACCTGGGGGAGGAGGCGCTCGTACGCGGCGAGGCCGCGGATGAGCCGGAGGATCGTGGGCGCGTCGCGCCGGCCGGCGCGCGCGATGCGGAGCGCCCCGGCCGGAATCGCTACGCTCCCGCCACGCCCAGGAGCATCTCGGTGTAGCAGCGCGCGCCCTCGCGGATGTTCTCGAGCGAGAGCCGCTCGTCGTTGCCGTGGACGCGCTGCCACTCGCCCTCGTCCAGCACGAAGGGGCTCCAGCCGTAGCCGTGCAGGCCGCAGCGCCGGAAGACCCAGTTGTCGGTAAAGCCGACGAGGACCTCGGGCGCCACGACGACGCCGGGCGCGCGCCGCTCGAGCGCGTCGGCGAGCGCCTTGTAGAGCTCGGTGTCGGGCGGCGAGAGGTTCGGCGCCTTCGGCTCGCCCGTGACCGTGACCTCGACCTGGTCGTCGCCGATCACGCGCCGCACCCAGGCCACCACCTCGTCGGGATCATCGCCCGCGAGCATCCGGCAGTCCACGCCGGCCGACGCCTCGGGCGGGATCACGTTCCGCTTCTCGCTGCCGTGGAGCATCGTCACGGCGAACGTCGTGCGCACCATCGCCGCGTGGTGGCGGTTCGCGAGGAGGCGCGCGCGGAAGGCCGGATCCTGGAGCGAGCGCTCGACGTCGTCGTAGCCACGGCCCAGGTCCTCGGGCAGGACGCTCGCGAGCCGCGCGAAGTATTCCTTCACCTCGGGGAGCACGCGCAGCGGCCGCTCGGCGGCGAGCAGCTTCGCGAGCGCGCGGACGAGGCGGTGGGGCGCCGTGTCTGGCCAGGGCATCGAGCCGTGGCCCGGGGCGCTCCGCGCCGTGAGCTGGAGCGGCAGCCCGGTCTTCTCGGAGATGACGATGTGGCCGAGCGGCGCCTTGAACCCCGCGTGGGCCTCGATCCCGCCGAGCTCCGAGATCGCGTACTCCGCCCCCGCCAGCCACGCGCGGTGCTTGTCGGCGACGAACCGCGCGCCGTGCTGGCTGCCCGCCTCCTCGTCGGCCGTCGCAAGGAAGACGAGGTCGCGCCTGAGCGGGACGCGCGCCCGCTTGATGGCCAGCACCGCGGCGAGGTGCATGATCCCCGTGGACTTCATGTCGATCGCGCCCCGGCCGTAGAGGTAGCCGTCACGGATCACGCCGCCGAACGGGTCCACCGTCCAGTAGCGGCGATCGGCGTACACGACGTCCACGTGGTGGTGGAGCACGATGCCCGGGAGCGAGCCGTCGCCCGCGAGGCGCGCCATGAGGTTGGCGCGGCCGGGAACGGACTCGACCGTCTCGCTCGCGATCCCGTCGCGCTCGAGCACCGCGGTGAGGAACCTCGTGCCCGCGATCTCATTGCCGGGGGGGTTGGTCGTGTCGATCATGAGATAGCGGCGCAGCAGGTCCACCGTCTCGTCGCCGAGCGCCTTCCAGTCGATCATGGCCGGGAGTCTATCACCGCGGCTCAGCGCGGGGTAAAGCCCTTCGCCAGCACGTACTGGTTCGGCCACGGCAGGTCGTAGCCCTGCTCGTATGCCGCGCGGCGGGTCCAGTACGGATCGTGGAGGTGTGCGCGCGCGAGCACGCAGAGATCGGCGCGTCCCGCGGCGATGATCGAGTTCACGTCGGCGTAGGACGCGATCGCGCCGACGGTCATCGTCGGGATGCCCGCCTCGTGGCGGATGCGATCGGCGAACGGCGTCTGGTACAGGCGGCCGTACGCGGGCTTCTGCTCGGGCACCGTGTGGCCGGCGGAGACGTCCACGATGTCGCAGCCGTGGGCGCCGAGGAGTCTCGCGACCTCGACCGCGTCCTCGGGCGTCGTGCCGCCCTCGGCCCAGTCGGTCGCCGAGAGCCTGACCGACACGGGCTTTGCCTCGGGCCAGACCGCGCGCACGGCGTCGAAGATCTCCAGCGGAAAGCGCGCGCGGTTCGCGAGCTCGCCGCCGTACTCGTCGCGGCGCCGGTTGGTGAGTGGCGAGAGAAAGCTCGCGAGCAGGTACCCGTGGGCGAAGTGGAGCTCGAGGAGATCGAAGCCCGCCTCGTCGGCCATCCTCGTCGCGCGGACGAAGTTCTCGCGGACCCGGTCCAAGTCGGCGCGGTCCATCGCCTTCGGCACCTGGCTGTGCGGGAAGTACGGAAGCGCCGACGCCGAGACGATCGACCAGTTGCCCGAGTCGAGCGGCTCGTCGATCCCCTCCCAGAGCAGCCGGGTCGAGCCCTTGCGGCCGGCGTGGGCGAGCTGGATGCCGATCTTCGCCGGCGAGTTCGCGTGGACGAAGTCCACGATGCGCCGCCACGCGGCCGGGTGCTCGGCCTTGTACATCCCCGTGCAGCCCGGGCTGATGCGCGCCTCGCGGCTCACGTCGGTCATCTCGGTCATCACGAGCCCGGCGCCGCCGATCGCGCGGCTCCCGAGGTGGACGAGGTGCCAGTCGTTCGGCGTGCCGTCCTCGGCCGAGTACTGGCACATGGGCGAGACGACGACGCGGTTCGGCAGCACGAGCCCGCGCAGCCGGAAGGGCGTGAACATCGGCGGCGGCGCGGGCGAGGCGGGCACGGCGACGCGGCTCTGGCGCTCGGCCTCGGCCGCGACCCAGCGGTCCACCTTCGCGACGAAGCCCGGGTCGCGGACCTTCAGGCTCTCGTGGGTGACGCGGAGGCTCCGCGTCAGGAGGCTCATCGCGAACTGGAGCGGCTCGAGCCGCCCGTGATAGCGCTCGGTCGCCTCGAACCACTCGAGGCTCACCTGCGCGGCGCGCTGGAGCGCCTCGACCTCGGGCCGCCGCTCCTCCTCGTACGCGACCAGCGCCTTCGTCGGCTCACCGTGGCGCTGGAGCGCCCGCGCGAGCGCGACCGCGTCCTCCATCGCGAGCTTGGTCCCCGAGCCGATCGAGAAGTGCGCGGTGTGCGCCGCGTCGCCCACCAGGACGACGTTCCCGTGGTGCCACGCGCCGTTCCGCACCGTCGGGAAGCCGCGCCAGAGCGAGCGGTTCGCGAGGAGCCGGTGGCCGCGGAGCTCGTCGGCGAAGAGCCGCTCGGCGAAGGCGAGCGTCCCGTCCTCGTCCACCCGATCCAGCCCCGCGCGCCGCCACGCCGCCTCCGTGGTCTCGAGGATGAAGGTGGACATGGACCGATCGTAGCGGTAGGCGTGGACGCGCCAGAGCCCGTGCTCGCTCTCCTTGAAGATGAAGGTGAAGGCCGGGAACGGGAACGTCGTGCCGAGCCACACGAACCGGTTCGGCCGCCAGTCGATCTGCGGCTGGAAGTGCTCGGCGTAGCGGCTCCGGATGCCGCTGTTCACGCCGTCGGCGCCGAGGAGGAGGTCCGCGTCGCCGTACGCGGCGAGGTCGCCGACTTCCTTCTGGAACTCGAGCATCACGCCGAGCGCCGCGCAGCGCCGCTGGAGGATGTCGAGGAGGACCTGGCGCGACATGCCCGAGAAGCCGTGGCCCGTGGAGGTCAGCACCTCGCCGCGGGAGTGGATCTGGATGTCGTCCCAGTGGGCGAGGCTCCCGGCGATCGCGTCGTGCGTCTCGCGGTCGGCCTCGGCGAACCCCTCGAGCGTGGCGTCGGAGAAGACGACGCCGAACCCGAAGGTGTCGTCGGCGCGGTTGCGCTCGACGACCGTGACGTCGTGGGCGGGGTCGGCCTTCTTCATGAGCAGGGCGAAGTAGAGCCCCGCCGGGCCGCCGCCGATGCTGACGATCTTCACGCGAGTATTTTAGGCTAGAATCTCGTCCGGGTCCGTCCACAAGCCCGAGCGTCACCCAATTACCTGGAGGTCCCGACCATGACGCCCCGCACGCTCGCCCTCACGCTGACGCTCGCGGCGGCCCTCGGCGCCACGGGGACCAACGCCGACGACAAGGTCGGCACGGTGCGCTTCCCGACCTCGTGCGGCGCGGCGGTCCAGCCGGACTTCGAACGCGCGGTCGCCATGCTCCACTCGTTCTGGTTCCAGGCGTCCACGAACGCTTTCGTCGCCGTCGCGCAGCAGGATCCCGGCTGCGCCATGGCCCACTGGGGCGTCGCGATGAACCTGCTCGGCAATCCGTTCGCGTGGCCGCCGTCGCCGAAGGCGCTCGCCGATGGCTGGGCGGCCGTCGAGCGGGCGAAGGCCGCGGGCGCCAAGACCCAGCGCGAGCGCGATTACATCGCGGCGATGGATGCGTTCTACAAGGACGCCGACAAGGTGGAGCACCGGCCGCGGGCGCTCGCCTATCGCCAGGCGATGGAACAGCTCGCCGCGCGCTATCCGGAGGACCGCGAGGCGACGATCTTCTACGCCCTCGCCCTCAACGCCACGGCGACGCCGACGGACAAGACGTACGCCGACCAGCTCCGGGCCGCGCGAATGCTCGAGAAGGTCTTTGCCGAGCAGCCCAACCATCCGGGCGTGGCGCACTACCTCATCCACAGCTACGACTACCCGCCGATCGCGGAGAAGGGCCTCGACGCCGCGCGGCGTTACGCGTCGATCGCGCCCGCGGCGCCGCACGCGCTCCACATGCCGTCTCACATCTTCACGCGGCGCGGGTACTGGCAGGACTCGATCGAGTCCAACCGCGCCTCCGCCGCGGCGGCGCCCGACCACTTCAACCAGCTCCACGCGCTCGACTACCTGGCGTACGCCCACCTGCAGATGGGACAGGACGCCGCCGCCAAGCGCGTGCTAGACCAGGTGAACGAGATCGCCAAGGTGAACGTCGAGCACTTCGTGACGGGCTTCGCCCTGGCGGCGATCCCGTCGCGCTACGCGCTCGAGCGCGGCCGCTGGGCGGACGCCGCGGGGCTCACGCTCTTCGGGAAGGAGTTCCCCTGGGGCCGCTTCCCGCAGTCGGAGGCGCAGCTCGTCTTCGCGCGGGGCCTCGGCGCCGCGCGGAGCGGTGATCCGTCGGCCGCCCGCCGCGACGTCGACCGTCTCGGCGCGCTCCGCGACGCCCTCGCCGCGGCGAAGGTCGGCTACTGGGCCGAGCAGGTGGACATCCAGCGCCAGATCGTGTCGGCCTGGGTGGCGCGCGGCGAGGGCCGCAAGGACGAGGCGCTCGCGCTCCTACGCGCCGCCGCCGAGCGCGAGGACGCGTCGGAAAAGCATCCGGTGACGCCCGGGCCGCTCGTCCCCGCGCGTGAGCTCCTCGCCGACATGCTCCTCGAAGCGAACGAGCCCGCACAGGCGCTGCGGGAGTACGAGGCGTCCATGCGCGTGGAGCCGAACCGCTTCCGCGGGCTCTACGGCGCCGCGCGCGCGGCGGAGCTCTCGGGCGATCGGACCAGGGCGCGGACGTACTACGCGCAGCTCGTCGCGCTCGGCGAGAAGGCCGACACGGAGCGCTCCGAGCTGCGGCAGGCGAAGACGTTCCTCGGCAGATAACCTCACACCAGGAGGCCGATCATGGCGAAGCAGATGAAGTGCGGAGACCTGATGCCGGGCTGCAAGTTCGTCGCGGAGGGCAAGGACGTCGCCGAGGTGATGCAGAAGGGCGCGGAGCACGCCAAGACCGCGCACGGGATCACCACCATCCCGCCGGAGATGATGAAGAAGGTCCAGGCGGCGATCAAGGACAAGTAGGCGCGGTGGCGCGGCCGGTCTTCCGCGACTACGACCGGGCGGCGCTCGACGCCGAGTACAACAACCGCGAGAAGGTCAAGGACGCGGCCGACTGGCTCGCGCGGTACGCGGGCGAGAGCCAGAAGACGCGGGCCGCGCTTTCGTGTCGGCTCGACCTCGCGTACGGCCGGAGCGCGGGGGAGACGCTCGACGTCTTCCCCGCGCCGGGCCCGGGTGCGGCCCCGGTCCACGTCTTCATCCACGGCGGCTACTGGCACCTGCTCGACAAGACCGACTTCAGCTTCGTCGCGCGCGGCCTCGTGCCGGCGGGCGCGGCGGTCGTGGTGATCGACTACGCGCTCATCCCGAGCGTGGACGTGGACGAGCTCGTCCGGCAGTGCCGCGCGTCGATCGCCTGGGTCTGGAAGAACGCCGCCTCGTTCGGCGGCGACCCGCAGCGCATCTTCGTCTCGGGCCACTCGGCGGGCGGCCACCTCGTCGCGATGCTCATGTCCACGGACTGGCAGGCGTTCGACGCGGCGCTGCCCGCCGACGTCGTCAAGGCGGGCTGCGGGATCAGCGGGCTCTACGACCTCGAGCCGATCCGGCTCTGCTACCTGAACGACGTGCTCAAGCTCACCCCGGAGTCCGCGCGGCTCAACAGCCCCGTGCACCACCCGCCGCGGCGCTCGGGCCCGCTCCTCCTCGCGGTCGGCGCGCTCGAAGGACCCGAGTACCACCGCCAGAACCAGGACCTCGCCGAGGTCTGGTGGAGCCGCGGGCTCCCGTGCGAGGTGCTCGACATGGCAGGCCACCACCACTTCTCGATCGTCGCCGAGCTCCTCGACACCACTTCTCGATCGTCGCCGAGCTCCTCGACCCGAAGAACACGCTCAGCCGGCTCCTCGCGGAGCAGATGGGGCTCGCCTGAACCGGGCGAGCAGGAACCGGAGCGCCATCTCGAGCTTCCGCTTCCTCAGGTCCTCCTCGCCGAGCGCCACGCGCGCGAAGAGGCGGCAGAGCTTCGGGTCGGCCGCCGCCGCGGCGATGATCCTGTCGGCCAGGCGGGGCCGGGCGAACAGCTTTTTCTGGATCCGGAGCGAGTCGGCGAGCTCGCGACCGACCTCGCCGCGCCAGCGCGTTTCGTAGCGGGCGAGCCCGGCCGCAGAGCAGTCGCCGGCCGCGAGCGCCTCGGCGGCGGTCACGGCCGCGTGCTCGCCCGTCACCATCGCGTGGTAGATCCCCTCGCCCGTGTAGCAGTTGACGAAGCCGCCCGCGTCGCCCGTGACGAGGACGCGGTCGGCGACCGTGCGCGGGAGGGGCCCGCCGAGCGGCAGCCGGTAGGCCTTGAAGTTGGCCGGGTTCGACCGCCCGCTGACCACGCCGCGCGCGCGTGCCTCGTCGAGGAAGCGGGCGTGCTGAGCGTAGGGCGGGCCCCCGAGCTCGCGCTTGAAGAAGGAGAGCAGGAAGCCGACGCCCGCGTCCACGCAGTCGCGCTTGGGGAAGACGTAGCCGTAGCCGGGGTAACCCTTCCAGCCGTAGGCGACGTACATCGTCTCGGGATCCGCCATGGCGAGCTCGGCGAGGCCGGTCTCCTCCATCGTGTCGATCGCGAGCGTCTCGTCGGAGAAGCCCTGGCTCAGCCCCGCCGCGCGGGCGACGATGCTGTTGACACCGTCCGCGGCGACGACGAGCTTCGCCGCGAAGGCGCGCCCGTCCACCGTGCGGACGGTCACGCCGCTGGCGGCGCGCGCGACCTCGGTGACGCGCGCGCCCTCGACCACCTCGGCGCCGGCTGCGCGCGCGCGCCGGAGCAGCGCGGCGTCGAACTCGGTGCGGCGGAGCGTGAGGTAGAGGGGCTCGTCGCCGTCGGCCAGCACCGTGGCGCCAGACGGGCCCTCCATCAGCACCCGGCGGATCTCGTGGATGGCGACCGAGGCGCGGAGGTAGCCCGCCAGCTCGGGGAAGCGACGGTACACCCCGTGGCGGATCCCGCCGCCGCACGGCTTGTCGCGGGGGAAGCGCTTCGTGTCGAGGACGAGCGTGCGGACGCCGCGCTGCGCGAGCGTGAGCGCCGCGACGGATGTCACGGCTCTTGCGCCGCGCTCGCGCGCCAGCCGCGCCACGCGAGCACCGCGGCCGTCGCCTGCGAGGCGACGAGGCCGACCACCCAGACGACGGAGAGCGCGCCGCTCCTGAAGCCTCCGGCCAGAACCGCGGGCCCGTGATCCACGACCGCCACGACGGTCCAGATCGCGCTCGCCCAGAACGTGACGACCCGGCCCGCGCGCCGGCGGCGGCCGACCCACACGAGGCCGAGCATCTGACCCGCGAGGTAGAGACCGAGCAGGAACGCGGCGGCGGGCGTCGCGAGGCCGACGCGCTCCGCGATGCCCTCCCCGAAGTCCTCGACGACGTGGGGCACGATGAACGGCAGGCCCGCGAGCGACGCGGCGATCGTCCACCCCTCGCGGCTCATGGACAGACATTATAGAATCGCCGGGGATGCCGGAGTTCCTCCCGTTCGTCCGCCGCTGGTTCGACAGCGCCTTCGGCGCGCCGACACGCCCCCAGCGCGACGGCTGGGAGGCGATCGCCTCCGGCCGCGACAGCCTGGTGATCGCCCCGACGGGCTCGGGCAAGACGCTCGCGGCGTTCCTCTGGGCCCTCGACCACCTCCACCGCCTCGGCCTCGAGGGCCGGCTGGAGGACCGCGTCTACGTCGTCTACGTCTCGCCGCTCCGGGCCCTCAACAACGACATCGAGAAGAACCTCCGGGCGCCGCTCGCCGGGATCCGCGCCGCGGCGGCCGAGGACGGGCTCCGGCTCCCCGAGGTGCGCGTGGCCGTGCGCACGGGCGACACGCTCGCCGCCCAGCGCCAGGCGATGACGCGGCGGCCGCCGCACATCCTGATCACGACGCCCGAGTCCCTCTTCATCTTGCTGACGAGCGAGCGCTTCAGGCCCGCGCTGGCGCACGTACGCACGGTGATCGTCGACGAGGTCCACGCGCTCATGGGGAACAAGCGCGGCGCGCACCTGGCGCTCTCGCTCGAGCGCCTCCAGGCCCTCGTCGAGGCTGAGACGCCCGGGGCCCGGCCCCAGCGCATCGGCTGCTCGGCGACGGTCAGCCCGGTCGAGACCGCGCTCGCGTTCCTCACGGGGGCGACGGCGCGCGACCCGCGCGTCGTGGACGACGGCTTCACGCGCGAGCTCGACCTCCGGGTGCTGGCGCCGGTGGACGACTTCCTGACGACGACGAGCGAGACGGTCTGGGACGCGACGCTCCAGCAGCTCGTCGAGCTCGTCCGCGGGCACCGCACGACGCTCGTCTTCTGCCAGAGCCGGCGCTCGGCGGAGCGGATCGCACGCGACCTCAACGACCGGATCGACGACGGGCGCGTCGCGGCCCACCACGGCTCGCTCTCGCGGCGCGCGCGCCTGGAGGCCGAGAACCGGCTGAAGGACGGCGAGCTGCGGGCGCTGGTCGCGACCTCCTCGCTCGAGCTCGGCATCGACATCGGGGCGCTGGACCTCGTCGTCCAGCTCCAGTCGCCGCGCAACATCGCGGCGGCGCTCCAGCGCGTCGGCCGCGCGGGCCACGCGCTCGCGCGGGTCTCGAAGGGCCGGATCGTCGTGACCAAGGGCGAGGAGCTGCTCGAGGCCGCGGCGGTCGTCCGCTCGATCCGCGAGCGGCAGCTCGACCGCGTCCAGATGCCCGAGGCGCCGCTCGACGTCCTGGCCCAGCAGGTCGTCGCCGCGGTGGCCGCCGAGTCGCTGCCGCTCGACGTCCTCTACGCGCGCTTCGTCAACGCCACGCCCTACCGGAGCCTCTCCCGCGAGGACTTCGTCGCGGTCGTCCGCGCCCTCACCGAGCCGCTCCCCGCCGAGGTGAAGGGCGTCGCGCCGCGGATCCTCTGGGACCGCGTCAACGACCGCCTGCACGCGCGCCGCGGGAGCCGCTTCCTCGCCCTCACCTCCGGCGGCACCATCCCGGACGCCGGGCTCTTCGACGTGTTCGTGGCCGACACCGACCTGAAGGTCGGCACGCTCGACGAGGAGTTCGTCACCGAGAGCCTGCCCGGCGACGTGTTCCTGCTGGGCTCGCACGCCTGGAAGATCGCCAAGGTCCAGGGCGGCCGGGTCCTCGTCGAGGACGCCCAGGGCATGTCGCCGACGATCCCGTTCTGGCGCGGCGAGCACCCGTCGCGCTCGTTCGAGCTCGGCCTGGCGGTGGGCCGGCTGCGCCGCGACGCCGCCGATCGATTGGATGCCCCCGACTTCGCCGAGTGGGCGGAGCGCGAGTGCGGGCTCGACACGCGCGCGGCAGCGGCGATGCGCCACTGGCTCGTGAAGGCCGGCGAGGTGCTGGACGGCGTGCCGGACGACCGGGGCATCGTCGTCGAGTCGTTCGCCGACGAGATGGGCGGCCGCCACGCGATGATCCACTCGGTCTTCGGGATGCGCGTGAACGGCGCCTGGGGCATGGCGCTCCGCGAGAAGGTGCGCCGGACGCTCGGGCTCCAGGCGGAGGCGAGCCACGTGGACGACGGGATCCTCCTGTCGTTCGCGCCGGGCCAGGTCCCGCCCTCGCCCGAGCGTCTGGTGAGGCTCGTCGCCCCCGAGGAGGTGCAGGCGCTCCTCGGCCGCGCCCTCATCGGTTCGCCGCTCTTCACCACGCGCTTCCGCCACGCGGCGGTGCGCGCGCTCTTCATCCCGCGCATGATGCGCGGCCAGCGGACGCCCGCGTACCTCCAGCGGCTCAAGGCCGACGCCCTCATGGAGGCGGTCGGCGGGCAGCCCGAGTTCCCCATCGTCGCCGAGACGCTGCGCGAGTGCTTCCACGACGCCTTCGACGTGCCCCGGCTCACGCGGCTCCTCGAGCGCCTGCACGACGGGGAGATGTGGACGCGCCACGTGGACACGCCGCTGCCCTCGCCCTTCGTCTACCCCCTGCTCCTCGCGTGGGACTGGGCCTACCTCGACGCGGGCCACGCCGAGGAGCGGCGGAGCGACACCGTGACGATGCGGAAGGCGTGGAGCGTGGGCGCGGGCCCGCTCCGGCCCGAGCTCGCCGCCGCGGTCGAGGCGGAGCTCCAGAAGACCGCGCCCGAGCGCCGTGCGCGCGACGCGAACGAGCTGGCGGCGATCCTCGACGACCTCGGCGACCTCACGCTCGAGGAGATCGCCGACCGATGCCTCGGCGACGCGGCGGCACTGCTCGCGCCGCTCCAGGACGAGCACCGGGTCGTCGCCGTCGAGTTCGCGAGCGGGCGCCGCGCGTGGATCCCCGCGACGGACGCGCCGCTCTACCAGGCGCTCGGGGGCGACGAGGGGCTCGAGCGCGTGGCCCTGCGTCTCCTCAGGACGCGTGGCCCCCTGACCCCGGCGTGGGTGGCCGAGCGTTACGGCCTGGCGGTGCCCGACGTCGAGCAAGCGCTCGAGCGGCTCGCCGCGCGCGGCGTCGTGCGCCGGGGCGAATTCCTCGACGGCGCGCCGGCGCCCCAGTACGTCCACATCGCGGTGCTCGACGAGATCCAGCGCCGCCAGGTCCACGCGCGCCGCGTCCCGCGCGCCGTCGTCCCGGCCGAGCGCTTCTCGGCGTTCCTCCTCAGGCGCCACCACCTCCACCCCGACCATCGCCTCACCGGGCCGCCCGGCGTCCTGGCCGCGCTCGAGCTCCTCCAGGGCGAGGACTTTCCCGTGCGCGTCTGGGAGGAGGAGCTGCTGCCCGCGCGGGTGGAAGCGTACGAGCGCGAGTGGCTCGACAGGCTCGGCCTCGCGGGCGAGATCGTCTGGACGCCGTTCGAGCGGAGGCCGGGCCGCGTCGGTGTCGCGCTCCGTGAGAACGCGGGCTGGCTCCGCGAGGGCGCGGCGGCGGCGCCGGAGATCGACGCGCGCACGAAGAACGTCCTGCTCCACCTCCAGCTGCGCGGCGCCTCGTTCGCCCAGGACCTGACGCGCGCCGCGGGCTTGACGGCGCCCGAGATGCTCACGGCGCTCTGGGAGCTCTTCTGGGCCGGGCTCGTCACCCCCGACACGTTCAGCGCGATCCTCGCGGGCACGGCGCCCCCGCGCCGCACGGGCGCGGCCGCACCCGGGGCCGGCCGCCGCCGCCGGCGCGGCGCGGCGCGCGGCGTCCGCGCGCCGCTGCCGATCGTCGGCCGCTGGAGCGCCCTGGCGGAGGACGAGCGCCTGTCGCCCGACGAGCGCCTCGAGGCGCGCGCCCAGCTCCTCCTCGCGCGGTACGGCGTGCTCGCGCGCGAGCTCGCCCAGGGTGACTGGTCGGCGCTGCGGCACACGTTGCTCAGGATGGAGTACGGCGGGGAGGTCGTGCGCGGCTACTTCGTCGAGGGTCTCTCGGGCGAGCAGTACGCCCTCGCCGAGGCGCTCCGTGATCTCGACGCGCCCGCCCGCCGCGCCGAGCCTCACGTGCTCGCCAACATCGTGGACCCGGCGAACCTCTGGGGGCGCGTCTTCGCTCTCACGCGGCGCGACGGCGCGCGCGTCACTGCGCCGCGCGTGCCGGCGAACTGGCTGGTCTTCCGCCAGGGGCGCCCGATCTTGTTGTCCGAGGGCCAGGGGCGCGAGCTCACGCCGCTCGCCGGCTGGGAGGACGTTGACCTTCCCGGCGCGATCGGCGCGCTCCAGGCGCTCGTCGAGCGGCCGCTGACGCTCCGCCCGGTCCGGAGGCTCGAGGTCACGACGTGGGATGGCCGCCCGGTTCGCGACACCGAGGCGTTCGCCGGCTTCGCCCGCGCGGGCTTCACGGTCGACGGCGGGCGGCTCAGCTGGGACGGTTACCCCGGTCCTCGCCGGTAGGCGCCGGGGCGCGGGGTAACGTCGGCTACGGAGCCTGACGCGGCGGCTCGGGACGCTCGTCTCGCTTGGCCTTGAGCCTCGTGATCAGCTCCTCGAACGACGCGCGCGAGATGATCGCGTTGAACTGGGTGCGGTAGTTGGCGACGAGGCTCACGCCCTCGATGTGCACGTCGTAGGCGCGCCAGCGCTCGCCCTGCGCAGACATCTTGTAGTCCACGGGCACCTCGGTGCCCTGCCGCGTGACGATCCGCGTGCGCACCGTCACGAGATCTCCGTCCGCGCTCTCGCCGGTGTAGAGGATGCGCTCGCCCGTGTAGCCCTCGATCTTGGCGATGTAGGAGCGCTCGAGGAGATCGCCGAAGAGCCCGATGAACTCGTCGCGCTCCGCCGA
>WNFJ01159142.1_pt1 | contig 96157 bp, 93 predicted proteins | sample 5400461 | NCBI WGS metagenome assembly WNFJ01 (sample SAMN13153349, study PRJNA577476) | soil metagenome | isolation source: 115 cm saprolite on Douglas fir-dominated hillslope | place: USA:California | collected 2013-09-17
GTGGTGCTGGCCGCGAGGCCTGAGTCCAAGCAGAAAACGAAGAAGGAGGGCTGATTGGTTCCGCTTTCGTATTATCTGGTGCTGAGCGGCATTTTGTTTGCCTGCGGAGTGACCGGGTTTTTGATCAAGCGCAATATCATCACCATTTTCATGTCGATTGAGCTGATGCTCAACGGCGTGAATCTTTCATTCGTTGCGTTTGCAGCCAAGTGGCATCAGCTGAGCGGTCAGGTATTCGTCTTCTTCGTGATGGTGGTGGCAGCAGCAGAAGCCGCGGTTGGCCTGGCCATCATCATTGCCGTGTTCCGCACTCGCGAGACTTTGAACATTGATCAGGTGAACCTGCTCAAACTATGACGCCGAACCTGCACCTCTGGCTGATTCCGATTCTGCCTCTCATTGGCGCCGCCATTAACGGCCTCTTTGGCAAGCGCTTCTCGCGCCAGACGGTGGCCGCGGTTGCGCTGACCTTTTGCGGCGCGGCATTTTTCATGGCGCTGTGGATCGCGGCGCAGTTCACTTCCCTCTCGCTTCCCCACGTCGAGACTGTCGCCACGTGGCTTCGCTCCGGCGATTTCACCGCGAATTTCTCCTTCTACCTCGATCAACTTTCGCTGGTAATGCTGCTGGTCGTAACTGGCGTCGGCTTCCTCATCCATATCTATTCGGTCGGCTACATGTGGGAAGAGGGCGGCTACTACCGCTTTTTCAGCTACCTGAACCTATTCATGTTTTTCATGCTGACGCTGGTGCTCGCCAGCAATTACCTGCTCATGTTTATCGGCTGGGAAGGCGTAGGCCTGGCTTCGTATCTGCTGATTGGGTTCTGGTTTACCAAGGATTCGGCGGCGGCCGCTGGCAAAAAAGCATTCATCGTCAACCGCATCGGCGATTTTGGATTCTTGATCGCGCTATTTCTGATCATCAAGCACTTCGGCTCCCTCGATTTTCAACGCGTATTCGACTTAGTAAAGCCCTACGGAGCTGAAACGGCTGGCGCTGGATTCCTCACAGCCATCGCGCTTCTGCTCATGCTCGGGGCCTGCGGAAAGTCGGCGCAGATTCCACTGTACGTCTGGCTTCCAGACGCCATGGAAGGTCCAACACCCGTCTCCGCATTGATCCACGCAGCAACCATGGTCACGGCAGGCGTGTACATGGTTGCGCGGTCGCATGTCATCTTCGAGCGCGCTCCGACCGCGCTAACGGTGGTTGCGATCATCGGAACGCTGACCGCGTTCTTTGCCGCGACGATTGGTATAGCCCAAACCGATATTAAGAAAGTGCTCGCCTATTCCACAATTTCTCAACTGGGATACATGTTCCTCGCCTGCGGGGTGGCTGCATTCTCGGCGGGAATTTTTCATTTGATGACTCACGCTTTCTTCAAAGGACTGCTGTTCCTGGCTGCGGGTTCGGTGATTCACGCAGTCGGTGGCGAACAGGACATGCGCAAGCTGGGCGGCTTACGCACCCACATTCCGTGGACCTTCTGGACAATGACGATTGCGACTTTTGCGATCGCCGGATTCCCCCCACTTGCCGGATTCTTTAGCAAAGACGAGATTTTGTGGCGTGCCTACCAGGCCAGTTGGTTGTACTGGCTCATTGGGGTGACCACAGCATTCATCACTTCGTTTTACATGTTCCGGCTTTGGTTTATGACGTTTTTTGGGGAATACCGCGGCGGAACGGAGACTTCGCATGGACACGGGGATTCGCGGTCGGGGGCGTCCGCGCCACACGGGCACGCGCATGGCGGAATACACGAGAGTCCGAGAGTCATGCTGGCCCCCCTCATAGTTCTGGCCGTGCTTTCGTTTGCGGGCGGATGGATAGGAAGTGCCCGCTTCCAAAGATTTCTTTCTCCGGTGTTTTTTGGTCGCGCTGAAACCAAAGTCCTCCTTGCGCCGAGTTCAGAACTACAAGCAAAGATCATCGAGATGGAGCATATGGAATTCGCGCTCATGTTCATCTCGGTTGCGGCGGCAGGACTGGGTTTATTGTTGGCCTGGCTCCTTTACAAACGCCGGCCCGAACTGCCAGCCCAAATTGCTGCCTCTTTCGAAAGCCTCTATAGTGCGGTCGCCAACAAGTACTGGATTGACGAGCTCTACGCGTGGATTTTCGTCAAGCCTCTAATCGCGATCTCCGGCATCATTTTCTGGCGAGGAATTGACCAGGGCGTGATTGACGCGACCCTCGACGGCAGCGCTGACAGTGCTCGCGAGCTTTCCGACAACCTGCGGCACATGCAATCCGGCAATGTTCGCTCTTATGCCGCATGGATCGCAATTGGGGCGACCGCTGTGATCGCGTACATGGTTTGGGTGGGCATGCGATGAACGGACTGGACAACGCGATTCTGACCCTGGTGACGTTTGTCCCTGCTACGGGAGCATTGCTATTGCTTGTTTTCCCGCGGCGTGATCGCGACATCCGCCTGTTTTCGCTGGTCATTTCCCTTCTCACATTTGTGTTATCTCTTCACCTGCCGGCACACTTTCACCGCGATCAGACCGGCTTTCAGTATGTGAAAGATATCCCATGGATTCCAACGCCCAGTATCCGATACCACATGGGTATCGACGGAATCTCGCTTTGGCTGGTGGTGCTCACCACATTTCTTACTCCACTTTGCGTGTTGATTTCCTGGAAATCGATCCACGAGCGCGTCAAAGAATTTTTCATCCTGCTGCTGGTGCTGGAGACGGGACTGATCGGCGTCTTCGTATCGCTCGATTTGTTCCTGTTTTATTTCTTCTGGGAAGCCACGCTGATTCCCATGGCACTCTTGATCGGCATGTACGGTCACGGACGCCGCGTGTATGCCGCGATTAAGTTTTTTCTGTACACCATGATTGCATCGATGTTCATGCTGGCGGGGATTCTTTGGCTCTACGCGAAGGCCGGCAGCTTCGACTTTGTGATCATTCAGACTGCGATTCACAATCACGCCGTGCCGGATTTTTCTGGCGCGGCACAATGGCTGTTCCTAGGATTCTTCGTCGCCTTTGCGGTCAAAGTACCGCTCTTCCCCTTCCATACCTGGCTGCCTGACGCTCACGTTGAGGCCCCTACCGCAGGTTCCGTGCTGCTGGCGGGAGTGCTTCTCAAGATGGGCACTTACGGCATGTTGCGATTCAATCTCGGACTGTTCCCGGAACAATCACGAGCGAACGCCTCATGGATTGTAGTGCTGGCGCTGATTGGCATCGTTTATGGCGCACTGGTGGCGATGGTGCAGCCGAATATGAAGAAGCTGATCGCTTATTCCTCGATCAGCCATCTGGGTTTCGTGGTGCTGGGGATTTTCAGCTTCACGCAGGCGGGACTGAATGGCGCGATGTTCGTGATGCTGGCGCACGGAATTTCTACAGGCGCCTTGTTCATGCTCGCAGGAATTCTTTACGAACGCCGCCACACGTATGAGATCTCGGAGTTCGGCGGGCTGGCTACTCCTATGCCGGTCTACTCCACGTTCTTTCTATTTGTGGTTCTGGCGTCGGTTGGACTGCCTCTGCTAAACGGATTCATTGGCGAGTTCCTGGTTCTGAGTGGGGCCTTCCAGACCAAGATGTGGTGGGGGGTCGTCGGGGCCACCGGCGTGATCTGGAGCGCCTGCTATCTGCTCTGGATGTACCAGCGCGTGTTCTTCGGCATAGTCAAGCATAAAGAGAACAGTTCCCTACCCGATCTGAACCTCCGCGAGCGCGCCGCGCTTTGGCCGGCTGCAATTATGGCCCTGGCAATGGGAGTTGCGCCGCTGCTGTGGCTGAACGCGATTGATCCGGCAGTCCACAACGTGCTAGTGCCATTCACTCAATTTGCTGCCAAGGTGGTGGGGCAATAATGGCAGCTCTCGAGATCATGCAAGCGCTGCCCCAATCTGCTGATTACATTCGCATCCTGCCGGAGATCGTGTTGTCGGTCTTCGGCATGATCATCATGCTGCTCGATCCCATCATGGACGAGCGCAGCAGCCAGCGGACGCTCGGCGGAATTGCTTTGATCGGAGCGATCACCGCTCTGGCCGCAACCATCTACCAAGCGCAGCCTCAGTTCTGGGGACTCGGCTTCTGGGAAATGGTTAAAGTGGATGCCTTCAGCATCTTCTTCCATTTGGTCGTCGCTGGGGTCACCATCCTCGCGATCCTGAGCTCGTATGAATACATGGAAGTGCAGCAGATTCGAGCCGGCGAATACTACGGCCTCATACTCTTTGGCGCCGTTGGCATGGCCCTGATGTCTTCCGCGGTCGAGTTGGTGCTGATTTTTATCGCACTGGAAATTTCCTCGATTTCTACTTATATCCTTGCGGGATTCCGGCGTCGCTCGGCCATTAGCAGCGAAGCGTCGGTGAAGTATTTCCTGCTCGGTTCCTTTGCTACAGCATTTTTTCTGTATGGTGTTGCGTTGATGTTCGGGGCCACGGGTTCGACCAGCATTGAAATAATCAGCGCCTCACTCCGGCCCTACGTACAAACCGGCCACGGTCCCTTGTTGGCATATCTTGGCGTTGCGCTGATGTTTGTGGGCCTCGGGTTCAAGGTGGCCGCAGCTCCATTTCACATTTGGACGCCGGATGTCTACGAAGGCGCGCCGTCACCGGTCGTGGGATTCATGTCCACCGCTCCGAAAGCCGCAGTGTTCGCGGTCCTGCTTCGCATCATGTTTCAAACCCATGCACCGGGCCGCATCTGGTTGATCTGGGTTGCCGCCGCTCTCTCCATGACGATCGGGAATATCGCAGCGTTAGTGCAGGACAACATAAAGCGCCTACTGGCGTATTCATCCATCGCCCACGCGGGATATCTTCTGATCGCATTTGCCGCGCTGCCCGCGAACGGTATTCCGGCGGCCATGTTTTACACCGCTTCGTACGCAGCCATGAACGTCGGCGCCTTCGCCGTGATCGGGCACTTTGCCGGCGCAGGCGAGCGTCATGTCACGCTCGAAGACTATTCCGGCCTGGGACGGCGCTCTCCTCTGCTGGCCGCGATCCTCACCATTTTCCTGCTATCGCTGATCGGAATCCCCATCACAGGCGGCTTCTTTGCCAAGTTCTACGTCTTCAGCGCGGCGTTGCAGGCCAACTTGGTGGGACTGACGATCATTGGCGTGTTGAACAGCGCGGTTGCGGCCTACTACTACCTTCGCGTCATTATCTTCATGTATATGCGCGAGCCGCGCGAAGAGGCCACGGTTTCGCCGATCCCCGCCGGGCTTGGTGTTGCCCTGGCACTCAGTCTTGCCGCGACGATCTATTTGGGAGTCCTGCCCGGTCGAGTGCTAGAATATGCGGGTCGGTCTGTGGGTCTTTTGCGATAGCGGGACTCGCAGGGTTGCACCAAATTGGGTGCAAAATGATTTGACAACCGAGGCCGATCCGTTCATTATGGGCCTTCGGAACCGGTTCGAGGTGACCTATGCAACGCTTACTTCGCAGGCTGTGGGCTGACGAACAAGGCCAGGACATTGCAGAGTATGCGGTCATGCTCGCGGTAATCCTGTTGCTTGTAGTCGGCACCATCAAGCTGATCGGTACCAACGCCAACAGCACTTTCTCCAACGTCGCCAGCACCTTGCAATAGTTCTCGCTCCCCCCGCGGCGCCTAATCTCCTGCCTGGGCCGCCGGCATCTCCGCGCCGACCAGCTTTAATTTAGGTTCGCGACCGGCGGCGGCGATCAACTCTCGCATCAACTGGTCGTCCATTTCCGCGGCTTTGCCGAGTTCCACAGGAAAGCGCACCGTGGCCTCAATTCCGGACGAGGTGTATTTTAATCGCACCTTGGGCTGGAGGTCAGCAGCCGAAACTGAGGTCAAGTTGGTCTCCACAAGCTGGCGCTGGTTCTCCATATGTTCACGGTAACTGGCCAGCGCTGAATCGACGGCCTGGGTGATTCGCTCTCTGGCTATTTGGTAATCGGTTTCCGCAGCTAATGTAAGTTTCAGTTCGTGCCAAACAAAATTCGTGCCCGGAATCTGTTTAAACATGCCCGCGGTGGGCTGAAAAACAATAGAGTTGGAGAACGCGACGATCCGTCCGGTGGGCTGGGATTCACCCGGCCCACCCAGTTCCATCAGATGAATCCGCACCAAGCCGATTTCGACCACTTCGCCGGTGACTCCCGAGATCTGCACTCGGTCTCCAACCCGAATTCCGTATTTGCCGATGAGAAAGAAATATCCGACGACCGAGACGATCACATTCTGCAGCGCAACCGCGACCCCTGCCGTGAGCAGACCGGCAAAGGTGACCGCCGACCCCAGTTGCGTGGCAAACGCAAGCACAATGATCACAGCAATCGCGGTCCACATCGCTATTCGCCGCAGCAGGAGAAACTGATACCTCCTCCGCGCATCGTGGACATAGCGCAAGCTGGCTCTGCGCCAAATTTCCCCGATTCCGAATACGGCCGCGATCAGAACCGCTAACACGCCAATTCTCAACAACAGCTCACGCAGCTCATCATGGGCTTCATCACGAACCGATTCCCGCCAATTCTTGAGGGTCGTCTCATAGATTCCCAGCAGAACCGTTACTTTGTTCAACGGTAGTAATGCCGTAGAGGCCTGCTTGAACTGTGCGGTTAGAGCGTCTAGCTTCTGTTTCTGCAGGGCAAGCAAGGCGGGGCTGGCAGTGTCGGCCGCCGCGAAGAGCTGATCGCCTTGGCTGATCAAGCCACTGAGGTAATCGACGAGCGGCGCACGAAGCTGTTTAGCGGTATTTTCCAGCCCAGCGGTAGCTGCAAGCTCACCTTCCAGGGTGTGCCTCTTGCCTGACAAGCGAATCAGATCCGCCGCCAGGCCCCAAATACCCGAGGGTTGCTGCCTGCTGACAAATCCACTACTGCCCGACGAAGAAGGCTCGACTGTGGATTCGCCCCGGGTCGTACCCTGGCTCTGGCTCAACGCGGCAGGTACGGAGCGTGCCAGCTCTTCGATCTGCGCTCGGAGTCCTACTCCGCTGGTTCCTGCGCTGCTGGTATTCACAAATTCGACCATGCTCTGAATGGCGTCTCTGCGGGCCTCGAGCAGGCCCAGTTCGCTCTGGAGTTCGCCACTCTGCGACTGCAACGCGTTTCGTCTCGCGGGAGCTGCGCTGGCAAGTTTCTCGCGAGTTGTGCGCAATTCGGCCTGCGTATCCTGGATTTCCAGTTCAATTTTCTGCGCGGCTTGCGAAAGCCCCTGATTTTGCTCCGAGTGGTCGCCCGCCTGCGATTGCTGCTGGCCAGTCTGCGGCTTTCCCTGGAGCAGTGCCTGACTTCTGGCATACTCGAACGCGAGCTGCACCACCTGGTCAGCAATGCGGCGGTCTTCCTGCACAAAGGTGAGATCGGACGGCTCGCTCGCCACCTTTTGTTCGACCGCAAGCTCGCGGTACCAAGAGATAGTTCTGCTGAGAAACTGAATAATCTGGGAGGGATCTTGAATTTTGGCTGGGTTCGCCGGAGGGTTGGTCTGGGTTCGTGCCGTCAGAGCGAAGCACAAGATTCCCAGTATTAGCACCGTCTTGCGCGAGCTTAGTCTCATTGCGATCTCAATCCTTATCCGGGGATGTCCGATCAAGACTCTAGTTTAAACGCTCACACGATTGCATACCGTGCTAGGACCGCGTCCGCGACACCTGGATCTCAGCCCATACATTTATCGACTATTAACACAACTGTAAACAGTTTTGGTCTTCAATGTCTGCAATGAAGATAGTTCGAAAGTCCTCTGAGGACATCCCATTTGCAGGTCAGCCAGTCGGCCTGTGCGGACGGTAGTAATGCCACAAAATAGTTCCTGCGCCAAAAAAGAAGAGGCAATCCAGAGCGAGGCTCTGATCGCGCTGACCGGCAGGGCTTACCAGCTGGCAATTGCCGCCGCCCAGAGCGCTGCGGACCTGATCCTGGGCGCCAGCTCGGCGCTGCCACGAGTGGTTGCGTATGAGCGGGAACTCGATGAGCTGGACCGCGAAATTGACGAACGCGTGGCCGTGGAACTCGTCAACACTGGGGTCGAGCAAGTCCGCGAGAAGCTTGCCTGCCTGAAGTGCATGATCGACCTTGAGCGCATCGGGGACTTGCTGCTTTCGTTCGCCACCCGAGCCGAAGCGGTGCGAGCCCGCCTCGACATGCAGGACCTGAGAGACCTGGGCGACATGCTTTCCGTACTCGCCAAGATGCTCGGTGACACAGAGTCCGCATTTTCCGCCCGCGACCATGCCCTGGCACTCCAAGTCCTACGGGCGGACCGGGAAGTGGACCGCCTACACAACCTGATCGTGATGCGTCATCTTGAGCCAGAGCTAGATTTCGGCGGGCCCGACAGTGTCCATGTAATCACCATGGCCCAGGCTATTGAGCGTGCGGCTGACCATGTAAAGAACACAGCAGAAGAGGTCTGCCACATGGTGAGCGGGCACACTGTCCGCCACCTGCTCCGTCTGCACGAGAAGTCCGCTGAACAGCTTTACCTGGAACATCTGCGACGCCAACACCTTACCGGTGGAACTCTCGCCGAATGATTAATTTTCCCAACTGTTAACGTCAGATTCATCGTCCTTTAATGATCTGCGCATTTTAATCGGGGGCAACCAAAGCTCTCAAAGGAGAAATAACTTGAGAAAGCTCTTCCCAGTGTTCGCGTTGCTCCTGGTAGTACTCCCATCGGCAGCGCAGACCAAGTTAAACGGAGCGGGCGCCACTTTCCCGTATCCAATCTATTCCAAATGGTTTAACGAATATCACAACCAACACCCTGACATTGAAATCAATTATCAGTCCATCGGCAGCGGCGGAGGTATTCGTCAGGTGACTGCGGGTACGGTGGATTTCGGGGCCAGTGACGGTCCAATGTCAGATGAGCAGCTGGCGGCAGCCAAGTTCAAGATCCTCCACTTGCCGACGGTGCTCGGGTCGGTGGTTCCGGCGTACAACATCCCTGGGTTTAAGGGAGAGTTGAAGTTTACGCCAGAAATTATTGCTGGCATTTACCTGGGAAAGATCACTTCCTGGAATGACTCCGCCATCGCCAAGGCCAATCCAGGCGTCTCGCTACCCGGCCAGACGATCATTGTCGTACATCGCTCGGACGGCAGTGGAACAACCTACATTTTTACTGACTATCTTTCCAAGGTCAGTTCTGAATGGAAGACCCAGGTTGGAAAAGGAACGTCGGTGAGCTGGCCACCGGGAGAGTTGGGCGCAAAGGGAAACGAAGGCGTCGCCGGCATGATTCGCCAGATGGACGGCGCGTTCGGCTATGTCGAGTTGATCTATGCGCTGCAAAACAACATCACTTACGGGTCCGTGAAGAATGCGGCGGGAAATTTCGTAAAAGCGAGCTTGGACTCGACCACCGCTGCCGCCGCATCGATGAAGACCATGCCCGCGGATTTTCGGGTTTCGATTACCAACGCGCCGGGCAAGGACGCCTATCCGATTTCGAGTTTCACCTGGCTCCTGGTTCCTGCGGACTGGAAGGACAAGAATAAACAAAAGGTGTTCGTCGATTTTCTGAACTGGATGCTCGATCAGGGCCAGAACCTGACGTCGCAACTGAATTATGCGCCGTTGCCCGACGCAGTGAAAGAAAAAGAGCGCCAAGCAATCAAGACAATCAGGTAACTACCCGACAACGGAGACGAAATGAAAGCACTACTTACGTGGATCACGATTTGTGTACTCGCAGGCAGCGCAGTGGCGCAGACTGCAACTACTTCAGCCCAGACGCCGCCTAAGAAGCGGGCGCGCCGGGCTGCCGTGGCAGCAACTCCGGCCCCTCCGGCAGTCACTGCTGATGATTTGAAGGCATTAAAAGACTCCCTGGCCCAACAGCAGCAACAAATCCAGGAACTACAAAGCAAGATGGCGGAGCGCGATGCCACCTTGCAGCAAACTCAGCAACAACTACAGCAGGCCCAGAGCCAGTTGCAGGACACGCAAACCAAGGCGACGAGCGCAGTTAGTACCGCCAGCCAAACCTCGGATTCCGTTATCAAGTTGCAATCCGACGTAGCTGACATTCGTACCAACACCACCAACGCGGCAGTGACTGCGCAGGAAGACCAGAAGAAGATCTCTGCTTTGTCTACCGCGATCGGCCGGTTTCGATTCAACGGCGACGTCCGCGTCCGCGGTGAATCGTTCGTACAGAATGGAACTCAGGACCGAAACCGAGCTCGAATTCGCATACGCCTGGGCCTGGAAGGCGCCCTTAATCAAGACTTCATCGGCGGAGTAGCGATCGCTACCGGAGCTCAGGGTGATCCCACCACTACCAATGAGACCCTTACCAACTTTTTCGACCGCAAAACGATTGCGCTGGACAAGGGATACATCACTTACAATCCGGTCGCCCACAATTGGTTTTCGGCAACTGGCGGTAAGTTTGCATATTTGTGGCAGCGCACCTCGGTGACCGGCGATCCCGACTTGAATCCAGAGGGTTTCGACGCCAAGCTCTCCTTCAACGTCAAGCATGGGTTTTTCACCAATTTCACGGTGCAAGGCATAACCCTACTCTACAACGAGAGCTCTGGAGGCCAGGATTCTTACGTTCTAGGCGCACAAGCCCAGACCAGCTTCAAGGCAGGCCCGTGGTCGGCTACCGCCTCCTTTTTGAACGAGCACTGGAATCGTCCTGACGCCATTCTTACCGCCAGCGCGTTCGCAGTGGGAGCCACCACAACCGGATTTCAGCCCACTGGGAGCCCCTTGCCATCGCCAGTGACCGGCATCCCTGTACCCGGCGAAGGCCCGGGGTGCGCGGGTGGGACCGTCAGCACCTTGGCTCCCAAATTCCCGCCTTGCATATTTGCGCCCAACGGAGAAACGAACGCAACCACTGTGGACGCGAAGGGGAAACCGCATTTCTACTCCGGATTCGACGAAGCCGACTTCATTCTCAACAACACCATCAAGACACCGGCAGCACGTCTACCCATCAACTTGCTGCTCGAGTTTGAAGATAACCTCGACGCCCAGGCCCATCCTCTCGACACAAACGCCCAGATAATCTCCAATATCGGCAGCCAGAACAAGGAGTATGGCGCTGACTTCAGCATTGGCCAAATCAAAAACAAGAACGACGTCCAGTTTGGCTATGCCTGGTTGCGGCAGGAGCAGGACTCGGTTCTCGCCTCGATCGCTGAAAGCGACCAGCGTTCGCCGACTAACATCATCCAGAATAGGATTTACGCCAATTGGAGGCTGCGGGCTAACACACTCGCACAGTTCACCTACTGGCGTGGAAGAGTGTTGAACAGCTTCCTGGAGAACAATGCGGCTTCGGTCCAGAAAACCATTAAAACACCCGGGCAGATTGAACCGTATTTGAACCGTTTGCAGTTCGATTTGGTTTATACGTACTGATCGAAAAATTGGAGGCCGGCGGTCAACCAGCCGCCGGCTGTTTATCCATCGTCCTTTAACGAAAGCGCTAACAGCTTTAGAATAGCCCGGCGAGCTGGCCGCTCCAAAGCAGCGCGGGAGAGATGGGAGCGTCAAGCCGATGGGAGCCGCACCTGACAGGCGTATTCCGGACGAGCGATCACATGGGCAAGCATTTGCCCGGACATCGACAAACCAGATGGGCAGCTCTGAATCACCTAAGATCTCTCTTGTGAACACCGCACACAAGGCGTCTGCCTGGAACCGGTCGCTGTTCAATCTCGATTCAGGCTTTAAAGGATTAATGCTGCTGGCAGCACTCACGGTGCTGGCGGTCGTTGGGCTCATCCTTGCTGAACTTCTGCAGCGCTCGGCACTTGCCTGGCAAAAATTCGGGTTCCACTTTTTCAGCGGCAGCTCCTGGGACCCAGTAGCGGGCGAATTCGGCGCCCTGCCGTTCATCTTTGGGACGATTGTTTCCTCTATTTTAGCTCTGGTCATCGCGGTCCCCCTCGCGCTAGCCGTGGCGATCTTCGTCACCGAAATGTGTCCGAAACCACTGCGCAAACCAATTTCCTTCGCTACCGAGCTGTTGGCGGCGATCCCGAGTGTGATTTACGGACTGTGGGCGATTTTCGTGCTGGTGCCGCTGCTGCGTGTGTACGTGGCACCCTGGCTGATGAAGTACTTGTCCTGGACGGGCCTTTTTAAAGGGCCGATGTATGGGTACAGCATGCTGGCTGCGGGAACGGTGGTGGCCATCATGATTATTCCCATCATTTCGTCCATCACGCGTGAGGTTTTGGCGGTCGTTCCTCAGCATCAGCGGGAAGCGGCGCTGGCACTGGGTGCGACGCGATGGGAGATGATCCGCGTTGGAGTTCTACGGAATGCGCGAGCAGGAATCATTGGCGCCATCATTCTGGGACTGGGCCGGGCCCTGGGCGAAACCATAGCCGTGACCTTGGTGATTGGCAACAGCCCTCAGATTGCGAAGTCTCTGTTGGCACCCGGCTACACCATGGCCAGTGTTATCGCGAATGAATTCAATGAGGCTACGGACGCCCTGTATGTCAGCGCATTGATAGAGATCGGGCTGGCGCTGTTCATCGTGACCGTCATCGTGAATATTCTGGCCCAGTTGCTGGTTTGGACTGCCACTCGCGGCATGCCTGCGAGGTCCAATGTCTAGCAGCTACTTACAGTTTCGCCGGCGCTTCACTGACTACCTGGCTACGTTTCTGGCGGCGGGTCTCTCGACCATCGTCGTTGGGGCGCTGGTAGCAATTTTCGCCTATCTCGTGATCAAGGGCGCCGGATCGGTGAATTGGGCCTTCTTGACGCATTCGCCGAAGCCCGTCGGAGAGGTCGGGGGCGGAATGGCTAACGCGATCGTTGGCTCGGCCATAATTCTTGGAATTGGCAGTGCGATCGGGATTCCGTTCGGAATTGGAGCTGGCATCTACCTGGCCGAATATGGCCGCAATCGCCTGGGAGCGTTAGTCCGGTTTACCGCCGACGTTTTGAATGGAGTGCCTTCCATTGTTATAGGGCTAGTAGCGTTCTCGCTGGTGGTGATGCGGGAGGGGCATTTCTCAGCTTTTGCAGGCGGAGTCGCTCTGGCCATTATGATGGTCCCAATGGTGGCGAGGACCACAGAAGAAATGTTGCTGCTGGTACCACAAGCCGTACGGGAAGCCGCATTCGGACTAGGGGTCCCGCAGTGGCGCACCACCGTCTCGATAACCCTGGCGACTGCGCGCGCCGGAATCCTCACTGGCATCATGCTGGCGTTCGCACGCGTTGCGGGCGAGACAGCACCGCTGATGTTCACCGCCCTGGGAAACCAGTTCTGGAGTTTCAGTCCGAACCAGCCGATCGCGGCCGTGCCGCTGCAGATTTATACCTACGCCCTCTCACCCTATGATGATTGGCACCGCCAGGCTTGGGCGGGAGCTCTGATTCTGGTCGCCATCATTGTGGGCACCATCGCGCTGGTACGATACTTATTCGGACGAAGTGTGCTGAGGGAGGTTAGCTAGTCTATGGCTACCGCGGTGGAGGTGCGCGATCTGAAGGCCTGGTTTGGCAAGACTGAGGCTCTGCACGGCATTAATATGGCTGTGGAGTCGAACCATGCCACCGCGGTCATTGGCCCGTCCGGTTGCGGCAAGTCCACATTCATTCGCTGCCTGAATCGCATGCACGAAACCAATCCCGTTGCTCGTGCCGAAGGCGAAGTCAAGGTCGGCGAGATGGACATCTATGCAATGCCGGCGGTTGATGTGCGCCGCAAAGTCGGAATGGTGTTTCAAAAGCCCAACCCGTTTCCCAGCATGTCCATTTACGACAATGTGGCCGCGGGACTGAAACTGAACGGTACCCGCAACCACAAAATGCTGGACGACGTGGTGGAGCGATCCCTGCAACAGGCAGCCCTTTGGGACGAAGTCAAAGACGCGCTGAAGAAAAAATCCGGAGCTAGCCTCTCAGGCGGCCAGCAGCAGCGCCTGTGCATCGCACGTGCTCTGGCAGTGAATCCGGAAGTGATGTTGATGGACGAACCCTGCTCCGCGCTCGATCCGATTTCGACTGCGAAAATCGAAGACCTGATTTTTGAGTTGAAGCAGAAGCTGACCATCGTTATCGTTACCCATAACATGCAGCAGGCATCGCGGGTGGCAGAATTCACCGGATTCTTCCTGATGGGCAACCTGGTCGAGTTTGACCGGACGGAAAAGATTTTCACTAACCCGTCCGACAAGAGGACCGAAGATTACATTACGGGCAGGTTCGGATGACACGCACTCGTTTTCATCAAGAGCTCGATGAGCTCAAGCACCGGATTCTGGCGATGGCGGGCATGGCAGAGCAGGCGATTGACCTCGCGGTCCAGGCTTACTCCCATCGCGACCCGGCTCTGTGCCAGCGAGTGTTGAACAACGAAGACGCCATTAACCGCGCCGAACGCGACGTGGACGAGTTTGCCATTGATCTGCTCGCCATGCAACAGCCCATGGCGGTTGACTTGCGTTTCATTCTCGCTGTCATCAAGATCAACGCCGACCTGGAGCGGGTCGGAGACCAAGCCGTGAATATTGTGCAGCGCGTGATGAACATGATCGACTTGCCGGCCTACGAGCTTCCGGTGGACATTCCGGCGATGGCTTCCCGGGTGCGAGCCATGGTGCGGGACGCTCTGCGATCATTCATCGAAGGAGACACTGAACTGGCCAGGCATGTGCTCGAAGCTGACGACGATGTTGACCGTATCAATAAAGAAGCCTTCGCAACTCTCGCCCTATTCATGCAGGCCAAGCCGGACGGGGCGGTGCAGGCCTTAGATGCTCTCTCAATCGCGCGGAATCTCGAGCGCGTGGCCGATCACGCCACCAACATTGCTGAAGATGTCATCTTCTGGGTGCGAGGCGCGGATGTGCGTCATGGCGCGGGGCAACGACTTGCGGGGAGCTGAGATCGGGATGCCTCAACCTCTGAACCCCACTATCTTTATTCTTGAGGACGACCCTGACATCGCTGGCTTGTTGAAGCATCATCTTCAGCCTGCCGGATACGGGGTCTCCTGGTTTCCCACCAGTGCGGGATTTTTGGACGAGATGCACGCGCGCCGTCCAGCCCTGGTGATCCTCGACATCATGGTGCCAGGCAACAGCGGCCTCGACGTTGCCAAGTCCATCCGTAGCAACTCGTCCCTAGCTGCGGTTCCCATGGTCTTCGTCACCGCGCGGACTGCAGAGTCGGACCGCCTGCGCGGGTTTGAGATTGGAGCGGACGATTACATCACCAAGCCGTTCAGCCCCAAAGAAGTAGTGGCCCGCGTGCGGGCTGTCCTGCGCCGCTTCGACCAGCCACTGAAAAAAGAAATTGTGCGCGCCGGCGACCTGGTCATTGACACTGCGGCCATGCGCATGACTGTCCGCAACGAACCCGCAGTGACGACCGCCACGGAATTCCGTTTGATCGAGTTTCTCGCCTCCCATCCTGGACGGGTCTTTACTCGTAAAAGTCTTCTGGATGCGGTGTGGCATGAGACCGCTTTTGTCACCCCACGAATCGTGGACGTGTATATTCGCCGTTTGCGGGAGAAAATAGAACGTGATCCGGAGAAGCCGCGCCACATACACACTGTGCGCGGGGCCGGATACATGTTCGAGGTCCGTAAGTGACGCAGCGGGTATTCTTAAAACTTCTTGTCTTGATTGTTCTAGTGGGCGGGGTTTCGGCCGCGACCCTGGATCTGCTGGTGCGGAGTAATTGGCAAGGTTCGCTCACATCTCAGGTCCTGGCGGCTGCGGGGATTTCGCTGGTCGTAGGCGTGGCTGTTGCCCTCATCGGCGCCGCCATCTTTGCCAGGCGGATAAAAAAGATAACGTCGTTCGCCCACCAGATCGCTGCTGGGAATCTCTCTGCGCGTTTGCAGGAGTCTGGCGGAGATGAGATCGCGTCGCTGGCCGCCACACTCGACAAGACCGCCAGTCAGCTCGAAACTACTTTCAGGAACCTCGATAGCAGTCGGCAGCAATTGGAAACTCTGCTGAACAGCATGGAGGACGCGGTGGTAGCGGTTTCGCCGCGGCGCGAAGTTACCTGGTTCAATGGCGCCATGAAACGCCTGGCCACCGGATCCATCTCGGTGGGAACACCGCTGATTCGCGCCGTACGCGATCCTGATCTGTTGCGGGTGGTGGCCGCCGTTCTCGATCACTCGAAAGTCCAGAATGCGACTCTGTTTTCTGTGGTGCCGGGCCGCACTTTCGGGATGACTTCGGCCCCGCTGCCCGACGGTGGCGCGGTCTGCGTGCTGCGCGACAGCACCGAAATCGCCCGGGTGGAGCGTACGCGGCGGGATTTTATTGCCAACGTCTCGCATGAACTCCGAACGCCTCTCACTTCGTTGCTGGGCTACACCGAAACGCTTTTGGATGAATCCGCCGACGGCAAGGCACGTGAGTTCCTTGAAATCATCCGCCGCAACGCCCTGCGTATGAGCCGGCTTACCGAAGACTTGCTGACTCTGGCGCGGGTAGAGTCGGGCGAGGAGCGGTTACAACAAGCCCCGGTTTCTGCTCACGAACTTCTGCGGGACGCGCAGGCGTCGCTCAACGAAGTTGCCAAGAACAGAGGCCTGGCGATCGAGATCGCTGAATCGCCGGAGATACAGGTCTTCGCGGACAAAGATGCTATCCATCAGGTCTTCGCAAACCTGATTGATAACGCTTTGAAATATGCCTCAGGAAGCAAGAAAATCGAAATCGGAGCAGTCGAAAGACACGGCAACCTGGAGTTCTACGTCCGAGACTTCGGCCCCGGTATTCCCTCAGAGCACTTGCCGCGATTGTTCGAGCGTTTCTATCGCGTCGATAAGGCGCGGTCGCGTGAAGCCGGCGGCACCGGGTTGGGGCTGGCAATTGTGAAGCACATCGTTCTGAATCACGGTGGACAAACCGGAGTAACCAGCGAACTCGGCCACGGTTCAGTTTTCTGGTTCCGGCTTCTGCTCTCAGACGTACGCGCCAGCGCTCCAGTCGATACTCCCGTCGCGCATTAGCGGCCTTGCACGGAGACTTCCCTGCCAGAATACTGCACCGTCTGGTCAGGACCTGGTGAGGTCTCGACTCCACCTCCGTGGTTGTTTTTCACAAATACCACATTGAAAGTCCGACTCCCCAACATGCCCGGAAACGATCCCTTGCGCTCGCCGATCGTTAAAGTGCGAGTGGCATCGCTCCACCTGAGCGGGATGGTTGCGTACTTCCCTTTTTCGTAGTTGTAGGTGTCATTCTCGTCCTCGTACAGAGTGAAACTTCCATCCGTGCCGGGATAGATTCGAAGCTCGATTGGATCTGCAGGCTTCTGGTTGGAATACTCTTCTTCCGGGCCAAAAGGAATGATGGAGCCAGCGCGCACATAAAGGGGCATGCGATCAATTGGGGCCGCTGCATCTACGAACTTCCCACCTTCGGATGCTGCGCCTGTCCAGAAGTCGTACCATTTCGTCTGCGGCAAGTACAAATGCCGCGCGGTGGCGCCCGGCTCTGTCACTGGGCTTACCAGAAAGGCCGGCCCGTACATGAACTGATCTCCGACGTTTTGCGCGTTCACGTCTTCACGGAAATCCATCACCAGCGGGCGCATCGGCGTGTAGCTTTCAGATGTGATCTTCCAAGCCAGCGAGTAAATATATGGGAGCAGGCGATAACGCAAAGTGTCGTATTGGACAAGAATTTTTTCTGCTTCAGGTCCGTAAGACCAGAGTTCATTCTCGTCTGGGTTACGTGTGCCGTGGACCCGGAAGACTGGGGAGAACGCGCCGAACTGAAACCAGCGGATGAACAGTTCGCGGAAGTTCGGGTCATTCAAATTCCCGCCGGAGATGAAGCCGCCGATGTCGGTCGTCCAATAAGGAATTCCGGAGACGGAAAAATTCAGGCCTGCAGGAATCTGCCGCTTGAAACTAAGCCAGTCTGAAAGGACATCGCCGGACCATGCGGTCACGCCATAGCGCTGCGATCCCGCAAATGCCGAACGCGACAGAATGAAGACACGCTTTTGGTCGGAAGCGCCGCGTTGCCCTTCATACACGGCACGAGTCGTCATCAAGGGGAAGAGGTTGGCATAGCGGTCGCCACTCCCAATGAAGAGTTTATGGCCCAACATCAGGCTCTCCTCCTGCCCTTCGGTCTCCGGCTCGGTGGTGTCCATCCACCATGCGTCCACGCCAATTTTGAAGAGCGCCTTGTCCATCAGCTCCCAATAGTATTTTCGCGCGTCCGGGTTCGTGGGATCATACGCGGCCATCGCCAGAGCATGGAATGGTGGCTTCGCAACCCTGGTGCGTTCGATGAAGAATCCACGCCGGTCCATCTCCTCGTATTCCTTCGAACCGGGTTCGAAAAAAGGCCAGACGGAGATCATCAAGTGAAAGTTGTTTTTGTGGAGTTGCTCTAGCATTCCCTTCGGATCAGGATAGTTCTTATTGAAGATGTGTTCGCCTTGGCGGTTCCACCAAAACCAGTCCTGGACGATGTTATCGGCCGGAAGGTGCAGGTCGCGGTACTTCTGCGCTACGCCGAGGATTTCTGCTTGCGATTTGTAGCGGTTCTTACATTGCCAAAAACCGTAGGCCCACCGGCCAAACAAAGGGGCGGAGCCAGTGAGTTCACGATAGGAGGCGATGATCTTATCGAATTCAGGCCCGTAAATGAAGTAGTAATCAACCGTGTCGGCAACTTCGGAGCTGATGTACATCACGTGTACAAACCGGTTGTTGAAGCGCGTACGCGAAGTATTGTTCCAAAAAATCCCGTAGCCATTGGATGAGAGCAGCATAGGTACAGCGATGTTTGTGTTCTCTTGCGATAGATCCACCGATTCGCCGTGATAGTTCCAGACGCCTGCCTGGTGCTGTCCAAGTCCGTAGAAACCCTCGTGGGTGCCGTACATTTCGACAACGGTTTCCGCACGATAAGTCTCTTCTCCGTTCACCGTTTCCGCGGTCATGATTCGTTTGGCATCGCGGAAGAGCTGTTTGTCTGCCATAGCAGAGAACGTGATCGCACCGCTGTCTTTTTCTATTGTGACCTTCAAGGCAGAGGTGGAAAGGGTGACATTCTTTTCCGACCATTCCAGCTTCCACGGCACTGCCGGCCACGACGCCTTGGTCACAACGTAGTCAGTACGCTTCGGAAAATTGCCGATTGGAGAATAGAGAACGTGAATGATGGAATTACTGCAGACTTGCAGCCTCAGTGTCCCGCCGGAGCGAACTCCTATGCTGACTCCATCCGTTTCTCGCTTGACCGTCGTTACCGGATCGAGCGGAGTCCATTGCCCAAAGACCGGCAATGTACACATAACTGCGGCGAGAATCCCGGCGGCGTGTCTATAGCGCATAGCAGCGCGTCCTCCTGTGGCGAGAGCAGGATATCGTCGAGGCATCGGGGAATGCAATCAGCTTAATCGCTTTAGATCACATGAAATCGATGGCTTCTTCGAGTGCTATATAGTATTGTAGGCATGGCTAACCTATGCTTCCCGGCCGTAAGACGGCTCCCGAAATCGGTCCGAAGCGAGTCACGCTGAAAGTCCTCGCCGAGTATCTGAATCTTTCTCCCACCACAGTTTCCGTCGTTCTGACCAACTCTCCGCTCGCCCACACAATTGCCAAACCGACCCAAGAGCGCATCTGGGAAGCGGTGCGTAAATTTCAATATCGTCCCAACCTGTTCGCGCGATACCTGCACACTAAGAGGACGTTCAGCATTGCCGTGCTGGTGCCTGATATTGGCGATGAATTTTCAGCCATGCTCATCAGCGGCGTTGAAACCAGTTTGGCAGTGGCAAAATTTAACTACTTCGTCGAGAGCCACCGCTTCGCCCCTGAGCAGATCGAGAACTCTCCGAACACCCTTATGGACCGGCAAGTTGAAGGAATGATCTTTATCAATACGCCGCTCAGGAAGCAGATGCCAGTCCCGGTGGTGGCCATTTCCGATATCACGAACGCGCCCGGGGTGACACGAATCGTGATCGACAACTATCAGGCAGTCCTTCTCGGTTTACGCCATCTGAAAGACCTGGGGCACCGCCGCATTTCCTTCATCAAGGGCCCCGAGCACAATGGAGACACCGAAGCCCGCTGGACTGCCATTCTAAGCGCAGCGGCTGAAATCGGCCTTGCCGTCAGACCTGAGCTAACCGCCAGCCTGGGTACATATTTCGAAGCCAGCGAACAATCCATGATGCAACGGGGCTATGAAGCGGCGATGATGCTGCTGGAGAGATCTCGAGATTTCACTGCACTCCTGGCCTTCAATGACGGCTCCGCGATCGGCGCCATAAGGGCCATCCAGGACATCGGCTTGTCAGTCCCTAATAATGTTTCCGTAGTCGGTATTGACGACATTCAAGCGTCTGCTTTTACCTGCCCGCGCCTGACTACCATACGCCAACCGCTCAAACTTATGGGATCCTTGGCTGCATCAACTCTCTTACAACGGATAAAGGGAGAGGAAGTTCCAAAAGAAACTGTCGTCCCGCCGGAACTCGTGGTGCGTGAATCCACTGCCTCTATACATATGTAAGAGCGCTGGAGATCAAAGTCGTCTTCAGTCTTTCCACGGTTCTGGCCCGCCTATCGCATCCTGTGTTGTAAAATTTCAATCATCTCTTTTTATGCAGATCAAGATCTTATGCAAACCAAGATCCCTGTAGGAATTCTCGGTGCCACCGGCATCGTCGGACAGCGCTTTATCCAGATGCTCGAACACCATCCCTGGTTCGAGGTCGCATGGCTTGCGGCGTCCGACCGCTCCGAAGGCCGCGAATACGCCGATGCCGCGCGCTGGCGTCTGAAAACGACCATTCCTACGCGTATAGCCAAAATGCGAGTTTCTCCCGCCAGGCCCGAAGGCGCACCCAGGGTGATCTTCGCCGCGCTTGACGCCTCCATCGCCGCCGAACTCGAACCCCGCTTCGCCGAAGCTGGTTGCGCGATCATTACCAATTCCAGCGCGCTTCGCATGGCGAAAGACGTCCCTCTGGTCATCCCTGAAGTCAACCCCGACCACCTCAAGCTGATCGAATGCCAGTCCTGGAAGCGCAAGTCAGGAGGCTTCGTCGTCACCAATTCAAACTGCTCAGCGATGGGACTCGTGCTCGCGCTGGCTCCGCTGCACAAGCTCTTCGGAATCGAAACTGTGATGGCTGTGACCATGCAGGCCGTCAGCGGTGCAGGATATCCCGGCGTTGCGTCGCTCGATATTCTCGGCAACGTGATCCCTTATATCGCCAAAGAAGAACAAAAAATGGAAGAAGAGACGCGCAAGCTTCTCGGCACGCTGAACGGCGCCGGCATTGTCCCTGCTCTATTCAAGATGAGCGCGCAGTGCAATCGCGTCGCCGTCGAGGACGGCCACACCGAATCGGTCTCAGTGAAACTGAAGAACAAAGCCGAGGCGGCAGAGATACTTGGCGCGTGGGCGGGATTCCGCGGCATTCCTCAGGAACAAACTTTCCCCAGCGCTCCTGAGATTCCAGTCCTGTACCTGGATTCGAGCGATCGCCCACAACCACGATTCGACGTGGATTGTGGTCACGGCATGACCACAACTGTAGGACAGCTGCGCCCCTGCGGCGTGCTTGACTGGAAATTCACCGTGCTCTCGCACAATACGATTCGCGGGGCGGCCGGAGCTGCGCTGCTCAACGCCGAATTGCTGAAAGTACAAGGATACCTGCCGTGATCTCGCTGGCACTCTTCTCGCCCTTGGGTGCCCCATCTTTCGCCGCTTTTGCGAAAGGTGGGAATTCCGACGACTGATGCCCATCGTCATGAAATTCGGCGGCACCTCGGTCGGTGACGCCAAAGCCATTGAGCGTGTCGCCGCCATCGTGCGTCAGCGACTGCCGCAGAGGCCGGTCGTCGTAGTCAGCGCGATGGCGCGAGTCACCGACCAATTGCTCCACATGGCGCGTGCGGCCGGCGCTGGCGACCGTAAAACCGCGCTCACGCTGGCTCGCGAGCTTCGCGAACGCCACTACAACACCGCCGGCGAGTTGCTGGGCACAGCTCTCTTCACCCAATTCCACAGCGATCTCGGAACTGAATTCGAAGAATTGGAGGAATTGCTCCGCGGCATCTCAGCGGTTGGTGAACTTACTCCTCGGACGACTGACCACGTCGCATCCTTTGGCGAAGTGCTTTCCAGCAAGCTGGTCACCGCCGCGCTTTCTGCCCATGGCGTGGAAGCGACGCTGGTAGACTCACGCGATTGCATCGTAACGGATGACGCCTTCACCCGTGCTGTCCCTTTGTTCGAGGACACGAATGCGCGTCTTTGCAAGGCCGTTCAGCCATTACTTGAGCATGGACGTGTCCCCGTGATGGGCGGATTTATCGGTTCAACGCGCGTCGGAATCACCACTACTATCGGACGGGGTGGGGGTGACTTTTCGGCTTCAATCATCGGCGCGGGCCTAGGCGCAGACAAAATCGAAATCTGGACTGACGTTGATGGCATGATGACCACCGACCCTAACCTCTGTCCCGACGCCCGTCGCATCAAAGTCATCAGTTTCGATGAAGCTGCCGAGCTTGCTTATTTCGGGGCCAAGGTCCTGCATCCCGCGACCGTACTGCCTGCCATCCAAAAAAATATTCCGGTATACATTCTGAACTCGCGCAACCCTTCATGCGAAGGCACCCGCATCGCTGCCCGTGCACCCCACTGCAAGAATTTCTTCAAGGCTATCGCAGCCAAGAAGCGAATCACCATCGTGGACGTCGCGGCCCCGCGCATGCTTCTCGCCCACGGATTCTTGAAAGCCATCTTCGAGGCCTTCGATCGTCATCGCATTCCTGTGGACGTAGTCTCGACCTCGGAAGTCAGCGTCTCCCTCACCGTCGATTCCAACGAATCCATTCCCGCTCTGGCCGCAGATTTGGCGCGTCTCGCGGACGTCAAATACGAGGGTCGCAAAGCGATCGTCTGCCTGGTCGGAGAAAACCTGCGCGAAATCCCCGGCATCGCCGGTCACGTTTTTGGCGAACTTTCTGACGTCAAAATCCGCATGATTTCCCAGGGCGCGTCGGAAATTAATTTGACGTTTGTGATTGACGAGGACCAGGTGCCGAGCGTGGTGCAGCGTCTGCACAAGAGATTTTTTGCTGACCTCGACCCCGAAGTCTTCGCGTGATTCGTGTGGCGCGGGCGCCCTCGCCAGCGAGTCAGTCGCGACCACCACGCTACGGGAGGGCACGACTTTCAGTCGTGCCGTTAAAATCGTTCTCAGCCGGCATCGGCACGGCTGAAAGCCGTGCCCTCCCATCGCGTCAGCCGTGCTGACTGCAAACAGCAGGTTCCTGAGCCCTGGAAAGGCTGCGGAATGACTACTTGAGAGAGACATTTTAGGGCGAGGTGGGTGTTCCCGATGGCGGCTCAAACCGTGAACAAGCTACACTAGGCGGCGATGAGAATTCTTCTTCTCGGCACCGGCAAGACGGGTTCCCTGGTCGCCGAAGTAGCCCGCCAACGCGGACACGCGGTCGAGACGCTGCGCTCGGCCGACAATCGGCAAGCCTCTGCCCTCACTAATGACCGCCTCTCTTCTATTGACACAATCATCGACTTCACCACGCCCCACTGCGTCCTCGAAAACATTCATGCCGCGATTGCCGCAGGCAAGAACATGGTCGTCGGCACGACGGGCTGGTACGGCGAGCTGGCAAGCGTACGCAAGATGGTCGAGCAGCGCGGCACGGGCTTCCTTTACGGTCCGAATTTTTCCATCGGGGTAAATTTGTTTTTCGATCTTGTCCGGCAAGCGCCTCCCGCCATCCAGCAGCAATATTTGGCTCACATCTACGAACGCCACCATGCCCAAAAAAAAGACGCTCCATCCGGCACCGCCGCCATCATGCAAACAATCCTGCAAGAGAACTCGAGCGCCGAAATCGAGATCACTTCCTTCCGTGAAGGCGACGTGGTTGGCATGCACGAGCTGGTGCTTGACTCGCCCCACGACACCATCTATCTCTGCCACGACGCCAAGTCCCGCCGTGGGTTTGCTGAAGGGGCGATGCGGGGGGCGGAGTGGCTAGCCGGGAAAAAGGGGTTCTTTGATTTCATGGAAGTTTGGCGGGAGATGTAGATAGGCCATCTAGTGCTTTTCCGCTATTGATCCCCCATGAGCCCTCGGCTACATTCCTCAACACTCGGGGTTGGGCTCTTGTCAGTCACCGGCTGAAAGCATTGCCAGGCGGCGCCAGTAAGCCCTGAAATTACACATTTCCAAGTTCCTGGGAGGCCGCTTTGCACCGTAGGCTCGCGATTCTCTGTGTTGTCCTTCTCTCACTCCCGGCGGTTGCGCAGAGCAACTATGCGGTCTTGAGCGGTAGCATTCTCGATCCCCAGTCCCATGCCGTCGCAGGCGCAACCGTGGAAGTGAGTTCGCCTGCGACCGGCGCAGTCCGCCACGTCTCTACCAATGCGCAGGGACTCTATGAGATTCCCGGGCTCCAACCCGGTAGCTATGAACTTCGGGTCACCGCCGTGGGCTTTGGTGCGACGGTGCAGTCCATCCAGCTTGAAGTCGCCCAACGCCTCGCCATCGACATTAGCCTGAGAGTGGAGTCTCGCAATGAAGCCGTCGAGGTCAGCAGCGTGCCCGAAGCGATTCACACGAATGACGCGGCGCTGGGAGAAGTTGTTGAACCAACGTCCGTCGAAAACCTTCCGCTCAACGGCCGCATGTTGATTGATCTGGTGCTGACCGTTCCCGGAGCGCACGTCAGCCACGGCGCGCAAACCGGCGACATGAATCCGCTCTACTGGCGGCCAGGACAGCGTTCTGCGGTGAGCATTGGCGGCAACCGGCCCAACGCCAACTATTTCCTGCTCGATGGCACAACCAATACCGACCCTACCTTCAACACGCTGAACCTCAGTCCGTCTCCCGACACGGTGCAGGAGTTCAAAGTGCAGACCGGCAGCTACTCGGCGGAAATGGGTGGAGCGGGTGGCGGGCAAATCAACATCGTGACCCGCGGCGGCACCAATCAGCTTCACGGGACGGTTTACGAATTCTTGCGCAACGATGCCATGGACGCGAATTCGTTCGAATCCATGGGGAACAATCACCTCGTCCAGAACAATTTTGGCGCGTCACTGGGTGGCCCGATCAGGCATAACAACACATTTTTCTTCGTGAACTATGAAGGCTTCCGCCACGCGATGGCCGACACGATGATTGACACGGTGCCGACCCTGGCGGAGATCAATGGCGATTTCACCAATAGCGGCGTGAATATTTACGATCCCACAAATCCCCTCGATCCGACCCAATCCGTCAGTGCCAGCAATCCGCGCGCGCAGTTTCAGGGTAACAATTCTAATAATGTCCTCACCGCCAATATCATCCCGCAGAATCGAATCAATCAGGCGGCACAACAATTCCTATTGAAATACGTGCCTCGCCCAAATCCAGAAATGATGATGAACATGGCGTCGATGCCGTGTGGATCAAGCATGATGGGCGCGCCCACCGTCGTCGGCGCCGGGGTGGACTGCGACAACTACCTCGACCTGCGCAACGAGGACCACACCAATAATCAAGGAACGGTCCGACTGGACCACGTTTTCGCGAGCGGCGACACCCTTACGGGACGCTACTCGCTGAGCGCTGAAAATGGATTCACGCCCATCAACCTTCCCGGTTTCGGCGCCTTTCACGATAACTTCTCGCAGCAAGGCTCGATTGCCTGGAACAAGATCGTCAGCTCTCATGTGGTGAATACTGCTGCCATTGCTGTGTCCCGCCTGTCCATGCGACGCGACACGGAAAACGCCAACAAGCATGACATTGTGAGCCAACTCGCGATCCAGGGTATCGGATTCGGCGGGCCAAACGCGTGGGGCGCGCCGTGGTTCAACGTGCAAGGTTACTCAGGCATGGGTGACACCTACGCCGCAACGCCTATGCACGCCTGGGACACGATTGCAGAAGGCCGCGACACCGTGAGCTGGCAAGCAGGACGCCACAGCCTGAAGTTCGGCGCGAGCTACCGACGCTTCATCTGGCCGATGTGGGGATTCTTCCAGAACCGTGGCTACTACCAGATGACAAATGGGTTCACCACCAAGACAGCGACCAATGACGGCACCGGTTTAGCACTCGCCAGTTTCCTGTTGGGACTTCCCGCGATTAAACAGCGCCAGGCCGGCATTCCGCAGATGCAGTTACGGCAGTGGTATGCCGACGGCTTTGCGCAAGACAGTTTCCGGCTTACTCGCACCACAACCATTGAAATGGGTCTGCGCTACGAGTTCATGGACCCGCTGGTGGACATCAGCTACACCAACACCAATCTGACCTTCAACAACGGCGTACCTTCGGCTTTCGTCGGCGGCCAGAACGGATATCCGCGCGGCCTGAAGTATCCCAACACTCACAATCTTGCTCCCCGTTTCGGTTTCTCTCAGGCGCTGCCGAATCACGGCCTGGTCTTCCATTCTGCTTTCGGAATCTTTTTCACGCCAGTGGACATGAACACCTGGTGCAACCAGCGCCACAACGTTCCATTCGTATTTCCGGAGACGCAGCAGAGCGACAATTTCACTCCGTCGCCTTCAGTTCTTGCGAGCAACTTCAACTTTGGCCAGGCGGTCCTTGGGAAAACCACGGTCAGCTTTACCGCCATGGATCCGCACGCGCCCTCGCAATACATCGAGCAGTGGAGCAGCTCAATCGAAAAGAGTCTCGGCAAGAGCACCAGCCTTGAGATTGGATATTTGGGATCGCACGGTGTTCACCTGCAGCGCTCGCACCTGATCAACAACGCACCTCCGGGTCCGGGGCCAATCGGGCCACGGCGTCCGTTCCCCAAAATTACATTTGTGCCAAACACCGTGCTGCCCAGCGGCGTCACCTATGTGGCCCCTGCGTCTGGCTGCCCCAACGGCACCATCTGTTTTCCGGTAAGCACCATCAACCTCTTGGAGGACACGGCGCAGAGCTGGTATGACGCTGGCTACGTAAATATACGGCGCCGCTATACCCGCGGACTGACGTTCCTCGGAAACTACACGTGGTCGAAGAACCTGACTAACGCTCCGGATTTTCGTTCGCCGATGTTCGAAGCTTCCATTCCGCAGAACAATAATGATCTCGCCGCCGAGAAAGGTCCGGGATGTGACGTGCGACATCGCTTCGCGTTGAGCGCTGTCTATGCGGTTCCAGCGATGAGCAACTACGCCTGGACCAGCGCCGCCACAAGAAACTGGCAGCTCTCCACCGTCTATCAAGTGCAGACTGGATTCCCGTTCACAATTTCTGTTTTCGGCGACACGGCAAATTCCGGCACGGTGCTGGGTGAGAACCCCATCCGCGCCAACTACACGGGGCAGCCGGTCTTTACCTCAGGCACGCACACTGCCGCAATGTGGTTTAATCCCGCCGCCTTCGCCACTCCGCCGGCATTCACCTTCGGCAACACAGGGCGCAACTCGGTGTACGGGCCGGGAATGCAAACTTTGGACTTCGCTGTGGCGCGTGAATTCAGCATCGCCGAGCGCGCCAAGTTCCAGTTCCGCGGAGAATTTTTCAATGCTCTGAATTCACACGAACTTGGGGACACCCGACCGCTTCGTGAACACGCCCCAGTTTGGCAGGATCACGGAGTCAACCACGCCTGGCCGCGAAGTACAATTAAGTGCCAGGCTATCCTTCTAGAGAAAGGAACCACAATGAATTTCCGCATTGCACTTAAGTTAGCTGTCCCGTTTTTGTTCGTGGTCGCGGTTCTCGCGGCAACAGAGTCCGCCAAGACCGTCACCCTCAAAGGCTATGTACTGGATTCCGCCTGCGTCTTCACCAAGAGCCTTAAGAAACCTGTCAGTTCAGAGTGCGCAATCGCGTGCGCGAAGAACGGGTCACCGCTGGTTATTCTGGCCCCGACCGGCACCATCTACTGGCCGATCGCAGACGCTACACCATCCTCCAGCCAGAATGACAGGCTGCTTCCTTTCGCTGGACAGAGAGTAACGGTGAGTGGCAAAGTATTCCAACGTGGCGGCTCCACGGCGATCGTGATTAGCAAGATCGAACCGCTGGCGGAAGCAAAGACGAAGTAGCGCCCAGGAGCGCCCGGATTCATGAGCACTGTCCCTGATTCTTTGCCCAGCGTCCGCAAGTTCAGCTTGCGTCTGAGCCCGCGCGCCCGCAAGCTCACTGGGCGAATTCTGGCGGTGCTCGTGGTGGTCTGGCTTTCGTTCGTCGGATTTATTTTTTGGGCCATGAACCAGCCTCCGGAGAAATTCGCCGCGGTCATGAAACACATGCCGTGGCCAGTTTTTCTGGTTCTCCCCTTCGAGACTCTGTGGAACCAGGCCCGTGGCGGTACTCTACAGGAGGGCGATCCCGCGCCGGACTTCACGCTCACCAAGCTGGATAAATCCGGAACCGTGCAACTTTCGGAGCTAAGCAAAAAACAGCCAGTGGTCATGGTATTCGGCAGCTACACTTGACCACCGTTCCGGCGGGAGGTTCCTGCTCTCAACAAGCTCTACGATCAGTATCAGGGTAAGGTCGCGTTTCTGGTGGTGTACATCACCGAGGCACACCCCAGCGACGTGTGGCAGATGCAGAGCAATGTCAAAGACAAAGTCGTCTTTGCGAGCCCGAAGAATGAAGAAGAACGCGCTTTCATCGCCGGAGCCTGCGTCCGCAAACTGGGAATCAAGTTCCCTGCTGTCCTCGATGAATTTGGAAACTCAACGGAGCGCGTGTATACCGGCTGGCCGGATCGCATTTACCTGATCGATGGAAACGGCCGCGTCGCTTTCAAGACCAAGCCCGGCCCATTTGGTTTCAAGCCAGATAGTCTCGCAGCGGCCCTGGCCAAACTGCCTAAGACCCCTTAATTCAGCACAGAGTGACAGAGAACCCAGATGCCTGTTTTGCCTTTGCTTTTCTGTGTCTCCGTGGTGAAGAAGTTCTACTTAGGCGGCGCCGTCATCTCCATCGCCCAAATCGCTGCTGGACGCATGTACATGGATGCTCGGTAGTGCCCGCTTTCGTCCCAGGCTTCGGGAGTGCGGAACCAGTAGCCCTGGGTTTCATAGGTAGTGTGATAAACGCCCCACGCCGTGCGATAGCCTTCATCTTTCAGTCCATCGCTCAACATCAGTGCAGCCACGCTGAACGTGGTCCCAGTCCAGACTTCCTGCACTTGTTCATTGGTAGTCACAATTTTTCCATCAGGGGCAATTCCATTCGCCGCACCCATTTCGCCTTTGCCAAATTTCATGACGTTGAAGTCAAAGATTTTCTTCAACGCTTTCACCTGCATGTCGCGCGGAACCAGATCGCCCAGGCCATTCATGTTGGCGTACCACTGCCCGGCTAGTTGATCGGCCTGAATGTTGTCACGATACTCGCTAAGTGTGTCATAGCGGAAGTAATCGCCTGACCAAAGCTTGTCAACATAGGTCTTCTGCCCTTTGGTGAACCAGTCGTGATATTTCGTGGCCGCCGTATTATCACCAAGCCCATGCGCAATTTCTTCCGCGGCCCGTAGTGATGCCAGCCACAATCCCCCGGAGTAGGCACTGTCACCCTGGACGATCCACTCGTCGTAGGTCTGGTCAGGATAATTGTCGCCCTGCGGCAGACCATCACCGGTACGATCGTACTGACGCAGGTGGGTGAGCGCCTCTTGCACCGCTGGCCACGTGTAGCGCAGGAACGCCATGTCTTTCTTGCCAGTAAAAACGTAATCGCGATAGATCATCAACACGAACTTGCTGTTCAGGTCTTTCCAGTCATTAGTATTCTGCCAGCTAAAGGCATTCGGCAGCTTGAAAGGATCTTCCTGCGGGACTCCTAAATCGTGCGGCACTGCGCCCTTCGCCTTACGCAAACGGAATTGCAACGACTGCGTATGCTGCGACTTCCATATCCATAGATATTTGTCGGTCAGGTCTTTCGGAACCGTATCGGCGAATTGCCGCAGCTCTTGCTTGTCCAGGTCGGGCCAGAATTTAACCAACGGCATCGATCCGTAGAAACGCACGTCCAGCGTGGCATAGTACGGATAGTCAAAGCACTCCATGAACGCGAATGTCGCCGGAGTCTTGGGGTCAGAACCGACAGGCCTTCCCCAGAACGATCCCCCGTCAGTGAGGATGTACATTTCGTTGAAGAGCTCGCCACGATACCACAGCGGCCTGCTCTCATCGTTCACATATTGCGCCTGCCAGGTGTCGATTTCGTCGCTCCACTTGGAAGCATTCTGCAATCCGTCTTTGGCAATCTTCCACGCGTTCGTGCCGGTAGTCCCGTAGAAATCGGTGTAGTGGCGCAGCCACTTGCGTCCCGACCCGAACTGCACAATCGGCATGTCCCAGGAGATCGTCATCGGCACGACGCGCTTTTCGCCCGGCTGCAGAGTGAAGCGCACCGCAATCGCTGCCGCCAAAGGCTCGCCGCTACTGTACCAGGCTTGATTGTCATTCGCCAGGCGCCCATCCTTCGCGAACGGCCCCCAGACTTCCTGTCCTCCTGTAAATGGAACGTAGGTAGTTTGATAAGTGATGTCCACTCCTGGAGACTCCACTGACGCGATCGCCCACTGTCCGTCGAAGTCGTCCTGCACGCCCTTGGGGTGCACGCGGTCAAAAACAATTCCTTTCACGTGCCCGCCAACTCCAGAGCCGTCGTCCACGAAACGGTTGTGGTTGCCGTGATCGAGCGAGTTCTTCATGTCCGGCCCGAAGTCGCGGAACCATCCCAGCATGTTCGTCCACGAAAGCAGAACTGAAACCGTGACTGGCTTGTCAGTCGGGTTCTCCGCATGCCACCGGTAAACCGCCACCGGGTAACTGCTCTCGCGATAATTGTTTGGCAGCACCGGAGAGAACTGTTCGAGCGCCACATGCGCGGGGAATTTCTGCCAACGGTAGTCATACCAGGACTTCGGATAGAGCGAGTAGTAATCGCCGGCTCCGACCGGATAGTCCCACTTCCACGAATTGAGTGCGCCTCCTTCTGGATGCGCTGACGTCAGCACTTGAGCAACACTGTCGCCGCCCTCGGCCTTTTGATACATCGCAAACTGGTTCGCCCAGACTGTCTGATATTTGTGCACTCCGCCCTTGATGTGCCAGCGCGCGAAATCTCCGCGATAAGTGCGCGAAAAAGTTCCTGAGCCGAAGCCGCCAACCGGCGCCCCCTGCCAATAGCCGTCGTCGATCATTCCCGGCAGCAGAGCGGGCTTGGCCCCACCTGCATGCTCCAACGGTTGACCAATGCCGCGCCTCCACGCAGCCTTGGGGATGGCGTCGCCAGCAAAGAGAACCGGAGCGGAACCAAGCAGGCCCAGGAACAATAGGCCGCCAGATAAAGAGCGCGCAGACATTTTCATGAGATTCCCTCCCAGGATCTCGATCAAGCCAAGAAAAACGATATTCTACATGAAATGCGTTTCTCTCCAAAGAAAACACAGCGGAGCAAAGAGGCAATACCCTGATCCGGTTCCCTCTGTGCTCCCTGTGTCCTCTGTGGTTGAAAGCTTTTGTTTGTCCTTCGCCTTCGTGTCCTTCGGGGTTGATTGATTTTCGCTGCTCTATAATCGGAACACTCATCGTGATCCGAAAAATCCTGTCGCTGATCCTAATTTCTTCTCTAGTCGCGAGCGCGCAAACCGCTCCCCGCTTCAAAGATGTATCTCGCGAGGTCGGCATCACTGTTCCTCACATCTCCACTTCCGACAAACAATACATCGTGGAATCCATGAGCGGTGGCATCGGCCTTATCGACTGCGACAACGATGGCAAGCTCGACATCATCGCCGTCAACGGCTCGACCATTGATCACTTCCGCCAGGGCGGCGATCCTATGATCACCCTCTATCACCAGGACTCCGGATTCAAATTCAGCGACATCACGCAATCCGCCGGACTTACCCGCAAAGGCTGGGGCATGGGCGTAGCCGTCGCTGACTATGACAATGACGGCTTACCCGATATCTACGTCACCGGATATGGCGGCAACGCACTCTATCACAATCTCGGCAATTGCAAATTTGAAGACGTAACCGAAAAAGCTGGAGTCGCTGGCGGAGGCTTCAGCACCGGAGCAGCTTGGGCGGACTACGACCGCGACGGCCGGGTGGATCTGTTCGTGTCGCGCTATGTCCATTTCGACATCAACCATCTGCCTACTTTCGGCAGCGATGAGAAGACCTGCCGCTTCAAAGGAATCCGCGTCCAGTGCGGTCCTTGGGGAATGCAAGGCGAGTCCGACCTGCTCTTTCACAATCGCGGCGACGGCACTTTCGAAGAGGTCTCCAAAAAAGCTGGGGTTGACGATCCCGACCGCTACTATGGCCTGGGCGTGGTCTGGGGAGACTACGACGACGATGGCTGGCCCGATCTCTATGTCGCCAATGATTCCGGCCCGAATTATCTCTATCACAACAAACACGACGGCACTTTTGAGGACGTCAGCATGCTCGCCGGGATTGCCGTAAGTGGTGACGGCCTTCAGCAGGGTTCGATGGGCGTGGATTGGGGGGACTACCTGCACGATGGCCACATCGGCATGCTGGTTACTAACTTCACCGAGCAACCCGACACTCTCTATCGCAATCTTGGCAAAGGCGAATTCGCCGACGTAACTTGGCCCGCCAAACTGGCCCAATCCACATATTCGAATGTTGGTTGGGGTACAGGCTTCGTGGATTTCACGAATAGCGGCTGGCTCGATATTTTCATTGCGAACGGACACGTCTATCCGCAGATGGACCAGATTCCAGGCGCGGCGCGCTATGCCGAGCCTATGCAACTCTTCCGCAACCAGGGCGACGGCACGTTTGCGGATGTTTCTTCCACGTTCGCCGGATTGCCCGACGCTTCCCGTCGTGGAGCCGCTTTCGGGGACCTCAACAATGACGGAAATATTGACGTGGTTGTGCTCAACATGGACGGGCCGCCCCAGCTTTTGCTAAACGAAGGTGGAAACCACAACCATCGCGTGCTCCTTATACTGATTGGCACCAAGAGCAACAAGATGGCGATAGGCGCGAAGGTCACAGTCAGCGCGGGAAAAATGGTTCAGACGGCAGAGGTACGTGCTGGCGGCAGCTATCTTTCAAACAACGATCCCCGTCTGCACTTTGGACTCGCTGGGGAACCTAAAATGAACGAAGTGACCATCCGCTGGCCCAGTGGGAACGCAGAAACTTTGAAAGAGGTGCCCGCAGATTTCATCTACACCATTGTTGAGGGCAAAGGGATCACTGATAGAGTCGCATTTCCTCCTCCAATTTAGCGGTTATCCTTCTCCAGCTTGGCCCCCGATGAAGCAGATGGTTGTTGTTGCGTATTTGTTTGGGTGGTGTGGTTAGTGATCTGCGTCAAGCCACTCGGTATTTTCAGACGCATCAGCGGATCGCCAAACAGGATGAATGTCTTTCGCACGTCCACATCCCCGATTCCAGATTTCGAGAGCTGCACCGCGTCGCCGAGCGCGATCGATGGCTGCGAAAATAGCGTCTTCATCAAGGTTCGATCCATTTGAAACTGTGGATCTGGTGCCGTGAGACCCGACGACGCCCACACCGCCACTGCCCCGCCATTCCTTGCCAGCATCAACGACTCAGCCAGGCTTTCAGTGAGGACGTCGTGGAAAAATCCGTTCAAGCAGTTCATGATCACGAACACCGGTAATTTGTTGCCGTTAGTCAGCGACGAGGCTGTGGTGTCGTCAAACAGGTCGTTCCCTGACCAGATTTGAACTGACCCGTGTCCGTTGTAGTTCACCAGCAACTCTCCAGCATTGATGTCTGCAAGAATATCCAGCTTCGCTGTTGCCGGGCCGAGTGTGCTGGCGAAGATATCGGTCACGTTCATGCCTTGCGGAAGCATCTTTTGTACGGATTGAGCAGCCTGCGAGAAGTTCACAGTCGGATCATCGATATCGGCGACCATCAAGCTCCGGTTCGTCCAGCTCGCGGCCAGGCCGTTCGCATAATTAACAATTTTCCCAACCATGGTCTGCGCGTCTGCAGTGGTTCGAGCCGGCAAGCGGCCAGTGGCGATCTTCGCAAATCCCGTGTTGTCAAAGTCTGAGAACCAGTCATCCGATGCGGTCTTGAGTTCAGCGGTAACCACAACTCTTGTGGGCATGAAATCAAAGAAGCCGAATCCGAGATAGTCTCTCGGATCAACCGAAGCATCACCCGCCAGCAGCAGATAATGCGGTTTGTTTTTCCAGGTCACCGTCGCCGTGCTCAAGAAGTTGCGGATCGCGTACGGCGTCCTCTCGCCAAAATTGAATTCGTCGTAAACATCATCTACGCTGACCAGCGCCACCGACTTCCCCTCGGCCTGGTGCAGCGCGGCCAATGGCTGCACTTGCGCCGCGAACTGAGGCGCCGTGAGCACGACAACTTCCGCGCCGGACTGCGGACTATGCAGGTTTGAAGGAGGATGAGTCGCCATTGCCACCGGGCTGGCGAGTTGCACGTCCGACAGCGCGAGCAAGGTATGCGCTCCCGGAGAAGTCCATGGAACGCTCGCCTGAAGCGCGTAGCCGCCGCTCTGAGTTGAAGTTCTGTACGCGACTTCAAACGGCTGCACCGGATTGGTGATGTCAACCAGCCGCGTTGGAGGATGCAGGAAACCGCCTATCGTCACGCTCTCCCCGGCATCAGCTGTGCACTTCAGCAGGTCCGATTCCGCGGTAAACGTATGTGGGAAGCTGAGGTCAATGTAATCCAGGAAACTCAGGTCATTGTCACCTAGCTGCGCGGTAAGCGTGATTGTGTTGGCGCCGTTTGCCAGTATACCAGCGGGAACCGCGAGTCCCGCTTTGCCGTCCTGCTGGCCGCTGAAGTTTACGTCGCCGACGGTTGCGCCGTTCACTGCCACAGTCACGTCGTGTTGTTGTCCCTGCGTCACGCCCTGTAATGCGATCTGCAACGTTCCTTCGCCGGTTGCGAGGTTCGAAACATTCACTGTCTGAATTGCGGACGTCGGCGAGACCAGCGGCCCGAAGAAGTTGTCGGTGTCGTCACGTAACAACGCAGCAAAGTACGTCGTGCGTGGTTTCAGTTGCAGCGTCTGGATGAAGCTCTGCGCTTGCGGCCCCGCACTGCCCGGCGAAACATCAGGAATTCTCTTTCCCGGCTGATTGTTTGTGACCAACCAATAGACACGCTGTCCCGAATATGGCGTGTCAATTGCCGTACCATAAAACTCAATTGCACTTTGAGGACCAAAGCCCGCACCCGTAATCCGTATCAGCTGTTCGACTCCTTCTGCGAACAGATGCAGCGATCGCGCTTCAGCATTGGGATCCAGCCCAGCCGCCACCAATTGTGGCTGTGTGACCCGATACCAGCCTTCGTGGTCCACAAAAATCTTTACCGCACTGTGGGCTGCCAGCTGGAATCCGATGTTCTGGGTAGTAGTCGAAGCTCGGGGCCTTGCGACCGCTTCACGAACGTAGCCCCCAGCGTTACCAGCGCTGTTGGTCATGGATTGCACGGAACTTGAGCGCGCCAAATCCTGAATCGTGGTCGGGCGAGTCATCGCTTGCGGTGCCGTGGCAGCCGCCTCCGTCGAGACCGGCCCATGCATCGTCCGCGTCCCGTTCAAGTTCACGTCCTCCAGCCAGTACAGTCCGTTGCTAGCTGGGGAGTGGTCTATCCAGCCGTAAGTCTTGGCACCGTGCTGCTCGAGGGCTCCTCTCATCAGCAGCGCAGAACCTGCAATCAGCGCCGGATTCAGCCGGACTCTTTCTCCACCCGCGTCTCGGTAGACATTAAATCCAAGGTTGTGCAGCTCGCCTCCGGTCTTCCACGATAACAGCACCCCGCTTCCAGTCTGCGCAGCGGAGAACGAATTCATTCTCACCGCGTTGGGGAATTCGATCAGCGTTGTAATTGTTGCCGTGTTGTTCGCCTGAAACGCGTCGAGCGTAACCGAGGTCACGGTGGCGGTATTGGTGGCTAGCGAGGGGGTTACTGCCGTAGTGACGATGGTGATCGTCGCGGTCGCGCCGACGCTCATATTGCCGAGGTTGCAATCAACAACCCCGGCAACCTGCAGACAGATTCCTGTGGTCGTACTTGCGGAAACAAAGCTTACCTGCGTGGGAAGCGTGTCCTGTACGACTACGCCGGTGGCGCCGAGCGGACCGTTATTGGTGACCACGAGTGTGTAGGTGAGTGTCTGACCCTGCAACACAGGGTTTGGGGAACCTGACTTGGTGATCGCTACGTCGGACTGATGCGCTCGAATCGAGATTGCGCCCAACGTCCACGCGGTACTCGCACTCAGAGCCTCAGTCATGGTTACGGTCGCCGCCCCGGCGCTTGTGGAACCTGTCCCAGCCGCGTCCTGGCCAGTTCCACCCGAAGATGTATTCCATCGTGAGGTTTGCGAGGCACCCGTGGTCACGGTCGTACCGCTCGCTACCGCCAGCGTGTCCAACACGACGTCTCCTCCGGAACTTGCTACAGTCACTTGAGCCGTATTCGAAGTGCCGGCATTGGAAGCTGAACTACGTATGGGCGACACCTGATAGACTCCAGTAAACGTGATTGCGCCCGCGACGACCCCTAGCTTGTTCTCACCGCCTTTATTTCCGGTAAGCGTCACGTTCGCGGTTCCGCTCGCCGGAGCAACCAGGTACCACATTTCGACCCGCATCGGATTTGCCGCTGTCCCCCCGGACGCGAAGATCTTGTCGAGGGGTGTGCCGCCATAAGTAATACCGGTTATCTTGCTGGGCACATTCCCAGTGGCGTTTATCGATACGCCGACGATCAGGAGGCGTTTCGTTCCGCCCACGGTGGTGGTATGCGAGAACGAGAAGGTAAAGGCCCCTGCGGCCCCGTTCACCGTTTGAGTCCCGGTACTGACCGTATCAACGACTATCTGTGCTTGCACTTCGACCGTGGCTAGCAAGGAGAAAAAAACAAAAAGAGTCAGCGCCGGCAACATACTACGCACACTTTGTGAGAGCCTTCTCCGCGCCTCTGCTGCGAAAAACCTCAGCCGCGCTCCTCGGCCCTCCAGCGAAACTACGCCGCCGGTTTTCGCGCACTCCTTGGCTACAATTTTGCCCACGATCTCTCCCTCCCGAATTGAGTCTGCTTGCTCGCCCGAATCTCCGCGCGCCTTGAAAACATTAGTGCCAGGCAGCTTCCGGACAATCCGGTGTGCTTTGAATTCGGCGCCATCTTTGAACAGCACAATATCGCCAACTTTGAGCTTTGCCGCATTCGTCGGCTGAACATGCAAGAACTCGCCGTCCTGAATCGTAGGCAGCATGCTTCGTCCTTTGGCTCGAAAGCGAAAACCGAGGCCGTTCCCGACCAAATTGGCCGCAAGTTCCCCGAACACGCGCGACTCAACCCGCTCCTCAACCTTATCCATGGAACCCCAGCACCGCTTCCACTGCACTGGAGTCTGGAATGAACCGGAACTCATAGCACGGGACGGCATCAAGCACTCGGTTCAGAAACCCGAGGGTGCTGTCGATTGCCGCAGCGCTATGAAAGGGCGGGAAGCAGCGCGCAAACAACTCTCCCACGGCTCGCGAACGCGAGATCTCCACCATTTCATTCCGCTTGCCGTGCTGCAGAATAAAAATCCTACTGATCTTCGCTTTCCCCGCCGATGCAAACGCTGCCTCTCCGTGCCACGGCGTTCCGTACATCCACAACTCTCCATCGCGCTGCCGCAAGATAATGCGGTCGTCGCTGAGAATTTCCGGATTGCGCAGGGACTTCCAGAGCAATGTAGTTGTGCTTTTGCCTGCGCCGGAGTGTCCCAGAAACAGCTGCCCTCCGGCCTCAGCGTCCACCAGTCCGCAACCGTGCACCTCGACGCCAAGGCCCGAGGACAAATAATTTGTGATCAGAAGCTCGTCGGCGGGATACTCGAGCGGAACAATCGGCCGATGTTCCCCCAGCGCCTCGCGGCTCAGAATCAGCTGTGCGGTGCGGAAATTCCGGTCAGCCCGTAACCGCTTGTACGGATGGGCACCCAACGCGGGACTGGCAAAGTCGAAAACATAATCCGTGCCGTCGCGAAATAAGCTCCACACTGCGTCCGAATCAAAGACTTTTTCACCCTGCCACCTTCGCAGGTTTTCCGCCCACTCGACCGCGACTTCAATATCAGCAGCGCAGTCCTCTGCTCGAAACTCTTCTAATTCGCAGCTTAAAGGGATTTCATCTAGAAAACCACCAGTCAGTGCCAGCGAGACTTCGCCGATGCGCACACAAGTGCGATGCAGCAGCTGCGGCTGCAGGCTTGCCATTCCGTATATCGTTTCAGCAAACATGCATTTTGCCGGGTAGCCGACGATTCAGCTAAGATCCCGGGCTATTACACGGCGCAGCGCCAAGCCCACAACTAGCGGCCACCGGGCCTGACGCTCCCGAGGTCTTGCAGTTCCCCAGCACCGCCTCTTCGGGGCGCAAGCTGATTGTCGTGATCTTCGGCGCTTCATATTTCTTTTTTTGGTGATACCCGTTTTCATCAGTCATGAAAGGGCCTGCCTCCGTGATTCAGTAAAGACGCCCAGTTACCGCCGCTCCAAGCTTGCCATAAACCATCAATGCGCTACTCCGCATCCGCCGCAGCCCGAAACTGCGGTCGAGACGTTGAGCACGGGAAGCAGGGGCTGGGGAGCAGTCCACTCAGCCGCATCGATCTCTCGAGATGCGATGCGTTTCGCCGATTCCAGAAGTGCGCGACGCCGCTCGCCATCCCGGCAGAATTCGCAATCCCCATGCTCCGGAACCTCAAAGCCCAGTGCCATCGCCCGCAGGTGCGCAACTTCGCACAAGAAATCCACGGGAGACTCGGGATCTCCGTTTTCCAGTTCGCCATTTGCCGGACACATGCTGCACACCGACCGAATACGACAACTCTGGCATTTCGTCAGTTGCTTCCGCTCCCGTTGGCGCACATTCAAAAGAAAGTGGTCCCATCCTTCGCGTACACTGCCCTTTCGAATGTCATAGCCTTCCTGCTGAGAGAGCACGCAGATGCTCATGCGCCCATAAGGATCAATGGCAAAGCTCTTTAGCCCGCCGCCGCAGGAATAAACGGTCGTGCGAGAACCGGGAGCGACCTGCATTTCCCGCTCCAAGCCTCGCTTATGCTCAATCGCAATGTTTGGCCAATGCAGATCTAGCGTCACTACTTCTTCTGGGGAGAGCCGCACACCTAAAGGAGCCTGGGAACAATCAATCCGAGGATTGATCAGCGAATCGAACTTGAACTCGACCCCGAGTTCCTGTTCTGCAAATTCTTTCATCCCGATGACTTCGTGCCGGTTAATGCTGGTCCCAACGGTTTTCAACTTGAGCGGCAGTCCCCGCTCCATCAGCAACCTGATTCCACGCAAGCAACGCTGGTAGCTGCCGGGAATCCCGGTCAGCGTCTCATAGGTTTCTTGGGTCCGGCCGTAGAGGGTGATCTCAATCCCGAACGGGGGGAAATCCCGCAGATAGTCTGCGATTCTTTCATTGATCACAGTCCCGTTGGTGAATAATGTGATCAGAAATCCCTTTTGCTTTGCGCAAGTGTAAATCTCAAGAAAATCTTTGCGGGCAAAAATCTCGCCGCCGGTAAACAGCAGCCAGAGGACCCCCATGTCGGCTAGTTCACTCAGAATCGCCGCATATTCTTCCTTGGTCAGCTCGCGGTTGCGTGCAGTCAGATCACCCATCGGCAAGTTGTTGTAGCAGTGCTGGCACTCAAGAGGACAGCGGCGCGTAACCTCGAGCGAAACTTCCAGCGGCGTGCGTTTTTCGGCAAAATGATTGTGCAACGACAGGCTGAATTCGCCGTACGAAACAGAATTCATAATTGTGCCGGCGCTCCAGCCGTGCTGATGAGGCCCGCCGAGTGCATCTCGGCCAGAAATGCGTCCACGTCTTGGTCAACCTGCTGGCGCTCACCTTCAAATTCCTGCTCGATCAGTTCCACGATCTCGTCCTTGCTGAGAGGGCGCGCAATCGCCTGCCAGATCGAACTTGCAACCTGGTTCAGGTTGTAAATGGAAGCGAGATCGCCCACGCCTTTGCGCACGGGCACGATCAAAGTCTCACCAGCGATAACTCTGGAAACAACAGAATCTGAGCGGACATAACACTGCATTTGTCGATGTCCCCTTTGCATGCAAAGCCTGTCTCAGTCTGACTTTGAGACGTATTGGGTTCACCTTAGCAGAGTAGTTTTGTGGATTGTGTTAGCTAGGTAGGTTCAGCGAAGTAGGGAGTACGCTGGGTATGATTTCGTGCAAAACAATCATCAACCCTAGACGAAAAGGCGCTTGTCTCCAAAGCATTGTGGACAACACCGTGGAAGAGCGGCGCTTCAGCGCCGCGTAAGTTGCGTGATCGCGGACGCGCGGCCCTGGAAGAGCCGCGCTCTCACCAGTGCAGGATCAAAATCTCAGAATCCTGGCGCCTTCTCCAGACTCTTGTTGCACACCCCGTTGGTCGGCTGGGGCGGTAACGTTGGAGGAGTCAGCAACGGGGGAGCTCCGGAGAAATTGAAGAACTCCATCATGTCATCGGCGTTCGCATCTCGCAGCGTCAGTGATGGAACTTTGAATGTATCCTCAATCAGCCGCAGAATCGAGGTGTAATCCCGGGCCGTATGTGAGACGAAGCTCGGCCTCACCCACGGCGAAATAACGACCATCGGGACGCGGAGTCCGCTCTGGTTGAAATCACCAGGCTTGTCGCCGGAACGCAGCTTTGGAGCAATGGCATCCGGCTTGACCTCGCGCGCAGGCCGTACGTGATCGTACAAGCCACCGCCCTCGTCGTACGTCAGAATAAACGCGGAATCCGGCCATGACGGACTATGGATCAGCGTATTGATGATATTCGCCCCGTCGGCCGCGCCCACTTGGACATTGGCCCCGGGATGCTCATCCCGACCGGACGTTCCGGCTCTCTCGATAAAAATCACAGAAGGCAGAGTCGCGTCATTCTGTACATCGGTGCTCCAGTTAGAGATCGATACTACTTTCGCGGCGTCCCGCTGATATGTCGAGAACTGCTGAATGAAGGCCGAAGTTGCGGCATCTTGATAGTAGTAACGCCAGCTCACGCCAGCTTGGTCCAGATGATCGAAGATCGTTGGTTGGGTAAAGCCTTCAAACGAACTCGGAGGTGGAATGATATTGCCAAACGAAGTCGCGGTGAACAGATACAAGCGGTTCGGCACCGTGTTGGACAGCACCGGAGAGAAGAATCTGTCGCTGGTGGCAAATCTGGCTGCCAGTTCGTAGTAATAAGGAAGGTCGCTCTGGTCGTAAAAACCCATGGCGCGGGTTCCAGTAGGGTCAATGGTCGAGGGCACAGAAGTGGTGGTCAACATATATCCATCCATCTTGCCCCCGTCCACATCAGCGTGGCTCTCGTTCCACGCCGGGCTCAGATTTTCAGTACACACTGTCTGATAGTGGAAAGGATGCACCGGCTGTCCCTGGGTATTGTTCAGCGTCGCATTCAAATTGATTCCGTCCACATCATTCACCAAACCCAATGAGGCCTTGTATGTGCCGAGCATTCCGAAGTAATCGTCAAAAGACCGGTTCTCCTGCACAAAAAAGATGATGTGTCGAAGTTTCGACAATCCATTCGCTGCGCCTGTCACCGTGATGTTGAATTTCTGGTTGAATAACACTCCTGTGCTGTCCTGCGCCTGCACCGCAATGGAATGTGTTCCCAGCGTCAAAGAGCTCACATAGAGGTCCAGAATCGCCGAGTTCGTATTGCCACCTTTTCCCACGCCGTCAATAAACAAAGTCATAGACTTTACTGGATTCGAATCCGTCGCCGCCGCCACTACATGAAATGGCTGGCTCACCACCGACCCGCTCACCAGGGAGCAGATGGTCACCGTCTGATTCGTCGGATTCAGAGCGCACGGTGGCTGCATCGCGACTGGGACATTGCTCTTGAAAGAAATTCCTGTGGTGTCCCAGCCTTGCACCGTGATCAGGTGGTTCCCGACCGCGAGATTGACAAATGTATCCACTGTGGTCGCTTTGATCTGATACGTCAGTTTGTTATCCACATAGACTTGCATCGTGGTGACCGGGTTCGAATCTGTGCTTCCGGCGACTACATGCACCAGGCTCTGCACCAGGGCATTGGGCGCCGGCGTACAGACGGTCACCGAGGGATTGGTTTGGTTCAACGTGCAAGGGGCAGTAGCATGTGCGGCCTCAGGACTGACAAATGCAAGCGCCAAGACCAGAGCTGCCCACGCTGAAAATGTTAAAGCCGGATGAAATTTCATGGCATCCCCCGCAAACAAGAAAGACCGTTGAGCAAATCGTTGACCCAAAGATCATTGACCTAGAAAAGAGGAAACTTCCGGCTGCTGAGTTGCCCGTTTCTAAGGTGCTCTACAGCTTCATCTGGCCGCTTGCTGGCCTTCCTCTATACTGCTTCTGTGTTGAGCTTTTATAGGCTGGGCTTGCTTTTAATGATGCTGGTCGCCGACACTGCGTTCGCGGCGAATAAAACTGCCATTCCCTCCATCCGATGGACCGACGGCGCAGGAAGCTGTACCTTCCGCGAAGGCGATGACGGCCGCTACTATTACGGCCTCTCGTTCGGAGATTTCGAAGTAACTCTCGCAGTGGATCGTCAGGAACTGGAAAAAATCCCCCATCGCTCCCTGCCGATGCTGGGAGTTTTTCTCACCCTTCATTACAAAGGCGGCGCTCAGTTCGAGGTCCAGCAGAACAGGTTTACGTTGGAATTCGTCAAGCACTTCCAGGTAGTCAAGAGTTCATTTGATCCTGACGGTTTGCAGAAGCGGCTGCAGGACGATATAGATGACCTCACGGACCAGGTCGAGCGCCACGACGTAAAAAAACATCCCGAACAAAAAGAGCAGAAAGAAACCGAGCTTCAGGCAAGGCTCAAGGACTATACGGAAATGATGGACTTCATCAGCACCCGCGCTCTGCGCCCGACGACTCTGGATGCCTCCAACTCATCCGCTAGCGGCTGGGTCTTCTTTCCGATAAGAGATAAATGGATCGGCCCCTGGCGCAAGCCCGAACAATTCATCTTGCGATTGCCAGTCGAAAACCTGATCGTCGAATTTCCCTTCCTGCTCCCGCCACAACCAGGCAAAGTCCTTCTACGAAAGAGGCCGGAGGAGTAAGGTCGTGACTCCTGTGTTACTCCAGTAACCACTCCGCGTGCGGTTGGGGGCTGACTCCGCCCCAGAATAAAATTAACATTCAGGTACCTGTGAAGCCCCTGAGCCAGCAGTCGCTGGGTCGTTACCAGATCGACGCCGAGATCGGACGCGGCGCGATGGGAGTTGTGTATCGAGCCCGCGACCCGAAAATCGATCGCACTGTAGCCATCAAAACTATTTCGCTGGCAGGGCAGGAAGTTGCAGATGAGCGGGCCTATCGCGAGCGTTTCGTACAGGAAGCCCGTGCCGCCGGACGCCTCTCCCATCCCGGCATTGTGACCATCTTCGACGCCGGTGAAGAGACCGACACTCACGAACCTTATCTGGTGATGGAGTACATCGCTGGCGAGCCTTTAAGCAAGATCATGTCCGGAGAGGACCGCAAGCTGCCTTTGCCGGCCGCTCTTCAATTCGCCCAGGAAATAGCAGAAGCCCTGGATTACGCGCACTCGCAGGGCGTGATTCACCGTGACATCAAACCTGCAAACATCCTGGTTACGCAGGAAGGCCATGCCAAGATCGCCGATTTTGGTGTCGCCCGCTTGAACCAGGAGCTCATCACCCAAACCGGACAGCTCTTTGGGAGCCCCGCCTACATGGCCCCCGAACAGTTGAGCGGAAAGCCAGCCGACGCGCGCTCTGACCTATTCTCTCTCGGAGTCATCCTTTACAGCATGATCACCGGCTTCCGCCCATTCCAGGGAAACAGCGCGCAGACTGTCTGTTTCAAGGTGATGAATATCGAGCCGGTCCCGGTCACCAGTCTACAGCACGACGTCCCGCCCGCGCTCGACGCCATAATTTCCCGCGCTATTGCCAAGGACCCGGACGAGCGTTACCAGAGTGGCTCTGAGTTAGCGCGTGACATACAAGCGTTTCGCGAGACCGATATGTCCCCGGCAGACGCTACCAGCGGTTTCACAAGGGCCATCCATAAGGATAGGGATTCAGGACGTGCTCGGTGGAACCGCAGGCTCCATGACGGCCGTGCATTCCATCAGAGACTTTTTTGGAGCGCGGCGGTCTTTGCGTTCATCCTCGCGGTGCTGGTGACCGCGTCGAAATTGAGGGAAAACATCCGAAGCGCTGCCGCGATCCAGGCGCCTTCAGCTCCAGTACAGTCAGCTCCGCCAATCGAAAAGACTCGCCGACCGGTCACTATCAGGAATATTAAGAGGCCCGTCAGCAAGGAGCCAGTCAAACTAGAGGCGGTTCAAACCCAAACCGCCAAAGTGCAAGTCGAGATTCAGCATCATTTCAACGCCGCCAAAGCTTCTATCTGGCTGGACGATGAGCTGGTCTTTGATCAGAACCTGCGAGGAGCTGACCAGAGACATCCCCTGTTGCGCACCGTTGAAATGAACCAGATCGCCAGCTTTCAGTTCGCCTCCGGCAAACATCAGCTACAGGTTCGCGTGGTTTCGCCGGCGAACACCTACGATCAGATAGAAACCCTCGATGCAGACTTGTCCCCGGGCTCCGCACACGTCCTGCGCGTGAATTGTGATCGACGAAAAATGCTAGTGGCGTTGCAGTAAGAAATTTAGGGGGCAGGCAACCTCACCTGCCCCGCGGAGTGAAAAGCTCTATCCCTTCCCTGCTCTCAAAAGCGTATCTGCGGTCCGAACGAGACTTTCAGGTTATTGAACGTTCCGTTGTTCAGATAAACCTCATCGCCCGCCTCTAGCCGCAATCCGAACGGTCCCCAGAAACCTTCAAAGCCCGCACCGGGATAAGCGGCGAAGTGCGTGCCGGGATTCCCGACTCCGGAAACGGCGTTGCCGAAATTGCCGAAAGTCACCGCCGACGACGATTCACTGAACCTAATGAATCCCACCTTCCCGGTCACAAAGAACTTGAACGGCCCGGAAGTCTCGAACTTCGGCCCGAACAGTCCCGTCAAGGGACGCACTTTAGTGGTAACGAAGGTTACGCCTGGCACGCAGTTCCCGGTACAGTTATTGGTGAAGCTGCGCTGGAAGTCATAGTTCATCTCGGCTTCGATCTGAGTATGATGGCTCACATTGAAGCCGGTCCGGGCGCCGAATCCAACAAAATTGACGGCGTTTGAGGTTGGGCTGAAGCGAAAATAGTCCGCGAATATTCCGACTTGCCCGTGGTCGTAATCCCCTCGCGACTCCTGTGCCAGCAGCCACGATGGAGCAGCGATGATCATGCTCAAAATAGCCAAACCAAGACTACGTTTCATTCGATACCTCTTTCCCTTCCTTGTGGAATTACTCCGCCTGCGCCTTCCCCGGAAGCAGCACCCGACAGGAGCAGGCGTCAAATTGGATGCAGCCCCTCTGGGGTAGGGTTGGGTTTTCCCAGTCGCCTGAAACCCCTAGGTTTTTCAGGGTATTCCAGCGTCTAAGAGCAAATAGAAAGCAAAAGGGGCTTGGGCGGAGAAGCGGACGACGGCCTGCATCCAAATTGGCTGAGGTATGTCTTTTAATCTTTTAGACACCCCACCCCTTGCGATTTTTTAAAGGGGTGGAAAACAAAAATTACTTGGCGGTCAGCTTCGGCGCACTCGCGGTCTCGGGAGAATCTTTCGGCCCCATCGAGACCACTACGTACTCGCGCTCCTTGTCATCCAGATCCTCAACTCGGAGGAGCATTTTGTCCTTGTCCAGGCGGAACTGCGCCTTCTCGCCTACTGGCAGCAGAGCAGGATGTTTATCGTCCTTCGGCCGGATCGTGTAAACCAGGTTGTCGGTCTCGAGAACATACTCCTGGCACAGCAATTCGTGCGTCTTCATGTGCGAGGAATCTGTTCCAAGCATTTCCCCAGCGACGCTCTTCCCATTCTTCTCATCGGTTCCGCACTTGACGGATTGCATCTTCAGCAACTTCCCACTCTGGAAGTGCTTGGGTTCTTTGGCCTGAGCCAGGGCCGCGAGCAGCACGATGGCCAGAAAATATTTCGGTCGCATTTGAGAGTCTCCGATGGCTGCCTTCGGCAGCCCGTTTTCACCATTTTGCTGCGGTCGCAAGAAGGCTTGAAGATTCCTTTGGTACCATGTCCCCGGTAATCGCGAGTTGCCTGTACAGCACCAAGGGCCGAGAAAAAAATCGCGCCTGTTTTCAAAAAACGATTCCTCCTGCAGTTCACGGGATGCGAAATCTCTCGTCCTCTGCTATCTTCCAGGGCAAGGCAAGGCCATACTTTATGGAAGAAACTTTAGCTGCGTCCGTCCAAACCGATACCAGCTTCTTCGGCCATCCACGCGGCCTTGCCACACTCTTCTTCACCGAGATGTGGGAGCGCTACAGCTACTACGGGACTCGCGCACTGCTCATCCTTTATATGACGGCTGGGCTGCAAACCGGAGGCTTGGGCTTTTCGGTGATGAAGTCCGGGGCGATTTACGGCTTCTACACTGCGATGGTTTATCTGCTGAGTCTGCCGGGAGGCTGGGTGGCGGACCGCATTATCGGGCAGCGAAAAGCCGTCCTTTACGGCGGTATCCTCATCTCCGCCGGCAACTTTTGCCTAGCCTCCCCCAGCCTGACGGCGTTCTATAGCGGTCTGGCCCTGCTGATGCTCGGGACCGGGATGCTGAAACCGAACGTCAGCACCATTGTCGGTCAGCTCTACTCTCCTGCGGACAATCGCCGCGACGCCGGCTTTTCCATTTTTTATATGGGCATCAATCTTGGGGCGCTCTCGCCTGTAATCGTGGGTTGGGTCGGAGAGAAGGTCAATTGGAGGCTAGGTTTCGCGACTTCTGCCATCGGAATGCTCATCGGTGTGATCCAGTATTTATTGACGGATAAGCATTTGCGCGACGCAGGGCTACATCCGTCCAGTTCCGGCGATCCGGATCGCGATCGCGCGCAGAAGCGAAACGGCTCGATTGCTGTGGCCGGCTCCCTGTTGGCGCTTATTGTCCTGGCAATTCTTGCCTCCACGGGGAGGATCACGGTTACGGCCGAAGCGATTTCCGATGTATTGGGTTGGGTCCTGATCGTCATCGCCGCGGCAGTGTTTTCCTGGATGATCTTTGGCAAGGGCTGGTCAACGCAGGAGCGCAAGCGCGCCGGGGCAATCCTAGTGCTGTTCATCGCCTCGGCCATCTTCTGGGCTGTGTATGAGCAGGCTGGATCGTCGCTAAGCCTTTTCGCGGAACGTAACACGAATCGCGTCGTGCTGGGTTACGAGTTCCCGGCGAGCTGGTTCCAGAATGTGCAGCCGATCTTTGTGATTCTTCTTGCGCCTCTTTATGCCTGGCTTTGGATCCGTCTTGGCCGCCGCGAGCCGTCCAGCCCGGCGAAGTTTTCGATTGGTCTGCTGTTTGTGGGACTGAGCTTTCTGATTCTGGTACCGGCAGCATCCGGGACTCACGTGTCGCCGAACTGGCTTAATGCGTCCTACTTCCTCAGCGTGGTGGGAGAACTATGCCTCAGTCCAGTGGGATTGAGTGCGATGACCAAGCTGGCTCCGGTGCGAGCGGTCGGATTCGTGATGGGGGTATGGTTCCTTTCCATCAGCATTGGAGACTGGCTGGCCGGAAGGGCCGGTTCCCTTTTCGAGTCGATGCCGCTGCCCAGACTCTTTGGTATCAGCGCCGCGGTTCCGCTGGCTCTGGCTCTGGTGCTGGCCCTGTTGGTAAAACCAACTAAGCGCCTGATGTCCGGGGTGTCGTGACGTCTAAGACGCCCTTGCTGCGTCCGCGCGGCATCAAAGCTCGACCGGGCGGGTTAAAGAACGTGACTTCCGAGCACTCACAAGCGCTCCGAGACGCGGTTGACGCCGCTCCCTCTACCCTTTAGGCTGCGTACCAGGGTAACTGTGGGCTCCCCGGAACCGCCGCAAGCAGTACAACGAAAAGACGTTTACGCCGCATCAGACTGAGTGCGGCCGGAAAAGGCAACTTGACGGGCGCGAAGAAACTACAGGGCGACAAACTAACTGAAGCAGAGGCAATTGAGCGGGCCAAGCAGGGGGACGCAGAGGCTTTTGAGTTCCTCTACAACCTGCATAAACGCCGTGTCTATTCGCTCTGCTTGCGAATGACCGGTAACCCCGCCTCAGCTGAAGACCTGACTCAGGAAGCTTTCCTGCAGTTATTTCGTAAAATCGCCACTTTCCGGGGCGAATCGGCCTTTTCGACCTGGTTGCATCGGATGTCGGTAAACGTCGTCCTGATGCAACTCCGGAAAAAGAGCCTGCCGGTGGTTCCGATCGATGAAACCATGGAGGGCGACGAAGAGGGCACGGTCAGAAAAGAGCCTGGCGCGCCGGATGAGCGGCTGGCCGGTTCGATCGACCGGTTGCACTTGCAAAGAGCGGTTGACGAGCTACCGCCCGGTTATCGTAGGATCTTTGTACTGCACGACGTCGAAGGTTACGAGCACAACGAGATTGCTGGCTTGGTGGGCTGCTCTATCGGAAATAGCAAGTCGCAGTTGCACAAAGCACGGTTAAAATTACGCGAGCTCCTCAGGATGAATAGAGCCGAAAAGGCCGGAACCGGAAGGACCGGAAAAAGATGAGGAGCCGGATCGCGGTACCACCGCCCAAACACGCGAAAATCGCGCGTGTTCGGGGCCCGGGTCGGGGAGAGGTCGTATGAATTGCGTGCAGTTTGAACGCGTCCTGCCAGATTACTTGGAAGGTGGACACACCCCCGAGCAGCAGGCGCATTTGAACTCGTGTCCAGCTTGCTCTGGCTTGCTGGCAGACCTGAATTTGATTGCGTCCCAGGCTCGGTTGCTCCAGGCCATTGATGAGCCGAGCCCGAGAGTGTGGAATGCCTTAGAGATTCAACTTCGCCGCGAGGGTCTGATTCGCGGACCGCAGCTTACGCGCCCTAGCCTGGCTGACTTTTTCCTACGCTGGCGCGCCGCCTGGATGGTGCCCGTCGCTGCGGTTCTCGTGATCGCCGCCGGTATTAAGCTCTACCAGCCCGCCAAAGTTGGCGATAACGGCACGGTTGCCAAGCAGGTCTCGATTCTGTCGCCGGCGCATTCAAAGCCAGTCGTAAGGGCGCCAGCAGTATCCGCCGAAGACGAGCAACTTTTGAACTCCTTTGCTTCTCGGGTACCGACGCAGCAAGCCTCATACAAAGCTAATTTGGACGACGCTAACGCTTTCATTCGGGACGCAGAGGAATCAGTTAGAAATGATCCCAACGACGTTGAGACGCAGCAGTTACTGATCAACGCTTACGAACAGAAGCAGATGCTTTACGATCTGGCCGTAGATCGCAGCGGAGGCCAGTAGTAGTGGTGGGGAGAAAAGCCATGGGTAAAGGGAAATGCACCGCAAGAATCGTGACCGTGCTGACGCTTGCCGGCGTGGCCTTCGGCGCAGGCGTCGTCCGCAAGGACTTGCACTTCAAAGTCAGCAAACACCCAATGATCTCCATCAATAACCAGTATGGCCCGATCACCGTGAAGGCGGGCGCTCCACACCAGGTGTTGGTAACCGCAATCCTCCATTCCGACAAAGTCGAACTCGACCAGAGCAAGAGCGGCAATCGCATTGGGCTGGTCTCACATCTTCTCCCCGGAGCCGACGCAACCAGCGGCATGGTTGAATACGAAATTCAGGTTCCACCCGGCGCGAACCTCACACTGCGCTCTGCCAGCGGCCCGATTCGCGCCGAAAAACTCCGCGGAGACATAGCAATGGAGGGAGCTAACGCTGCCATGGACGTCCTGGACTGCGCGGATGGTCACGTCCATGTAAAGACGCTAAATGGCACCGTTACTCTCACCAACGTGCGCAACGGGCACGTTGAAATCACGTCCATGGGCGGCGATGTGCTCCTCAACGGAGTGAGCGGCCCGTTTGTTCAGGTGGACTCCAACAGCGGCAAGATCCAATACGACGGCGATTTCGGGGCCGAAGGTGATTACTCTTTCACCAGTCATACCGGAAACATCGAGGCCGTAGCCCCCGCTTCTGCATCCATTGACGTGCTGGCGCGCTCTACCAATGGCCGGGTAGAGAGTGACTTTTCTCTTGAGCCCAAGCACGCTCCTTTCCTTCTGAAAAGCGGGAGTGCCTTCTCAGGCACCTTGGGCAAAGCCGCTTCTTCGGTCAAGCTGTTTTCCTTCAGTGGTAAAATCCACCTCAAGAAGCGCCAGAACTAGCCGATTCCAGTAGGTCGAGGATGCCCGACCCTTTGTGTCTTTCAAGAGAAGGGAGAGCCCAAATTGCCGACAATGACCGATGAGAAGGCTTCACCCATCGCTCTGAAAAAAAGCTTGGTTCCGACTGCAGTGTCGCTGGTGGGCTTTATGGGCGCGGGCAAGACAACCGTGGGCCGCGCCCTGGCAACGCGCCTCGGCTGGCGTTTTGAAGATATGGATGACCTTATCCAGACACGTGAGGGACGTACCATCGAAGACATTTTCCAACAAAGCGGAGAAGCAGCCTTCCGTGATCTTGAGCACGTGGTGTTACGCGAAACTGTTTCCCAGCTGAATGCTGATTCCCTGGTCCTCGCCCTGGGCGGAGGTGCGTTCTGCGAGCTCCACAACCGGGAGGTTCTGCGTGAGGCAGAGATCCCCGCTGTGTTTCTCGATGCGCCGGTTGACGAACTATTCCTTCGCTCAGGGCAGGCTGAGATCATACGGCCGCTGAGGAACGATCCCCATCAGTTTCGCGCTCTTTATCAACGGCGACGGCCCGCCTACCTGGAAGCCCGGTTGTGCATCGACACCGGAGGAAAAGAAGTTGCTTCAGTGGTCGAAGAGATTATCTTCGGACTTAAACTGGTTCCAGGAGCACCCAAGTGAATCGTGTCCTAGTGAAATCAGCGCGCCTGGTTGTGGTTGTTTTATGCGGCGGCCTTGCCTTAACAACACCAGCATGGACAAAAGAGAAAGATTCTCCCGACAAAGTGGTCGACTTCGGTTCCTTCGGCGTCTATAACGGCGGGCAACGGGTAGCAACCGAGACCTTCTCTATCAAGCAAGGCGCGGGGGGCAGCGTTGTGTCCTCCCAATTCAAGTCAGCCCAGGGCGAGCAGAATGCCGAGCAGTCCTCAGAACTCGACCTTACTCCTTCGGTCGAACTTCGCCGCTATGAGTGGAAGGAAGTGAGTCCCGAAAAAACTGAAGCCACGGTCGAACCGAGCGACACTTTTCTGATCGAGCGCTTCGGCGGCGGCGCAGGCGATAAGCCGCACGAGCAGAACTTTCTGTTGCCGGCTTCGACCTCTATCCTTGATGATTATTTTTTCATTCAGCGCGAAGTTCTGGCCTGGAAATATCTGGCGACTGCCTGCAAGAACGATAAGGGCGGGCCCCAGTGCCCTAAACAGAAAGTGCAGTTCGGCGCCCTGAATCCTCACGCGCGAAGTTCGATGGCAGTCACCGTCGAATTTGCCGGCAAAGACAAAGTCACGATCCGTGGCAAAGAACAGGAATTGAGTCATTTCATTTTGAGGTCAGAGGTCGGTGATTGGGCATTTTGGCTTGACGATCAGTTGAAGCTCGTGCGATTAGTGGCCGATGGGGGAACAGAAGTGGTGCGCGATTGATTTATGACGCTGGCTGTCCCGGACGCTGCCTCGGCTTTGGGAAGATTTCCGAGGGCTGGCAGGAACTGTGATTTATGTCGCTGATTGACGGACGTACGACGCGCGTACTCTTCACCGTCTTCCTGTTCGCTGTGGGTGTGGGATTTCTATATGTCGCCCGCCGCACGCTGATCGCATTTCTGTTCGCAGTCTTTTTTGCCTACTTGGTCGATCCCGCCGTTTCCCGCGTCGAAAAATGGACGAAAGGTAGGCCGAGCGCCATCTCTGTTATTTATTTTTTGATCGTCCTCCTGCTGGTAACTTTCTTTTTCTTCGTCGGCCCCAAGATCGGGCACGAAACTCAAAAGCTCTCTGAATCTCTGCCTGCGCTTCTTGAAAGAGTGAGCAGCGGCCAGATTGCGGAACAGATCGGCGCCGAGCACGGCCTCAGCGTGGCAACCCGCCGCCAGTTGAGTGAATTCCTCACTTCACATCGCAATGACCTGCTTCAGTTGGCGCAAAGAGCTGGCCTGCGGGTGGCCGAACTGGCCCAGCAATCCTGGCTCTTGATCGTGGTCCCCATCCTCGCCGGATTTTTCCTTAAGGATGGCCGTGTCTTCAGCCAGGTCGCCCTGTCCTTCGCCCACACCAAGCCGCAGCGCGAATTCTTGCAGGGCGTGATCAGCGATATGAACCAGATGCTTGCGGATTTCATCCGCGCTCAACTTACGCTGGCGGCGCTGTCCTGGATAGCCTATGCGTCTTTTCTCGGGCTCATCATGCATGTGCCGTTTGCGCTGATGCTGGGCACTGCCGGGGGCATTCTGGAATTCATCCCAGTGGTTGGCCCGTTGGTTGCTGCGTTCTTGATTCTCGGCGTGGCGCTGCTCACGGGTTATCCGCACTGGGCGATTCTCTTGATCTTCCTTATTGTCTGGCGCATCGTACAGGACTACTTTGTCTCTCCGCGCGTCATGGGCAAGAACATGGAACTGCACCCGCTGGCGGCAATTTTCGGCGTGCTTGCCGGAGGCGAGATCGCTGGTGTCCTGGGCGTCTATCTTTCTATCCCGGTCATGGCCAGCCTTCGGATTGTCTGGAGGCGCTGGCGTATGTACGCTGAGAAGCGCCGCTTTGGTCCTCTAAATGAATATTCATTCGTGCCCGAAAGCGCTCCGCGAAAATAGCCTTTCGGGTCGGCTTCAGCCGCGTGCAAAAGTCCTGTTCCTTGAGAAGTGGTGAGTGACCTAAGACTCCGAGGAGTCACATCATGGAAGCAGCTCGCCCCTTGTTCATCCCGGTGATTCTGGGCACGGTCAGAAAGGGTCGCAGGAGTCTGCATCCGGCACAATTGCTCACCCGGGAACTAGGCAAGCGTGCGGGGGTTGAGACCGAGCTCATTGACATTACTCAGCTTCCCCTTCCGACGAACGATGCGGGTGAAGCTATCAAGGACGCCGGCTTCTCCTCAAGAATGGAACGAGCAGATGCGCTGGTTATCGTTTCGCCGGAGTATAACCACGGCTATTCCGGACTGTTAAAGCACGTCTTGGACAGTTGCCTGAAAGAGTACATTCACAAGGCCGTCGGCATCGTGGGAGTTTCTGCGGGACCGTTTGGCGGGTCCCGGGTGATTGAAAACCTGCTGCCCGTAATGCGAGAGCTAGGGTTGGTTACGATCTTCTGGGATGTAAATTTCTCGAGCGTACAAAAAGTATTTTCCGCCGATGGCGCGCTTCTAGATGACTCGTACCTCCAGAGCATAGACCAATTTCTAAAGGAACTAATCTGGATGGCCAGAACCCTGCGCCGAGGTCGTGAACAAGTATCTGTGGATTAGTTCTTGAGATGAGGACATCGCAAAATGGCCACGACTATTCGAAAGATGATCTGCCCAAGGTGTGGAGCAGAGATGAATCATCACGGTAACAAGCTTGTGTATGATATCGACCGGCAAGGCACCCGGCAGATCGATCCGAACCTGGGCGGGTTCGTCGACGAGTTTCACACTTGCCCGAAGTGTAGCGCCGCAGCCACACGCGCCGCGTAGAAAAAGACCGCTCGGCGATGGAGAGGCCCAGATACAGACCAACGGCCAAGTTGGCGGGCTTTCTGCAATCGGTTCGGCCATCGTAGCAAAGAAGCCTAAATTGTGCTACCGACATACTGGGAGGACACCTGCGCGTGTTCGCGTGTATCGGACTTAGTCGAAACTTAGCGCCGATGCCGTCCACAAGGAAGCCCGCCGTGTAAGCGACGGGCTTTTCTACTATCTCTATCTCTAAGCTGCCTTCTTGGTTTGCTGCGCCCTGACTCGCGCCCACCTTGCCCGTTGCGCCGCCGCGATCTTACGCCGAGCCGTCACAGACAAAGTACGCTTCGCCGGAGACGCGCCAACCGGTTTCCCTGCCTGTGCCGATTGAGATTGTCTCCGCACCTTGGCCCATCTTGCTCTCTGAGCTCGCGCCATGCGTTTGCGAGCTGCGACTGATACCACACGGTTTGGCCGGCTGTTACGTATCACTCTCGAGCTATTTCTTCCAACTAAACCCTCGAGCACAGAGATCGCCGAGTCCAACTTCTTAATTTGTAATTCCGCCTGCCCGCGCTCTTCTCGAAGTTGCTGGAGCGCGTTATCCAAGTTAGCCATAGTTCCCCCTCGTTAGTTATGACAGCGCCGACCATTGTAGAAGATTTGAGAGATTAGTGCTTATCAGACACACGAACCGCCATGAATAGATAGTCGCAGGCTCCGGTAACTTACAGGTTAAGGAGCTTAGCGCATCAGGAGTTCGGGCGGGCGATGGTGCTCCCACCCGTGGCGGCCTAATTCAGGGTCCGGATGCTGCTCTTCGGGATAACCAATGCAAAGATATGCAATGAGTTTCCAGGTGGAAGGGACCGCAAGTATCTTGCTCACTTCGGCGGGATCTAAGATCGAAATCCACCCCATCCCCAGACCATGTGCTCGGCTGGCCAACCAAAGAGTGTGGCAGGCGATAACCGCGGAATACTCCCGCATTTCAGGCATGGTTCGCTGTCCCAACCCATGTCCGACGGTAGTCTCCATATCACAGAACACGGCGATTTGTTCAGGTGCGGTATCCAGGCCAGCCAATTTGAGCTTGGCGTAAAGTTCAGCTCTTTCTCCTTCATAAGAATCCAAAGCTGCTTTGTTGCAGGCGAGAAAGTTCGCACGCACCAAGGAACGTCTGCTGGCATCCTGGACACGCGCAAACCTCCAAGGTTGGCTGTGTCCAACTGAGGGAGAAAATGAAGCAAGGCCGATAAGCGCGTCGAGGAGCGGCTCTGAAACAGGATCGTTGCGAAAGCGGCGTACATCGCGCCTCCATCTCACCAGATCAGCGAAGTTCCTAATGAATGACTCATCAAAAATCGGTGGTGTATTTTCCATGAGAGCGCGGAATGATCAGGTTCAAAGAACTCTTCAAATATGTTATCGATTTTACACACCGAGGGCCGAAATCGTTCGGCGCCACCAAAAGACTGGGAGTATGGATGATCGTAACCTTGTTACTCTTTGCAAATACGCTTCCGGAATTGCCCCCCCACATGTCTTGCCCGTCCGGCGACGCTGCTACTTAGTATCCGGTAGAGCCGCCATTGGCTATGGTTGCAACTTGCGGCCTAGTTCGGATCAACAATACCCAAACTGCGGTCCGTCGTTGTTTTCCTAATCCCACACCTTATAATCTCGACCTATGCTGCTCTCCCTGGACGCGCGGGCAAGCCGATGAGCGGCCGCCCTCGTGCACTCTTGCTGACCCGCCGTGAGATGCTGGCCACGTTGGGCAAGACCGCGCTGACCTTTCCCGTACTGACTGCGGTAATCGGCTCCGGTTGCGGCTCTGTGCCCAATCCGCCGCATTCCCCTTCTCCGATTACAGATGATCAATTTCTGGACAACTTGGAAAAGGCGTCCTTCTTGTTTTTCTGGGAGCAGGCCAGCGTAGCTACCGGACTGGTCAAGGACCGCGCCTTCGCTGCCGGAAATGACTCTCGTACCCTCAGCAGCATTGCGGCCACAGGTTTTGGCCTTAGTGCCCTCTGCATCGTCGACCAGCGGGGTTAGGCCGACAGTTCCCAGATTCTGGCGCGCGTCTTGGCGACCCTGAACTTCCTCTCTAATCAGACTAACGTCAACGGATTTTATTACCACTTTGTGGATATGAATACCGGTCAGCGGGCTCTTAATTCCGAGGTCTCGTCCATCGACACGGCAATTTTGCTCTGTGGGGTTCTGACCTGCCGGCAACACTTTCAGGATGCGCAGATTCAAAACCTTGCCACGCAAATCTATCAACGCGTGAACTGGCCGTGGATGCTCAACGGAGGCGTGACTTTTTCTCAAGGCTGGACGCCAGAAAACGGCTTCTTCACGACGCGCTGGGATACATACTCCGAATTGATGATGCTGTACCTTCTCGCGATCGGCTCGCCCACTAATCCGGTCCCGGCGAGTTCGTGGCAGGCAATTCTTCGGCCGGTTCTGACCTATCAGGGGCTGACTTACATTACCAACCTGAGTGCGCCACTATTTATTCACCAGTACTCGCATGCATGGTTCGACTTTCGCTCACAGCAAGATGCCTATGCCAACTACTTCAATAATTCTGTTGCCGCAACCCAGGCTCACAAGCTGTTCTGCGTTTCTCTGCGAGGTCAGTTTTCCGATTACTCGAACGCTGTGTGGGGCATCACTGCTTCGGATTCGGCTAATAACGGTTACGTCGCCTGGGGCGGGCCGCCGTCGATGGGATCCATTGACGGCACACCCGTTCCGAGCGCGGCGGCGGGATCACTCCCTTTCTTAAGCACCGAGTGCATCGCTGTGCTGCGCCGTATCTACAACCAGTTTCCGAGCACCTGGCAGCGCTACGGTTTCGTTGGTGCATTTAATCCACTGACTGGTTGGTATGATCCGGATGCGGTCGGCATTCACACTGGAATAACAATGCTAATGGCCGAAAACCTGCGCAGCATTGCCGCTTCGGTTGGCGGCTGTAGTATGTACTTCGTCGCAAACTCTTCCGCCTGTGGATACTTTGCCGCCCGGACCCGCTCCGCTGCTCGCGCCAGATCGTAGTCCGTGTGCCGTAATTCGACGTCGGGGCCTAGCAAAACCCAGTCCGCCCCCGCCCTGCCAAACGGCATGCCCACACTGCCCGCATTCACCACACGAATACCTCCGATGGCGCGGTCAAACTGCATGTGCGTATGTCAGCAAATGACCACATTGGCTTTCACACCCGCGAAGGCCCGCATGACAGCGCTTTCCGGCGTTAACCGGGCGAAAATCTCGTTTTCATCACGCGGTGTCCCGTGGCAAAAGAGCACCTCGCCCAAGTCGTTGACTGTGAGACTCAGGGTCTTTGGCCAGGCGCGCAACACTTGCTCAGCATCGGAACTGAGTTGTTTCGCGGTCCAGCGCATGGCTTCTTTGCTCTGCTCCGGCATGTGACCCGGGTCCTGTCCGGCCCTTGCCGCCAGCACCGCGACCTCGCAATTGCCATAGATAAAATCAGTCGGTGTCCTCAGCTCCCGCAAGCGTGCAAACGTTTCCAGCGGCATAGGCCCGGGGAACACGTCTCCGCCAACCACGATACGCTGAACTCCGAGTTGCGCGATTTCTTCTAGCACGGCCTCCAATGCTGGCAGGTTCGCGTGGATATCGTAGATTGCAGCAACGCGATTCACGATCATGCGGGTACGCTTTCTTGGTGCTGTCGCGATAGCTTCATTGCCCCTTGCTCTCGCTTGCAGACGGCCCGAAGCCCCAACGTTCGCGCATGCGTTGCCGGAATCGTTCTCGCTCTTCCAGTGTCATGTGCTCGCAGCGGTCTTTCATGCGACGGCGGAAATTGGGGCGACCGGAACGGTGCCATCCATGTCCGCCGAAGAGGATCCGGCACAGCGCCAGAAGTCCAAGCGCTTGCCAGAAGGTGATCTGGCGCCAGCCGAAGAGCGGCGGCAGCAGCCAATTCCACAGGTGCAGCACTATTTCGCCGCCAATGACAACAAATCCGAGCATCGCCAGAATTGCCAGCGGAGCAATGAAAATCCATTTCCATCTCATGTTCAGTTCCTCATGCTTTCGTAAATTCGTCGTAGATGCTTTGCAATCGCTCGCGCAGATGCAGCACCGCATAGCGTTTGCGCGAGAGCAGCGTATTCACGCTCACGCCGGTCTCGGCGGCCATCTGCTTGAAGCTGCGTCCTTCTAGTTCGTGCGCAACAAATACGTCGCGCTGCTCCTCCGGCAGCTCGTCGAGCGCAAGTTCCAGCTCATCAAGAAGCAGGTTGCGGACGTAGAGCGCGTCCGGCCCGGCATTGGGAGATGGCAACAGATCTTCGATCTGCAGCACCTCGCCGTCTTCGCCCTCGACCGCTGCGTCGCCGAAGCTCTCCGGCTTCTTCTTGCGGAAGAGATCGGTGATGCGATTGCGCGCAACACGGAACAACCAGCCGGTGACGTGCTCGATCGGCATCAGCAGGCGATTCGCTTCCACCAGCTTGTAAAAGACGTCCTGCAGAACGTCCTCAGCGTCACGCGGGTCGGGTACGCGCCGTCGAATGAAGTTGCGCAGCCGGGACTGCTCCCGCTTGACCACTTCGGAGATCCGCTGGTCCGGTTCAAGTGCCATCAGCTCTAGGCTCTCCACGTCTTTCACCTACGCTTGTAGACGAATGAGGGGGTGCGGATATTGTAGGGTGCGGGGTTGGTGAAGACGAAGTCAGGTTTAGCGGGTGGCCCGCATCCGCGGCCTATTCGCAGAAGCGCAAACTTAGAATTGGCGGGGTGCCCCATTTCTCGCCTCTTTTGCGAGAAGTGGGAGCCCGTCCACATCCCCGGTTGTAGCACCGCTTCCACGAAGAAGAGTTCGTGGCTTCGGGCCGGATCCCACGTTTGCCAACCCAGGGCAAACATGGGGCACCCTAAGATGGAAAATGAGTTCTCGTCTTAGGAGCTAAAACTTCAAAAAGTGAATTGTGGGCCCACCCGCCCTTGCCCATGTCCAGTGTGAACCATGCTGAGGATCTTGGCCCAATTACCTTCGACCCGATTGGGAAGCGATTAATTGCGGCGGATCATTCTGGAAAAAGTTACGCCATTTCGACGACTGATGGATCGAACAAATTATTGGCTGCAGATCTCGGGTGGGTCAGCTCAGTTGCTGCCTCACAGCAGCACATTCTCGTGGCATCCGGCAAAAAGGTGCTCTCGCTAGCGAGATCTGACAACCATCGGGAAAATCCCCCGTCGGGGTTGCAATCCCTCACTGGAGGACATATTGTGGGAATCGCTGTAGACGCAAGCGACAGCTCGTGGTTCGCCGATTACGATCAGGAACTCGTTCAGGGCCCTATCCCGCTCAATTAGGATTCTTTGAGTTATCGTCGGCAACCTGCGATTCCGAGTAGTGTCAGCTGTACTTAAGGGCTATCGAACCCAAGAAGCCTGCCCTCTCCACTTCTCCACGTTCACGCCCTTCACTAGTAGCCAAAGGCAGAGTGATACCTCCCCGATAAAGGCAGGAACCAGAATGGCGGGGAATAGCCGATTTGCGACCGCGGGCGACAGGACTAGCGCGAAGCTATTGGTCAGATAGCACACGCCGGCGATCTGCATCAGAACGCCGATAGTCTTTGGAAGATAGCCCGACTTGAAGATCAGGTATCCGACAATGACGCAGAAACAACCGAAGAAGATCAGGCTCACGCTAAAGCCGTAGCCGTGCGATTTGAGCGACAGGCTCGCCATGGCGTAGAGCTGCTCCGGCGGAAATGCTTTGAGGTATCCGGCATTCCCCAGCGGAAACAACGCCTCGAGCAGATACATCGTAGCCGCGGCTTCGATGCCGATCGATACCAGATTGAAAAATACCGCCAGCCAAGCGAGGTCTCTGCTGACCGGTCTCAGCAAGACATACAAGATCAGCAGCAGGGTAATCGCGCAAATCAGCAAGAACAGTTCGGCAGCGATATGAAAGCGCCACAGCGATTCGTGCGACATGATGTTGGCCGCCGTGGCCGCCGCGTCGCCCGACACGATCAGCTTGTCCCGGACGAACATCTCGCCCCAAAAGCCAATAACAATGATGATCAGGTACAGCGCGCCGCCAATTCTTGCGTAAAGTTGTGGCGATGTTTCCATGGTGCGAACTGTCATTTCGGCTCTCCCTTGAGATGCGGATCCCATGTTTCGAAAACCGCTACACCCGAGGCACGCGGCTCGCGGATCGGCGCGCGATCTGCACGCGTTCGATAAAGTGAGTCAGATCCCTTGAACGCTTTCGTGAATAAAACGCGGACCAGCCAGAAAATCATCAATATCAGCGGCAGGATCGCCGGGATAAAAAGTACATTTGTTTTGCGTAGCCAGTGGGGGAATACTTGTTGCTGTCCTAGGAAGAAGGACCCTGTGGCGATGAACAGCGAAAAGCACATGCGCCAAAGGTGGCGTGCGATTCGATGTGCACCGAAAACCCCGCCGCGCACGAGCATGCGAATGTCGCCAGCGGCAGAAAGCAACGCGACGGAACCAAGGAAAAAGAACATCCCAGCGGGAATTCCACCTATTGACCGCGTTGGAGTTTTTGCCGCTTGTACTCCATAGCTCACGATGGCAGTTCCGACTGCCAGTGCCACCAGAAGCGCGCCCCAATCAAAAATGCTCGTTTTCCCGTCTCTGCGTCTTGCGCTTGCCCATGCCGTTGTCACAAGATAAAACGCGAGGACGCCACCGAAAACATTGTTCATTTGGTGTTTCATCAGCGCAAGGTAGGCCCCGGCTGTGGACATGCCCATCATGGATACGACAAATATGTTTCCTGCGAGGACATGCTGGCGGGAGCCTTTGCGGAACGAAATTGCGGCGGTACCAGACAGTAGACCCAATATCCCGGCGCAAATATGAAGAACTAATATTGGCAATCGCATTGTCCGCGCTCCTTAATTAGCTAGTTACGAAGCCCGCTGCACTAGCCTGCTCATTCCATCGTTGTTCGTTCACGCCGAACACGAGGAGCCACAGCATTACCGATTCTTGGCCGAGGATGCCAGAGGCCAGATTGTAGGGAGACAGATGGTGTGCGAGCGGTGGTGACAGATAGGTCACCCAACCCAAACCAGCAAACGCCATCAGCGCGCCCAGAATTCGTGGCAGAAAGGTCGACCTGAAAATGAGGTAGCCGATCAGGAGGCAAGAAAATCCGCCAAATACCACGGTGATGTCCACACCCCGAGGATTCCATCGAAAAGCCCCAAAGGTGAGTCCCACGAGGTTGAAGGACGCCGCGAGCAAAGAGAGGCCCCTGTTCACTGGCTCAAAGATGTAATAGAGAAGCAGCGTCACAGCGACCATGCACGCGACCGCGATGAGGTCCCCTGCGAATTCCAACCTGCGAACGAAGAACTCGCCGAATACTGCCGCGACTATGCTGAGCAAAGAAAGGACACCTGCAATCCTGGCCATGAAACGCGGCGACGCTTCTGCAATACGTCGCATCATTACTGCTGCGCTCATACTCGTTCCTCCTTACACGAATTATGGAATCGAGTGTCCATCGCACACCGCCGCTGCGCTTGACTGTTCGTTCCATCGTGGAACGTTCACGCCCCTCACGAGGAGCCACAGCGTCAGCGACCCTTCCCCGAGGACGCCGGCGGCCAGATTGTATGGGGAAAGATGGTTTGCCAGCGGCGGCCACAGAAAGGTCAGCCAACCCAAACCCGCAAACGCCATCAGCACGCCCAGAACTCGAGGCAGAAAGGTCGACCTCACGATGAGGTAGCCGATCAGCAGACAATAGAATCCGAAAAATACCAGGCCGATGTTGGTATGCCTGACCATACAATTTGAAAAACATCAGCGCCTGTGCCTGCAACTGCTCCACATTAAATGCGCTCAAGGACTGCGCGCTTCCCAGGACGACCAAGGGGGCGAGAAAAAAAGCGCTGCTGACGGCCTGAATGGCGCACCCCGCCAGGCTGAAGAAGGCTGCGAGAAAAGAGAGGCTCCTGTTGACCGGCTTGAACAACTCATAGAAGAGCAGTGTCACAGCGATATAGACCGTGACATTGATGAGGAGGGCTGTGAAGCCTAACCGGAATATAGCCTCGTGAGCCAGGACGTTACCCGCTGTAGCCGCGGCGTCGCTATCTACAATAAGCCTGAAGCTAGGGACCGCGACTACTCCTGTCAGGAGGGTGAGTAAATAGAAGACACCGGCCATCCTGGCCTTGAAACGCGGAGACGCTTCTAGAACGCCAATCGTTACAGCCGTGCTCATACTCTTGCCCCTTACGCGAGCGATTTAATCAACCGTGCATGTGAATCAGATCGGTCCTTGATACCGTCGCAGCCGGACCGCTGCAAAGAGAAATACCGCGGCCACTGCTAGCCCCGTCCACAGACCCGGCGTGCTGAAGAAATGGTCTGGAATAAGTGTTGCCATAAAATCCTTCGGTGCATGGTGCGGCGCCATAGCATCCCCTGGCCCCACCAGGCGCTCTAACAGCAGCGCGAGGAAATGCGAAGTGTTGAATGCAACCTTCTCCACCACGCAGATCACGAAGGGCGGCAAGGAAGCCCATATGAATGGAGCGCGCGGTGCCCATGCTGAAACCATCAGCAGCCAGCCATAGAGTGGGGCGTACCAGAGACCGTGGACCGTGAGAAGGTGATAAAGCAGCACGACTGACACGCGGAAGAACGACACCTCTGTCCATAGCCCCGCGATGTTCAGGCCGGTGCCTGCCAGTATTACGCTGCTCAGCACGAGCATGATGAATTGTGTTGCCAGGCTGATGGCGAAACTGAGAAGTGGCAGAATCACGAGCGGAATAGTCAGCTTCGAGAGCACAGTGGTGAGATCGGAAACCGGCAGCGACTTCCAGAACAGGATGCTGCGATCGCGGCGCTCCCCATACAGGGCGTCGAGAGAATAGAAAACTCCCACGATGAGGGCTGTCCCCATGATCATTGCCGCCGATAATTCGTATCTCGTGGCGAGTAAATCGTGCTGTTGCGCCGGGTCGAGCAGTAATGCGTCGATGCGGCGCCGCATAGTAGCCATGTTGATCACGAAGCCGAACAAAAAGACGATGGCGGCAGCCAGTGGCCCGATGTAGATCGAACGGTTCTCCCAGAGCTCGCGTCGAATCGACCAGTACATCGCTCGAGCTGCCGACACGGCCGCCGGCGTTCCTTGCGACGGGATGGAAGGTTCGGTTATGGCATTCGATTGAGTATTCATTAAGCCGCTCCCTGTGCCATGCGGGATTGGTTACCCACCACCGCAACAAACAAGTCGGCAATGCTAGGTGTGCGCACCTCGCCCAGCGACGCAAGTTGCTGACGGTCGATATTCTTACTGGCCCCGCGATCGAATAGCAGAATGCTCCGCCCGAAAACCTGGCGCTCATGCATCGGCTTGAGCGCGCGCGCCGCGGCAACCTGGTCGGGATTGACCGTCACCTCCACATAGCGCGACTCGAATTCCTCAATGCTGCAACTCAGTACGATTCGGCCGCGGTCTATGAACATCAAGTCCGTAAGAATGTGCTGCAACTCTTCTACCTGATGCGTTGTCACCAGGATGGTGCGGCTGCGATCGAAGTAGTCATTCAGCAGGGAATCGTAGAACTGCTTGCGAAACAGGATGTCAAGCCCGAGCGTCGGCTCATCCAACACCAGCAATCTCGCATCAATAGCCATTACGAGAGCGAGGTGCAGTTGCGCGACCATCCCCTTCGATAATTGCCGGACCTTGCTTGCCTGCTTAATAGTGGTTTTTGCCAAAAGGCCTTCCGCTTTCGCGCGATCGAATCGCGGGTGCACTCCGGCCACATATTCAAGCGCCTGCGAAACCCGCATCCAGCGCGGCAGGACCGCAACATCGGCAATGAAGCAGACGTCGCGCATCAGCAGATCGCGCTCCGCCCACGGGTCGCGACCAAGCACTCTCAGTTCTCCTTGATACGGAGTCAGCCCGAGAATTGCGTTAAGCGCGGTAGTCTTGCCTGCGCCGTTGGGACCGATGATTCCGAGAATCCGGCCCTCTTCGACGCGCAAATCAACCCCATCCAGCGCGATGGTTGTGCCGAACGCTTTACGGAGACCGCGGGCTTCTATGCATGCCATAGCCTCAGCGTCCCTCCTCTTTTTTAGTTTTCGATTTCGGCTGGCGGCCTGTGCCATTCTCCAGCAGTTCGTCCGGTTTCAAGCCGAGCCGCTGAATGGTTGCGTAAACCCGAGGCCATTCTTCGCCAAGAAACTTCTGCCGCTCGCCCTGCAGCAACAATTTGCGTGCGCCCGCATTGATGAACATACCGAGACCTCGCCTGGTCTCGACAAGCCCCTCGTCCACCAATTGCTGATAGCCCTTCAGGACCGTGAGCGGATTGACCCGATATTCGGCCGCGACATTGCGCACAGAGGGCAGCGAATCGCCCTCCTTGAGCACGCCATCGAGTATCATCGCGACCACGCGGTCGCGAAGCTGGCGGTAAATCGGCTGACTGTCATTCCACTCACGGTCCATCAGGTTTTCCAGATAGTCTTTATCAGAAATCGCTGCCGTCAATTCTTCCGCTGCAGCTCAAAGTGCGCGTGCATGGGCTTATCCCCTGGCATCATATAAGTCCAGTCTTCGGTGTGATGGTTGGCGTCGATGATGGTAAAGACCGCATGGTGCATGTGCCCGTACTGCGTGCTCCCGGCAACGTCGAGAAAATCGAATTCCACCGTCTTCCCGTCCGGCGACGTTCTGGCTGTCATGCGCGGCCGGTTTCCGGCATCGCAATAGTGGGTCAGCAGCAGACGATCGTTATCCAAGTAGAACATGGTGACTGGATGGTCGTAACGTGTAGGGTCGTCGGGCTTGCTCGGGTCCGTCATCTCATGCACCAGCGCGTTTCCCCGGGAGGTCACGCGCAGCGAGACCAGCCCCACCGCCCCGTTTCCCATCTCGTGCAGTGGCGGGTCAGTGGTGATCGAGGCTTGCCAGGAACCTGCCAGAGTTTTCAGTTGGTCGAAAGACTTTTGCGCGTCGGACTTTTGGGTGTCAGTCTTTTGCACGCCGGACTGCGCGAAAGCCACGGTGGAGAGCGATAGCAGAACAACGGACAGCATAATGCGAAGTGATTTCATGTTTCATTCTCCTCAGAAGTTCATTTCTTTGCTTTCGGGTCAGGGTTATTCGCTGGCGTATTCAGTTTGCGATCAATCAGCTCTAGCGAACCCCTGAACATCTATACTGTTATAGTTAGCTATAACACTATATGTCAAGCTATTTCTTATTTCCCTTGCCCGCTGTCCGAGTCGGACAAAGGGGGCGCGGCTTCGCTGCATCTTTTGCGGAACCCAGATCCAAGTTCGCCTTGCGGAAGCTCTACGAACTCAGCGCTGACTGCGCTGATAGGGTGAGCTTAATGCGGTGGGGCAGTTCGTCTGGATGACCTACGTCGGCTAACGGAGAGGTCCTTAGAGTTCTTGGTCAGCCTCAGAACGTAGTTGGGAGCTCCGAAACCAAACGGATACCCGGATGAAATTAATCATGCGGCCTTTTCGAGTCCCGCACTCCGGAATGAAACTCGAGCGATTTCGGTCCAGTCGCCGTTCTCCAATCCCTGAGCCATGGCCGCCAGAAATCGGTCGTGTATCAGACTCGCCATTGGCATCGGCACAGCAGCTTCTTCAGCGGCAGCTAACACCAGCCGGTTGTCCTTGAATCCCAGAGGTAATTTGAAACCCACTGGTTCGAACTGTGCCTTGGCGATCATTCCACCATAGTTGCGGAAGATCGGCGCCGCGAACAGCGAGCCTGTCATGATCTCGAGAAATTTGGTGGCGTCTATTCCCGATTTTCGGACCAGCGCGACGGCTTCAGCCAAACTTTCAATCACCGTGGAGATCAGAAAATTTCCTGTCAGCTTAATCACGTTCGCTGCGGACGCTTCCTCGTCCACCACAAATGTCTTTTGGCCCATCGCATCGAACAGAACCTGGCAGCGCTCAATCTGTTTTGCCGGACCCGCGGCAACGATGAAAAGTTTCCCAGCGGCTGCCGCATCCGGTCGGCCGAACACCGGGGCCGCAAGATAGTGCTGTTGCTTTTCTTGATGTGCGGCAGTCAGTCGGCGCGACAACACGACGCTAATCGTGCTCATGCCGATGTGAACGGCGTCGGCAGGCAGCGACTGGATGGCTCGGCCTGGCCCGAGCATGGCGTCCTCAAGCGCATAGTCATCAGCAAGCATCGTGATCAGCGCCTCCACATCGGAAGCAGCCTCGCTTGGAGTCCCTGCGATCTTCGCACCCAATGACTGAAACTCCTCGGTTCGGCTGCGCGTCCGGTTGAAGACCGTAAGCGAGTGTCCAGCTTTGATCAGGTTGCGGGCCATACCTGATCCCATGCTTCCTAACCCAATGAACCCTACCTTCATTGCATCCTTCTTTCTTCGTGCTCAAAATCAAATATGGTGGGTGCCGGTTGTCCAGCCGCACCTGAATCGTAGAGTACACGTGTTTCGAAAACCTTGGATGGCCGAAGTCCTTACCTGGGTTTTTCATGAGGCGGTCGGGCGGGCGCTGGCGCTTCTCGAATAACCGGCGCCGCGTGCTTAGACCTGTTCAAAATTGACCAGCTTCCTATTGAGTAAGCGGCGCATTATGTGACTATGAAAGTGAGCGAGAAACAAACTCTATCTGTTCGCTGCCCCACTTGTGGAGCGAGGCGAGGCGAGAAATGTGAGCTTAGCACCGGCCTACCGCGTACCGATCCTCATCGAGATCGGCGCCTGGCGGCTTCGGATAAGTAGTTCTCTCGTTCCTTCTGCAAATAGCGGCGCCTTCCTCTGTACAAGAGAAACCGAAGGAAGCGAGTACTCTGTAGCCAGAATTCGGGCCAGGGCTGGTTCTGCGGGCGTGGGAGCTGACGTCGTCGAAGGCTTTGCTCACCGAGGCGGTAAAGCAGGGGCCAGGCACTTAGCTCGCCGACACTTGGCGCTGGCAAGAAGCAGATGTTTCTCAACCGCCGGATTCACCACTCCACCGTCTGCGTGCTCGTGATCGTTCACGTCCATTCAAGATGACGAGGACGCAGCCTGCCAGGAACATCGCCGTCACAATTGCTGCCAGATACAGGTCGAACCGGTATGTCAAAGTGCCTCCTGCATGTTCTTAGAGCGGGCTGAACCGCAATTGTCGGATGCGCTCAACCTTTGGCCAACTCGGCCTCGCGCTGGGACGTCCGCCGTTCCTCGGCGCCATCCAGATAACAGCTTGGTTGGATATGGCGTGAGTGGACGGAAACGGTGGCATAAGACACACCCAGAAAGCGCTTGGCAACAATTCCAGTTATTTCAAGGCAGTTGAAGCTTTGTGGCCTCACCTTCGACAGAATTCGCCGTAACGCGTTTTGGATCTTGGTCCTTCCGAGAGCTCCAAAGAACGTCACCTTTACTTCTGCTGCCATGAAAAAGAAGTTCCAGCCCGCAGCATGGATCTTGCGATCAAGCGCGAAACCGTCGAGCCCACGGACTACGCTCCATTTTCCCGAGCAGGGCTCACTCTCTAGCCCAAGGAATTTCGTGATCAGAGGTCGCTCTTCGATCAGAATCGTTCCGACTTCCAGGGTTGGCGTCATGAATTCTTTCCAAGAAATGCGGTCAAGATCGAGCAAGCATAGTCGCTACGAACAGTACCAGTGATGCGAGTATCAGCGTGCTGAAGGTCAACAGCACGATTTCGCTGAGCAGGTCAGGGTTCATTAGCTCTTCCGGATGCATGTCGTTCCTCCGTGCGGCAACGATCCGGGCCACCTGGCCCGGCCAAGCCGCTGGCTCAAGGGATAGGTAGGCTGTCTGGTTTGTCGGAAGACTGCTCTCTTGAGCCATTCATAGGTTCGCTCACTTTCCTGCGAAATACTGAGCAGAATGGCTCACTTCCAGCGAGCAAGAAATAAGTCTTGGCCTGGTACGTGGAAATGATTGTGCCCAACTAGCGCCACTTTGGAGGTAAAATTAGAGACGATGAGTCCTGCTCCAGTTGCCAAGAAAAACCGCGAATTCGACCCTGAGGCGCTCCTAGCCACCATCGGTGAGGGTAGGAAAGCCATGCTGTTTGCGAAGAAGCAGACCATCTTCGCCCAAGGAAATCCGGCCGATGCGCTTTTTTATCTTCAAATCGGAAAGGTAAAACTAGCGGTTGTCTCTAAAACCGGCAAGGAAGCAACCATCGGCATATTGAGTAACAAAAGTTTCTTCGGCGAAGGCTCGCTTGCCGGTCAATCTCTCCGCATGGGCACTGCGACCGCAATGACCGATTGTTCTGTCCTGCGAATTGAGAAGAAAGCCATGATGCAAGCGCTTCACCGGGAACACACACTTTCCGACATGTTCGTCGCCTATTTGCTGGCGCGCAATATCCGTTATGAAGAGGACCTGGTTGACCAACTGTTCAATTCCAGCGAAAAGCGGCTGGCCCGTGTTCTTCTTATGCTGGCCCATTTTGGCAAGGAGGGAATTCCTGAAACCGTGGTTCCCAAGATCAGTCAGGAGACTCTGGCAGAGATGGTCGGCACGACCCGTTCGCGGGTCAGCTTTTTCATGAACCGGTTCAGGAAATTAGGTTTCATTGACTACGCCGGAGGCGAAGACGGCGGGCTACAAGTCCACAGCTCGCTGCTGAATGTAGTTCTGCACGATTGAGTTCCCGCCGGAGTCCAATCAGGCTTTCGAGTTTCTGCGCTGCTGGCCTTCACGCTGTGACAGAACTCCCGTGAGTTCTTCAACAATGGCCATTAGTTTTTCAGGGTCTTGCTCTTTTGTAGCTTTTTCGGCGAGCTCGCGCCAGTTGTCGTGAGACACGGTGACCTCCTACAGCAGGTACCAAGCTGCTTTGAAGTTCGGTCTCGGTCTGTACAATATTGAACATCCTGAAATTGTTGTCCGCGTCAGCTAAATTGCGAAGAGGTTCTCAAACCTCTTCAGGAAAGCGCTCTCCTCTCCAGCAGGGCACTTTTTTCCTATCACATCGAGCAAAGCTAGTGCCACACAGGGGGCGCACTTTTTCAGGCACGCCAGAGAGCTGCAACACGCTGGGCTGCTGAAGTGATAGAATTAACTTGAGGTGGTTACCACCTTCTCCTCTTTCAGGTTCCCTGAACTAAGTCAGCCCATCTGAAGTTTTCTCTCCTTAGGTTCTCAGGAAAGCCGGTTCCCCATGCCTCCGACTGCGATCCTGTACGAAGCTGAACAGCTCCATAACGTGAGTGACCGTCTTGACTCGCTATCGGAGCAACATCCCCTGGTCTCAGAAGCGCTTCTCAGCATCTCGGGAAGCGTTCGCAACACGGCAACTCTATTGGAAGTGTTGGTCGCGACGAAGATCACGCCGTTCGCCGGATTGGATCCAGCAAGCGCCTGATTTTGTTCATTGCTTGCCTTGGGCTGGGATTTTGGATCGCGGCGCGGGAGCTAGTGGCGACCAACAAAACTGCCGCTTGGCCATTTGTTGACAATGAGCATTATTGAGCATTTTTCAAGCTGTGGAACGTTGCATTATGTGGTGGTGCCCCCCCCCGGGAACTCACGCTGCAAGAGATATTTTCCGTGCCTTGCTGAATTTGGCTACCTTTCGGCGAGAAGGCAGCCTATCCGGATCCGCTGGTAGTGGTGCGGTTTTAATTATGTGCTCTTGGCTCGTGGGTGATCGGCGCAAACATGCAATGTAAACTCTCTGTCGCGCTGCAACTCGAAGTTGCGCATCATTTCATCGAAAGATGTGCCGGTGAGCGCTCCAGGAGATTTGAACCGCCAGCCACATTCGGAGCAACCAAAACCCCGAAAACGCGGTTGCTCAATCCACACCAGCTTTCGGCTCATGGCTGCCTATGTCGCTGCGCCCCAACGCCGTCTGACCGCATGCCTGGCACCCGCTTGCCGTCAGGGGACGAAGCATTCTCCTTTCATAGCCACGTACTGCCTGATTGCAATAGAAACCTGTCACCAATTTGGGCGTGGCTGAAGGTCCGTAAAGGGATGGAGTTTACCTGTGCCAATTTGGACGGTCTGTCGGGCATCCTACACACGCGGAACATTCTTGTTCGTGCGCCCGCCGATGTTGGCTGTGATCCTAGTTTTTAAGGATGGTTTGTGTGGACGGCAAAGGCCTACAAACAGTGCAATCTGGCGAGAGGACGAATGCTGATGGGAAACCGGTCAGCAACATAATCCTTCTATCCACCTCCGATAGCGACTACAACTCCCTTCGTCCTCATCTCGAATATGTCGGCTTGCCAAACCATCTTGTCCTTCACGATGGGGGTGGAAAACTGGAATTTGCGTATTTCCCGAACCGAGGTTTGATTTCTCTTGTAGTCGTAATGAAAGATGGAAGGACTGCCGAAGCCGGCATAGTTGGCAATGAGGGCTTTACAGGAACGCCCGCGGCAGTTGGCCTGAGCAGCAGCCCGCTTCAATCGATAGTACAAATCACCGGGGATGGGTTTCGGGTCGAAGTCGTAGCTTTGCAAAGCACTTTGGAAACCACCCCACACCTGCAATTGATGTTGAGCCGCTATGCAATAGTTCAGGGAATGCAGGTTGCACAAACGGCCGCATGTAATCGGCTGCACGATATCAGACAGCGCCTCGCCCGGTGGTTGCTAATGACTCAGGACAGAGTGGATTCAGAGTCGCTGCCCATCACTCACGATTTTCTTGCAACGATGCTTGGGACCGACAGACCTAGCGTGAGCTCGGCAGCTGGTATTTTGCAAAGGGAGCAGCTCATCGAGTACACCCGGGGCGCAGTGAAGATCGTGAACCGCAACAAACTTCAAGACTCAGCTTGTGAGTGCTACGGGATTACCCAACAATACAACGGCCAGCTAGGCTTGAAATGAGTCCGCGTGTGAAGACTCGCGCGGTTTTGTTGCCGGCATCATTCGCCGCCTTCCCGGCTGAGAAACTCCTACGAATTCGTATCTGCGCTTTCAGTACGCCTCGCCAACAATTCCGGCGCTAAAAGCATTTCTCAGATCACCTGTAAAATTTTGACCAGACCTCAGGAACTCTGAATGGGAGAATTTACCAATTCTGAATGAAAGAAGCGTTTTGTGCCACTCCGCCTGGTCGGGAAGTTTACTGTGGAGGAGGTTCTATGAGCGTATTTCGCATATTGTTGGCTGACGATCATCCAGTTTATCGTCTCGGTCTGTGTTCGCTGCTTGGATCTCATAAAGGATGGGAGATCTGCGGAGAGGCCGCGGACGGACGGGAAACGGTAGAGAAGTGCCGGCAGTTGAGGCCGGATCTTGTCATTTTGGACATCTGCATGCCAAGGCTAAATGGCGTGGACGCAGCCCGGCAGATTCTGAGACACAATCCGCTGCAGAGATTACTGGTAGTGACCGACGTGGACTCCGAGCAAGTGGTTCGGGACTGTTTGGAGGCGGGGGTTCGCGGGTGGGTTTTTAAGTCTGACGGCGCCCACGACCTAACCATAGCAGTGGAAGCCCTGCAATGGCAGAGGTCCACCTTCACTTCGCGGGTTTCCGATCTGATTCTAGACGGCTACCTGCGGCGCCATCGCATTGGTCCGGCCGTGGCGACGCTACCCCAATTGTCGCCTCGGGAGCGCGAGGTCGTGCAGCTGGTGAGTGAGGGCAAGACTTCCAAGGAAGTCGCCATGATTCTGGGCATGACGGTGAAAACCGCAGAAACGCATCGAAGCAATGTCATGGTGAAGCTCAACCTTCATTCCACCGTCGAGCTGGTTCTATATGCGGTTAGGAACGAAATCGTCCACGTGAAACTTCACGCGGGCGTGCTGCGGGGTTCCCAACGAGGAAACGGCCGAGCGGAGATTCATCAGGGCGCCAACTGAGAAAGGTGATATGGATACCTCGTTCGCGATCATGATTAACCTGCCGGAATCTCTTAGCTCAAATGAAGCGAAGAAGATGGTGCGAGAGTTGAAAACCGAAATTACAAAGGAACCGCCTTGCGTGATTCTGGACCTTTCTCGGGTAAAGAAGATGGACTCTGCGGGACTCCACGGATTGTTAATCTGTATGCAAGAGATTGCCAGGTATGATTGCGCCATCCAACTGCGAGCGATTTCACCCGAAGCGGCCACGCTTCTGGAACTTGCTCGAATGAACCGTTTGTTACAAAAATTCCCGTCGTTACCTGCGCAAGCTCCGAGTTTTACGGTTGCCGCGGCCGCGATTGCCGAAGAAGTGAAATCCGAGGTGGCCGTGCGGCTCCAGGCAGTCGGGGCATAGGGGCTTACGAGGAGCGATGATGCTGTCTTTTACCTGCAAAGACAACAAAGAGTATGGCAGCCACGGTGGCAATCAGCCCGACCACAATGAATAGGCCCGGATGTCCGTGTTGTGCAATGAAGGCAAGTATAGGTCGCCCATAACGGGCCGCCAGGAATGCCAGCAGTGTGTACCTGATCATTCGTCCTAGAGTTAGGGCGAGCAGGAATTTTCTCACTGGATATTGCATAGCCCCTGCGCCAAACAGAAATGGAAGCATGGGCACAGGCGGCGGTAGCAGGGCGGGAATAGCGATTGCGCCCAAGCCCCAACGATCAAACCTCTTGTATACCTTGTCCAATGTCTTGGGCGGAAACCTGCGCGCGAGCGTTTCCTTCCCTCCTTTGCGCGCGAGCCTGTAAGTGACAAAGCCCCCGGCCACCGAGCCAACCGTCGCCATCACGGCGTAGTAAAGCCACAGCTGTTCATTACGAGCGGACAAAAAAATCGTCAGCACGTCCATGCTTCCAGGCAGTGGAATGATGGAGTTGTCGAGGAGCCCGAGGGGAATAAAACCCAGGCCACCGAGTTGGTAGATCCAGTGCTTGACGCTTCGCGCCACTGTGGGAGCCGCACTTGCAATAGTCTGGAGAATGAACATTCTCTTTCAAGCCCAGCATCAATTTTGCACGCAAGATGCGCTTCTGCGGTAGCCCTGAATCCGCGTTGCTCGAAAAAGCTACAACACTATCGGCTAGATGCCACTGCAATTATTTACCAGACGATCAATTCTGACCAGCTTTCCAAAACCTAAAGTTTGATACTGGCGATTCACAGGGTCCTGACAGCAGAACCTCGTGGACAAATTCGGTTTCGTGAAGTTCTTGATGCGAGGAGATTTCAATGAATCTAAATGTGATTGTGCTCGCCGCCGTGGTGATTCTGGTTGTCGCGTGGCTTGCTTGGCTGTACGTGCGAAGACGCAGGACTACCACCGCAGGCTTGCAGCAAAAATTCGGGTCCGAGTACCAGCGGGCGGTGCAAGAGCATGGGGCCGAACGCAAAGCAGAAGCAAAATTAGCGGATCGCGAGAAGCGGGTTGAAAAGCTTAACCTTCGCGATCTTGATCCGATGGAACATGAACGTTTTTCAAAACAGTGGGCGTTGGTGCAGTCTCGTTTTGTTGATTCCCCAAAGGGGGCAGTCGCAGAAGCCGATGACCTGGTCTCCTCTGCAATGAAAACTCGTGGCTATCCCGTATCCGATTTCAATCAACGCGCCGCCGATATTTCTATTGACCATCCCCGAGTGGTGGAGAACTACCGGTCTGCGCATGAGATTGCGTTGCGGGTTGGGAAAGACGAAGCAACCACGGAAGATCTGAGAACGGCGATGATTCACTACCGCTCTCTATTTGAGGAACTGGTGCAGGTACCAACGACTGTGGAAAGGAAAGAGGTGGCGTGATGGCTGAACTGATAACGAGAGAAGAGGAGCTTGCACAAGCCGAAACGGCGAGCCACGACATTCCGCTAGAGCAGCCCGACGGACCCACACTGGTGAAACGTCAGGAGCCCGAGGCTCCGGACAAACCGGCGGCCGTCTCCGAGCCAGTGCGCTAGTTTTCTGAGTCGGAGATGAAAGATTTCCGATCGTAATGGAGCGATCTACAAACCGGTTTCGTGGACGAGCCGCGCCAGACGGTCGAATCCACAGACAGGTAGCTGCGGTGATGCAGCGACTCGCGGAAGGTTTCGCCAACGAGCGATCGGGCTCGGAAAAGGGGTTCCCAACGCGGAAACGGCCGAGCGGACGTTGCCCTTCAAGCCTCCAACTGAAGAATTGTCTGGTTCGCGTGTGCGACGGCTGAAAGCTGAGGCGTCGTTCCAGCTCGCTGCTCAATGTAGTTCTGCACGATTGAGCGTCTCAAAGTATGCGGTCGCCAGATGACTCGCTTCGATAGCGTTCGGTGCGCTCCACTGAACTGGCGCCAAGTCGCGTGTTCCGCCCGGCCCAGTTGCTTTGCTTTGCCGGTTTCCGCACGCCAGGCAAATCGCTCCTACCTCTCGGATGTCAGTCTCTTTCGATATTTCATTCTCGCGTACCCCGATCGAGCCTGAAATAACCGGCCCTTCGCATTTGTCACACGAATATGCAGACAGGTGAAGGTATTGTTTTCTCATATGTCCCCTTGCTCAAACCTCAAGAGATCCGTACCCAATCCTAGGCTCTACTGGTTAGAACATCTGTTCACTATTGCTCGGTCAAGCAGCCCCTTGGATCCTCGACCAAACAGGTGCGAGCACACACGCCGAAAAGCCTCGCCATGCACCGCACGAGCGTTAGCCACAACAGAGATCGAGTTGCATATTGAGGCACTTTACCAAGACATCACCATGTACCACAGTGTCGCTAAGAAGTGTGCAAATTTGAACAGCTTCGCCAAGGGAAATCAGTGATTATCGTGAGTGGGGAGAACTAGTATGTTCAAGTACCCAGGGCGCAAAACGATCCTTTGCATCGACGATGATGACGGGATGCTGGGTTACCAAAAAGCGCTGCTCGAAAGACGTGGATATAAGGTACTCACCGCCGCCTCTGCACGACAGGGTCTACGGATTGCTGCAGCCTGCGCGATCGCCGCCGTTATCGTGGACTACCACATGCCTGAGATGAATGGGCACGAGGTCGCGACCGAAATCAAGCGCCTCACGCCACAAGTACCGATCATTATGCTTTCCAGCGACGAAGAGATTCCAGAACATGGGCTGAAGATGGTGGATGCCTTCGTTTCCAAGAACGACGCCCCCAGCCGCTTGTTGCCAGCTATCACCCGGATCTGCGGTGAAAACCCTTCCGGGTTCCAGGGTACCAGAATCACCGCCTGACAGTACTGGGGTTCACTGCTCCTGGGGGCTTCCAAGCCCCCCAGGGATTGAGCAATTTTGAACAGTTTCTGTTCCGGCATACCTATATAAGTTCTCTTCCGGCAAACTATAGACGACCCGCATAGACGACCCGCATGGGAACCAACAACACGCTACTCTGCATACACCGGGACCCGGCTCAACTGAGCCTGTTGCGGGAGAACGGATACGAGTTGGTAACCGCCACAAACGGGGACGAAGGGTTACGCCTTTTCAAGTCGCGGCCTGTGGACGCAATTGTGATCGAATACCACCCCGGCGTTTTGAATGGCTTAGTCATGGCGGCTGAGATCAAACAAGTCCGGCCGAAGGTCCCTATTGTCATGCTGGGCGAACATGCAGAATTGCCCAACGGTGCTTTGAAGTTCGTGGATGCGCTGCTTTCCACCTCCGACCCTCCCCACTTTTTGTGGGCGGCTGTTCACTTCGTACTAAATGTGAAGTCAGGCCGCTATCATGGAGGAAAAGCCACGGGCTCAAAGCTGGCACCTCCGTCGTCCTGTCCGGTCACGGGAAGGGCGGAACATTCGTACGCCAAAACCTCTCAAATTAGCGATTGACGAGGTTAACGAACTAGACGCGCCTTTTTCGGCCAGAGTGTGGAGAAGCATCTGGAATGGAACTGTCCCATTTTGACCAGACCCGAAGAGGCTCTAGCTTTAAGTCGCGCGCCGGCCGCTCACTAAATTAATGACAAGCAGCACTAACGCAACAACGAGCAGCAGGTGAATCAGGCCGCCGGCCACGTGGAAGCTGAAACCCAGAAGCCAAAGAATCAGAAGCACAACAAAAACTGTCCAAAGTATGATTTATCTCCTCGCGTATTCTTTGTCTTGCATTATTCCGCTTCGAATGGGGTACGTCCGGCTAGGCTGGTTTGAGCGACTTGCCACACTCCAGGCAACACGTCTTGTAGCGTGACGTAATTAAGCCGCAAAACGGGCACATCCGTTGAGACGTGAGATCCTGGCCGAAATTCCGGCTCTCCGACTTGGGCCCACCATCCCGTTTCGCGAATGAGTTCGCGATGAGGGACAGCGTTCTACGCAAGCGATTGCCGAGCCTTCGCAGGACGGGTTCCATCGATCTGCCTTCGCTCTTTCTCCCAGGCACGCGCGCCGCTGCTGCAACCGCGCTGCCGGATCTGCGGAGACTGGTCTCGTGACAGCGATCTCCGACAGCTAAAGGATGACATGCCACTACAGTCAGTTCTGTGCCGGATTGCTCACATTTGCCCAAAGGGCTGCAGGTTTGGCCGATGCCCAGTTCGCCATAGGCCGTTTGTGACCGCGGAAGTGAGCAATTAAGACCAGCTATTGTTGGGCGTCTGGGCGATCATAGTGCTAGAGACGAGCACTTCTTCTCTCTCTTTCAGGTCCTCTGAACTAAGTCAGCCCATCTGAAGACGTCTCCTCTTAGTTCCGTAGCTTTGAAAGGAATACTTCATGAAAAAGACAATGTCACTTCTGTTAATGAGCTTGATGGGTCTGGTTGGGACCTACGCGTGGGCAGGCTCGGCGCGCCAAGACACCGATGCGCGCTTGCAATCGTCCGTCGACGTTCTGCACGCGATTATGGCGACTCCGGACAAAGGCATCCCGGAAGAAGTTTTGAGCAATGCAAAGTGCATCCTGATAGTGCCAGATTTAATTAAAGGCGGCTTCATTTTTGGCGGCAAGCATGGACGTGGCGTGGCCTCTTGCCGAACATCCGACGGCTGGAGTGCACCGGCGTTCGTCTCAGTCGGTGGCGGGAGTTGGGGATTGCAGATCGGAGTCGAAGGCGTGGACCTGGTTATGCTGGTCATGAACGACCAGGGTTTCCAGCATCTGCTCTCGAGTAAGTTTCAACTGAGCGGCGAAGGATCAGTTGCTGCCGGTCCGGTTGGCCGTCACGCTTCCGCTGGAACCGACTGGAAGATGAATACTGAAATGCTGACCTATTCGCGCTCCAAGGGTGTGTTCGCCGGCCTGACCCTCGAAGGTGCAGTCGTGCAACAGGATGATGACTCCACCCGCGCTATTTACGGTAGGCACATGACGTTCCGCAACATCCTTTCGGGCAAGGCCTCAACCCCGGAAAGTGCCGAGCGGTTCGTGAAGGCGATAACAGACGCAGGACAACAGGCACGGATCGCAGAAGCAACCGAAGACAAGAAGTAGATAGGTAGGCCTGCGAGACGTGATTTTCTGCTGATCCGGAACCGCCGCCCAGTGGTCCCGGTCAGCGGAATTCGTCTATCGCTCGAAAGGCGGCAAATATGAAAATCAATCTCTCGAAATATTTTGGGGTGCAAATAGCTTGCCTTAGTCTCTGGCCCATCCTTTTATCTGCACAATCGTCTGACGTCACGCAAAACCTCGCCGACTGCAAGAATGGCTGGGAAAGCTGCGATCGCTCCAGATTGAGTCAATCGGAATCCGCCGATGTGGCCGTTGCCGAGCACCGCCGAGACGTTTCGAACTGCAGAAACAGTTTTCAATCCTGCGATCATTCGAAACTTACGCAGCAGGAGACGATAGCCCTGGCTTTAGCTGACCACCAGCAGAATGTCGCAGACTGCAAAAACGGCATGACCTCCTGTGACCATTCACAATTGACTCAATCCGAGGCTCATGAATCGTCCCTCGCGCAACATCAACGTAACCTCGTGGACTGCCAGGATGGGTTTAGCGACTGCGACCGCTCTAAACTGACTCAGGCTGAACTAGGGACGGTAGACCTTGCGCTGCGCCAGCGCAACGTGTCGAACTGCAAGGACGGTGCTGGAGCCTGTGATCGTTCCAAGCTAACCCCTTCGCAGGCGAACGAGGTACTCGCCGCAGAACATCAGCACAATGTATGGAATTGTGAAAATGGGTGGGACCAGTGCGACCACTCCAAACTCAGCACCCGGGAAGCCGGCGGGATTGCTACCGCAGAACACCAGCGCAACATTTCCGCGTGCACGGCAGGACAGGAAACCTGTGATTATTCAAAACTAACACGTACGGAAGCTGCGACCCTCGCTGACGCTGAGCACAAGCGCAATTACACTGCTTGTCTGCGCGGCTTAGGTTATTGCGACCCCTCTCGACTATCCGTGGAGGAGACTCATTCCATGCACCTCAAAGGGAATGACCACCCTCAGTGATGTTTCATGAGCGATCATCTAGATTTATCAGGAGGCTATGACTCAACGACAGTGTCCAGAATGCGACGGCGAGTTGGTTTTAGCCAGACGTCCCGATAACCAACATGGATCGGGAATTGAAGCCCGCCCGTCGACTTATTGGCGATGCGGTACTTGTGGAGGCGCGTTTACTGCGGAACAGATCCGAGAAAACAAACGCGGTAAGCAGTTTGACAACGCTACTGCATGAGCCTGGCCCTGGCAAGCGCCCGAAGAACGAGGCCGTCCCTAGTGAGTTGCCAGATAAGTTCCGGTCACATACCCGAGAGTCGCGCCCACAAGCACATCGGAGGCAAAGTGTTTCTTGCCTCCTATCCTGGCAAGGCTAACCCCGGTCGCGAGCCCGTAGACACCCCACTTGACCCAAGGCTTGTGCGGATAGCGATGCGCTACGACGCTGGCGAATGCGAAGCTGGTAGCGGCATGCCCCGACGGAAATGACCTGCCGCCCTCCCAAAATTCAGCGTGGGGGCTGGTGTGGTAGGCATACTGGCGGTTGGTGGCCACTTTGACTGCCAAGCTCATCAGGTTCGCGGCCCCCATATCTTCGAGGGCAGTGAAGCCGGTGTTCGCCGCATAAGATGAGCGCTGCCCGGAGCAACCGACCGCGTACATAAGTCCAGCCGCGCCAAGTTCGATGCCCAGTCCAATGTTGGATCCGCGAGCCGACGCCTGCGCGAACGAGCGCGACTGAATGTGATTATTGATGTGATCGTCTGCCGATGCGATCAAAATCCCAGTGGCTGCTGCGATGGGCAATTCCCATGCGAGGTTTCTCGGCCGGATGGCGTTACGGGGTGCGGTGGCAAGGCCATGACCGAATGTGGAGGCGGCATGAGGTAGTTGGCCTGCAATTTGCCGGCATCCGCTGTCGCTCGGGCGTGCGGTGTCTTCCGCCGCCCAAGTCCTGGCCGAACAACCTGCCAGTATTAGCAGCAGCCTGATGATTGTGCGGAATTGGCTTCTCAAATCCAAAATCAGTGCTTCTCGCCTTTGAGTAGTTGAGATGCGCGCGCGCTCTCCTCGCGAGCTGCCTTATCGTCGCGGCCGCCCAAGTCCAGCCCGAAGGAAGGATGCTCGTAGGTGCCTGTGATCTTGATCGGCATGATGTAGCCGGCACGTTTTTTCTTGAAGAAAGGATCCAGTACTTTCAATAGCAGGCCCTTCATTCCTTGCTTCGTATTAGAAGGTGCGGAGTCGGTCCTCAGAGTCCCGCGCAAATCAATCTTCTCGGTGATTAGATTGTAAGTTCCCTGCATTTGGGCCACGGCGCCAGGAACACTAAATGACAGATTAGAAAACTTGGCGGTGCCGTCTTTGAGCAGAACATGCCCTTTTCAAATCCGAAAGCACGGTCTCAGGATCATTTTGTTCCTGTTCGGTCTTGTGATCATTTTCATCACTGCGCGCGCCCTGGCTGAGGTGGTTTACTCCCTCCTGCGTTTCGAATTTTGTGAAGCTGCCGGCGTCTATTCCGAAATCTCCCTGCAACTCAACCTTCTCAAGGAACTCTCGTTTTCCCGGCGGGATGGAGACGTTGGCCTGGAAGCTGATCGTGCCAGACATCGGCGCGCGCTCCGAGCGTGCAAACAGCAGCAAAAGATCCTGGATTCTCCCGTCCTTTGCCGCTAATTCGACGGAGGTGGTTTTGCCTGGTTGTCCGGAGGCCCCCGCCACGCTGCCTTCCGAGTAGACCGTCGTTTTCCAGAAAGTTGCAACCACTGGCTGCAGAAACGTGTCGCCATTCTCGCCATTCACTACCGCGTGGAATTGAGTTTTCAATTGCACATGGTGGGAGCTTGAAGTCACCGTGAAGCTCGGCACATCGGTCAGACCCTGAACCTCTACGCGATTGATTGTGCCCGAGAACTTCCCCGAAGAAGAGAGTAGGCCGGCAATGCCGTGGAACACACCCAGGTCCGCCTGTTGGAACAAGTACTCTCCAGACACAGTAACCTTGCCTACGTCATCTGGATTCCACGGGCCGAATTTGCCTATGGTGCTGATTTCACCGGGAGGATCGGGGTTGGAAAGCTTGGCCTGGAATGACGCCGGTCCATCACTTCCGACGTTGCTGATCACAAAGTTGTGAAACGAAAACTGCAGCGGTTGTTTCTCCGGGTCACGGGACGCGAGTTCGAGCACTGCTCCGTCTGCAATTAGGTCATCAATCACGAAAGTCGATCTCTTAAACGTTTGAAAGTGCTCCCCTGAACCGCGAGGAGGTACCAGAATACGAAGACCCTCGGCGCGAATATCTCAGGTGCTTCGTGAAGAGGCCGGAAAAGCCACTCTCGATTCTTAGTCTTTCAATGGTAATGAGCGGTGGTGACCCAGCTCTCGGATTGTGCTGAAACGTGACGTGATCGAGGACGCAGCCCGGGCGCGGAAAGTACGTGCCATGAAAGGCGCCAATGTCCACCTTACTCATGCTCGCTTCTTCCAAGTCCTGCAAGACCGCTTCACGGGTAAACGGCCACTGCCACGCCAGGAAGACAACGGCTGCGGTAAGGACCACCACCATTGCCAACGCCGCAAGCACCAAGGGGCTCCGCATTTTGTTGGACGAGCGGGAAATGACGGCCACCTGCCGTATTTTGTCGGCGTGCGAACTGGACTTTGAGGCGAGTGATTGAGTCTGGGTAGCTAACTCATGAACGCGGATCACTGAGCAGCTCTGGTGACGGGGGTCATCGACTTCAGTTGATCCAGTTCCGTCAATATGTTTTGCCAGTTACTCTGGTCCTTCTTGGTCTCGATCGGTGCTGAGAGGTCGGAATAAAACTGCAGGATGTTATCGCGCAGCTCCGGCGATGTCCGGTCGAACTTCCGTTGTGATAACTGAGCCAGCAACTTTGCATAGTTGTCGTCGGTGAGCGAGTACTCCGCTGCTTTGGTCGCTTGGCCACTATCCAAATCGCAGTTGGGCAGCACGAGCGTGTCAGTCCGCACTTCTTCGAGGAAGGCCCTGTATTGATCGAAAGTCGTATTAATACTCTTGATGTACAGATCTTCGGTTTGCGGAGTTGGGTTATTGAACGCCAAGCCCTTGAAGGGCCCAACCTTCGGCATGTATCGGAGAAGGGTTGATAAAATGCGTGTGCCCACGCCCGGCTTAACGTAATCCTTTCCCCACTCCTTCTCATAGCCGGAGCGCGAAAGGCGATACAGAAACTTCTGTCTGGCAAAATTCGGGGTCTCGCGCATCAGTTCTTTCTTGTGAGTCTGCAGCGCGACCTGTGTCATTTGCGGAATCAGCCGGCTGATGGCAAAACGATACGAACCCACCGCCAAATCCTCGTGGGTCAGCACGTCTTTCAACTCCAATCCGACCCCTTCTGCTGCAGCGCTATCCAGACCTTTCCGAAGATCCCGCCGACTCGGATCCTCTAATTGAATGAAAATCCAAAAACCGCAGCCGACTCTGCCGAAGTTTTGCTAGTGGAATGGAAGTTGAAATGCAATCCCCAGGGACTTGAAAACCCATTCAGTTGCGTTTGCGTACCGCGGCGAGATCCATTCCGACGGGTACACCAAGGGCAATCTTGACGCGGACCACCGCCTCAAAAGGCTTCACATCGCCAGGAGCCGAGGCAGAAAGCTGCGAGAGGAGCGCTTGTAACGAGCTGCGGTGGCACACGAATTCCACCGCCGCCTGGGTTCCAAAAGTGGTCGTACCCGCCAGTACCATGAGGGAGCGGGCGGGATTCAACCCGGGCATCAGTGCGACCACCGCATAGTCTTCGGTGATGGGAGTTCCGGAACGACTTGCCAAAAAGGCCTTTGGTTCGCTCGCCCGCGCATGAACATTCAGGATAGCCAAGTCTCCCTTTCGTGGCCCTTCTGTCATGCGCCCGAAAATGAACTCGCGAGTGCTGGGCAAGTCGGACAACGTAAGGTTCTCTGATGGAGAACCGACAAAAATAAGATTGTTGTTGTTGGCGTCGTCAAGGGAGAACAGACTGCCACGTTTGACGCGTATCCGCTGATGCAAACCGTCGAAGACCTGGTCTAGTTCATGGATTGCAAGCACTTCGCCGACGCCGGTGTAGTGGTCCCAGATCTGGTCCTTCGCGTCGCGCTTGGGATTAAAATAGCGCATCCCAGTTTCCGGACGCCCGACAAAAGCGCCGTTGCTGAATATGACCCAGGGTTCTTCCGAGGCGTCAAGAAATGGGTGCCAGAAAACGCGAAAGGCAGCCGAGGCTGGATCCGATTCCGACGCTAGAGACGCCTGAACCGTTCTCCTCCCACGCAAGAGTTCCACGTCCACAATCAGGACAATAACCAGCAGAACCGAGAGCAGAGTGACTGCTATCAACCACATGCGGGAAGCATTTTGGGGAAGAACACCGTTGTCCACTACCTCGGCAATCGCGTTTCCATTTCCGTGATGGCCTGTGAAAGCACGATGATGGAATTGCAGCGAATAGGAACCTCGTGGCAGGTCAACCATTATCGGGTCGTTCGCCCCCGACGAGGAATAATACTCGGCGAGTTTCCCGCGGAGCCGGGCCGCTTGTACGCGAATAGCTGAGTCCAATTGCGGGTCGAAATCGGCTGGCCGCCCGTAAACTTCGGTGGCGATCTGGTACTCCTTTACGTGAACGCCGGGGTTCTCGAACTCCTTTTGCGCTAGATAGCGAAGGAGTCTGCAGAGCGACTCAGAACCGTGAAGGACGTCGCTTGCGCACAGACGATCGATCTGACCAAGAAACTGGCCCCTCTCGGACATGACGGGAATTCCCATGTAACAGCTTTGTAACAAAAGGTAACATGGGTCGGGAGACGGTTGTCAACACAGGAACTTAGTCTTGTATCGGTATCAAGACGTGTTGAAACTTACTTCTTATCGGCGAGAGTCGCACACTCCCCACGCGCAGAAATATCGTTTTCGCTTCAGCTAAAGCAAGTTTTGGCTCTTTCGTGTGCCGGAGGAAATGCCTCTGCATGAGGCATGGCTCGCAAGAAATCTTTGGTGGGGAGATTTCGCAATGAGACGTTCTTCTTTTGTCTGCGGTGTATTCGTCTGCCTGTTCATCTCAGCTTTGCTAGCTACAGCCCAGAACGACCGGGGCTCCATAACCGGAAGAGTTACTGATCCGTCTGGCGCGGTTGTGTCTGGCGCGACCGTGAAAGTGATAAACGTCGGAACCGGCAGCACATTTCAAGCCACCACGGATGCTGACGGACATTACGCCACCCCCTCCATTTTGCAAGTCGGCACTTATCGCGTGGAAGCCTCCCACGGCGGTTTCAAGACGGTTACCAGCGAAGACCTCGATTTGCGCATTGGCGATGTACGCGAAGTCAGCGTCGTTCTGCAGATCGGCGAATCGCAAGAAAAGGTCACCGTCACCGCCGAGGCGCCGATCATCCAGACCGAGACCAGTTCCAACGGCGACGTTATCGAAGGCCGCCAAGTCACCGAGCTTCCCTTGCGCGACCGCAACTTTACAAGTCTAGCGTTGCTGACGCCGGGTGTTGATCGCGCCTTCGGGGCGGTGGTGACGGACTCGTTCATTTTTAATCAAGGCGATCCTAACGCGGGTGGAAACGGTATTTCCGATTCGCGCGGGGATACTCCGGCGTCTCGTTTTTCACGTTCAGGTGGATCGGCTATCACGGCCAACGGTTTGCGCACCGGCAACAACAACTTTACCCTCGACGGCGTGGACGACAACGAACCGATTTTCGGGGAAATTGGCGTATTCCCGAACCCAGATGCAATCCAGGAATTCCAGGTTCAAACCAGCTTGGCGAAAGCGGAGTCTGGGCGCGGTGGCGCGCAGGTCAACACCACACTTAAATCCGGGAGTAACGGTTTTCACGGGCTGGTGTCTTATTACGGCCAGAATGCAGCGTTGGATGCGACGGCGGCGCTGATTCTGAGAAACCGATTACAGTTGATCGGGCCTAGCTGTGACGCGCGCTGTGCTGAGCGCATTCTTCCGAAAACCCAGACCCACGTGAACGAGTTTGGCGGGATGATTGGCGGCCCCATTATCAAGGACCGGACTTTTTTCTTTGCCGACTACCTTGGCCAGCGCAACAGCATTCCTAATCCGTTCCAGACTGCGGTACCAACGGCAGGCGCTCGGATCGGCGATTTTTCGGCATTTACTCAACAGTTGGTAGATCCCGGGACCGATATGAACGGATTTGGTTTTCCAGCAGGCACCAATTTCCCAGGCAATATAATTCCAAACCTGACGAAGAGATCGGACTTCAGCCCCATCGCGCAGAAGGTATTCGACCTCTTTCCGCTACCGAACTCGACGAATCCGGCGTCTCTGATAGATCCCAGCCGCGCCACGAACTCAAACTATTTTGGAACACGCCAATACAAAGAGACGATAAATTCATTCGACATCAAGATTGACCACCGCTTTACAAACAGCAACAACGCCAACTTTCGCTACACCCGCGATAACCAGCAGAATCTGCGCAGCAACTTCTTCCCGGGCAATATCCCAACCGCGGGATTTGGTGCGGGAGCGGAATTGGGCAACACGCGGCAGGTTGTAGCTACCGATACGCACGTTTTCACACCTGCAATCCTCAACGAAGTCAAGTTTGGCTACACCAGCGTTGACCTCGGAATTGACAACTGCGGTGTCGAAGGCGCTTGTGGGGTGAGCGCAACATGGTGCAAGGATTTCGGCATCCCGAACTGTAACAAGGGCACTCCGGCGACCACCGGCGGCCCGCTACTCGGATGGGGTGGCGGCAATCCTCCTGGCGAACTCGAGTTCCTCGGCGATGGCGGTATCTTCCAGCAAACCTCGCGCAGCTTCTACGTTGCCGACTCGGTCACAATCATTAAGGGTAAGCACAGTTGGAAAACTGGATTTGAGGTTCGACCGCACCACATTGACCAGCTCGATTCGGGCGGTTTCGGCGACCTGAAAGGGGCGATGGCATGGGGCAACGGGGGCGCCTGCGGCGTAGGCTGCGTTAATTCAGGCCATACCGGTGTCAATCAGGCTGACACCTTACTAAGCGTGAGTGCTGATTTCTCGAACTCGGGCACCGTAGCCGGTGGCGATAAGGCATTCCAGCTTCATAACGTGGAGTATGCGTTCTACGTGCAGGACGACTGGAAAGCTACGCCCAATCTGACCTTGAACCTCGGGCTGCGGTGGGACATTCTGCCGCTATATAACGAAGTGAGTCATCGCATCGGCAATTTTGATCCCACCACTCTAACGTTGAATCGCGCATCCGGTTCGCAAAGCTTAGTGAACACTCGCTACGACAACATCGGGCCACGAGCTGGGTTTGCCTACTCCTTTGGCTCTCAACGAAATATGGTGCTGCGTGGTGGAATTGGAACGTTCTTCGCGCTGGAAGGTTTCGGGGGCGATTATCCTCTGGTTCTCAATCCGCCTAATGTGAATCAGGTATTCGACGGTGGAGCGATTCCGACGATCAATCTGCAAACCGGACCACCGGTTGCAACCGTGACTGACCCACCGGTTCTATCGACGGGAACGACTCTTATCACCATTCCGCGAAATAAATTCAAGAATGAGACTATCTATGAGGGTAACCTGAGTTGGGAATACCAGTTTGCCCGGAATTATGTGGTTGACGTGGGTTATGCGGGGAACCGAAGCCGCCATCTCTTGGAAGAGCGACAACTCGGAAACAACGACAACGGATTGGGAGCGGTCTTCGTCAACAGCACAAGTTTCGGATGCGCTGCTCCCCCATGTTTCTTCAATGATGTCCGCGCCTTTGAAAGCCGCTCCAACCAGGATTACGATTCTCTGCAGGCGAAGCTTGAAAAGCGCTTCTCGGCTGGTCTCGTTGGCACTGGGGCTTATACCTGGAGTCACAATATCGATGACAACGCCGGATTATTCGGCAACCCTGGCGATCAACGTGGTGCTCTTGGTGGACCGATAGATCCAATTCATCCACGGGTCGACCGCGCCAGTTCGGCCCTCGACCACAGGCACGTTTTCACCGCGAGTGTTTTATATGATCTGCCGGTTGGGCAGGGCAAGCGATATATGACCGGCGGTGGTCCCTTCGACAAAGTGATCGGTGGCTGGCAGTGGAATGTGATCTTCAACGGTTCAACTGGACAGCACTTCTCGGTGGTGGGACAAACCAATTCAAACCAAACCCAGATTGCCAACTTGGTGGGCGATCCTTTTGCCAACGTCCCGGCGGGCGATTTCATCAATCTCAGTGCATTCACCGCGCCGGTCACGTCTGATCCGCACACCATTTGCGTCAATAATTTTGCTGGCAAACAGGTTTGCTACGGCAATTCTGGCCGAAACCGCTTCACTGGCCCGGGATATTTTCGTACTGACATGTCTATCTTCAAGAACACGAAAATCGGGGAGCGCGTCAACCTGCAGATTGGGTTGGAGGGTTATAACCTGTTCAACCAGGACAACGCCCTTGTTCCGCAGAACTCGGTCGGCGCCACGGGAAATTTTGTGAACACCATTCTGCCGCCGCGCATTGTGCAGTACCGGGCTAAAGTCATTTTCTAGTTGTCCAGCTCACCGTGCCACGCTTCGACCAGGGTCCCACGCCCTGGTCGATTTTTTTGCCGAGTCACCACGTGAGCTTTGGGATTGCTAAAATAGCGGCATTCATGCGGTCTTCTTCTTTCATTCCACTTGGGCGACAAGTTGCTTGCGCGCTACTGATCACTTCTTGCGTTGCCCTGGCTCAGCAGGCACCGGAGCCATCCCATCGCGAACGCTTCGCTCCAAGGGAGCAAGCCTTGCAGAAAGCTGAAGAGGATCTTGAGGCAAAGCTGGCGGCCCATCCCGACGATGCGCATCTGTTAAGCGACCGCGGGCTGCTGCGGCTCGAGACAAACCGGACAACGGATGCTGTTGCCGATCTGCGAAAGGCTTCGCAGCTTGCCCCCGCAGACGCTCAGATGATCGTGAACTTCGCGTACGGGTTGGTGATGACCGGTCACAGTCCGGATGCTGCGGACGAAGCCCGTAAAGCGCTGGACATTGACGCGAACAACGCTGCCGGGCACGCACTGTTGGGCCGTATTCTGATCGGCAGCGAAGGCACCACAAAAGAAGGGATTGAGCACCTGCAGCGCTCGCTTGAACTTTTTCCCGACCAGCCGAACTTGCGTTTCGATTTGGTGAACGCGCTTCGAAAGGCGCAAGATTACGCCGCCGCCGGAATTCAGCTTCGAATTCTGCGCGGCTCACTGCCTCCGGGTAATGCGCGGCTGGAATACACACAAGGATTGATGTTTGCCGATCTCGGTCGTCCGGAAGCGGCCGCGGCAAGCTTTCGCCGTGCATTGGTGAGTGACCCTGATTTTCTGCCCGCCCGTCAAGACCTCGGTGCAGCACTGGTTCGCACGGGTCAATGGAAAGAGGCTGGTGCAATTCTAGTCGAAGTGGCGAAGGCTCAGCCTAACTCGTTTTCCGTCGCTTATATGTGCGCGCTGGCTTTGCAGAACTCAGGAGATGTGAAGGCCGCTGAGGACGAGGCACGGCGGGCGATTGCACTTAATGAACAATCCGCTGACGCCCACGCGCTTCTTGGCATTACTCTCTCCACGCAATCGCGTTTTGCGGAGGCCATCGCCGAGTTGGAACGCGCCGTCGCTCTCCAGCCCGGGTCTTTCGACGCACAGCTATATCTCGGTCGAGCCCGCTATGGGTTGAGCAATGCCACCGGAGCAGCGCAAGCCTTAGAGCAGGCAGTCAAAATTCGTCCTGCGGATCCAGAAGCACGATTCTTGTTAGGCACAGTGCTGGAGATTGCGGGCGACAAAGATGGCGCCATCGCGCAATACCGTGAGCTGCAGACGATCAGCGCGCAGGACCCACGCGGCTATCTGGGTTTAGGAAGGATTTTTTCGAAATATGGACAGAACGATGAAGCGATCCAGCAATTGGAGCGCGCACGTTCGCTCGATCCGGCGAACTTCGAGGCCAACATGGCACTGGGCCGGCTGTTGGCCAAGACGGGAAAGTTTGCGGAAAGCATTCCGTGGCTGGAGGAGGCTTCACGCGAGCGGCCTGAGAGTCCCGAAGTGCACTATCAGCTCGCTCTAAGCCTGCAGCGCACAGGCCAATCTGACCGTGCGGCTCGAGAGTTCGCGGAGGTTGACCGGCTGAACCAGCGGCGACGATCTGGATCTGGAGAGGAACCCCACCAATGAACGTGCGCAGTACCGCTCCTCTAGTCCTAATCATTGTTTTGGCGTCCGCCGTAATGGCATTGGCGCAAACCCACGCTACTGGGGCATCCAAACCGAAAAACGAAGGTCAAATGGGTGGCGTCTCGACGGGTGGCACTTATGCTCCGGTGAAAGATGAGAAGAATCGCCCCATCACGGCCGGAGGATTCGTGGATGGCGCTCCAGTGATCTTCGAAGACGTCACTCAAAAATCAGGGCTCGCTGCTTTTCAACACGTCTCCGGCACACCTGAAAAGAAATACATTCTGGAGGCGCCCGGCTCTGGGGTAGCCATTCTCGATTATGACAACGACGGCTGGCCCGACATTTATCTCGTGAATGGCTCTACGTATGACGCGCTGGCGGGAAAGGAGAAGCCTCCGCGCGCCGCGCTGTATCACAACAATCACGATGGCACGTTCACGGATGTGACCGACCGCGCCGGCGTGGCCAACGAGCGCTGGGGATTTGGCGTGGCTGTCGGAGATTTTGACAACGATGGCTGGCCAGACATCTACGTGACGAACTACGGCAAGAATCGGCTCTATCGCAATAATCATGATGGAACATTTACTGATGTAGCGGAAAAGGCTGGCGTCACGCTGGGCGGCTGGTCCACAGGTGCGACCTTCGGCGACTACGATGGCGACGGACGCCTCGATCTGTTTGTCGCGGGGTACGTAAAATTTGACGTCAACAATCCTCCCACTCCCGGGACCGCGGCCACACAGTACAGCTTCTGCCAATACCGTGGGCAGCCCGTGATGTGCGGCCCGCGTGGACTGCCAGGCGAGAGAGACCACCTGTTTCATAACAGCGGCGACGGAACCTTCACCGACGTGAGCGAAAAGGCTGGAGTAGCAAACGATAAAGGCTATTACGGATTTGGCTCGGCCTTCGCCGACGTCAATGATGATAGCCGGCTCGATCTGATCGTCGCTAACGACTCCGTCCCGAATTATCTGTTTCTCAATAAAGGAGACGGTACATTCGAAGATTACAGCTATGCCTCAGGATTCGCGTTGAACGAGAACGGCCTCGAACAGGCCTCCATGGGTCTGGCGGTTGGCGATTACGCGAATGACGGCAGGCTCTCCCTCTACGTCACTAATTTCTCCGACGACTACTTCGCTCTCTATAAGAATGAAGGTGGAGCGAATTTCTCTGATGTGACATTTCAGTCTGGCATTGCTGAGATCACGATCCCATTTTTGGGATGGGGCGCTGGATTTCTTGATTTCGATAACGATGGCTGGAAAGACATCTTCGCGGCAAACGGGCATGTTTACCCAGGCGTAGACGAGAATGACTGGGGAATGACCTACCGCCAGCGGCCGCTTCTGTTTCGGAACCTAGACGGAAAGCGCTTTCAGCCAGTGCCAGCGGCGCCCGGCAGCGGCCTGGCAGTTCTCGCCTCCGCCCGTGGAGCGGCATTTGGCGACTTGTTTAATGACGGAAGCGTGGACGTAGTGATGAATAACATCGATGGCTCGCCCACCTTGCTGCGCAACGTGGTGCATAACGGCAATCACTGGATTGATCTGAAGTTAGTGGGCGCTGCGGGCAGTCCTCGTGACGCGATTGGCGCCAAAGCATTTGTGACTACCGGTGGAGTAACGCAGCGGAATGACGTGATCAGCGGTGGCAGCTATTGTTCCAGCAGTGACTTGCGGCTCCATTTCGGCTTGGGCAAAGCCTCGCGAGTGGACAAGCTGGAAATTCGCTGGCCGAGCGGCAAGAAAGAGACCATAGAGCTCTCCGCAGTGGACCGGATCTACACGATAGAGGAGGGAAAGAGTGTAGTGCCGGAGCAGAAATGAATCTAACTTCCCACTCTCGATGCGTTGCGCTGGCTTTGGTGTTGATCATCACTCGGGTCGGGCTCGCGCAATTGAAGCCACCGTTGGCGAGCACAACCGCCGATCAGGCCCTGAGTGCTGCCTCAGATCTGGCGCAAAAGGGACGATTCGCGGAAGCCGCTCCGATAGCGAGAAAAGCTGTGGCGCTCGCGCCTTCTTCCTCGGTCGCGCGCAACCTGCTTGGAGTCATCGAAGAACAATTGAAGCATGATGCCTCGGCACAGTTGGAATACGAGCGGGCGATTCAGCATGATCCAAAGTTTGCGGCGGCCCGCGCTAACCTGGGCAATCTGCTTCTTACCCAGGGAAAGTTGGAACCCGCGCGAGCCCAACTTCAACAGGCCATAACTCTCGATCCGAATAATGCGCGCGCTCACTACAATCTCGCGTTGGTTCTGGTCAAGGCGAATGAATATGCGCCCGCGGCAGACCAGTTTGAAGCAGTGTTGAAGCTCCGGGGAGAAGATCCGGCGCTGGCCATTATGTTCATCGGGGCAGCGCTCAAGGCAGAGCAGACAGAGCGCGCGCTTTCGACAGCGGATGCGGTGTTTACTGCGCACTCCCAGGATGCAAAGGTCCTTTTCAATCTTGCCCTCTTGCTCGCCCAAAACGGGCAATACGCAAAAGCTAGCGAGCTGTTCCGTCACGTCAACGAATTGAAACCCGGCACGGCGGAAGTGCTTTACAACCTCGGTGTCGCAGAGCACAACCTGAAACATCTGGATGCGGCGGCGAGTGCCCTTGCTGAAGCGGCCGATCTGAAGCCGGAGCTGGCCGAAGCGCATTTCCGTCTGGGGCTGATCGCTTCAGAACGGCTCGATCATGAGAACGCAATTCTGGAGTTTCAGCACGCCATTGCACAGGCTCCGCATCGAGCGCAATACCATTACTTGCTGGGGCGCGAACAATTCTCCCTCGGACGATGGGAACTTTCTGCTGCCAGCTACGGAAAAGCGACCGAGCTCGATCCCAAGCAGCCTTTGTATGAGCTCAGTTTGGGGAATGCATTGTTTCGCGCTGAGAATTACGCGGCCGCCGCAATCGCTTTCGAAACAACTGCGAAGCTCGATCCCAAAACTGAAGACATTCAATATCTAATCGGCTACTGCTACCGGGTGCAGGGATCGCTTGATAAGGCCACTGCTCATCTTTTGCAGCAGATTCAAACCGATCCGAAGCACGTGAAAGCCCTCGACAGTCTGGGGTTTATCCTGCTTGAACAGGGAGACGCGGCAGGGGCACAGTCGCAACTGGAGAAGGCTGCGGCGATTGACCCCTATGACGTTGATTCGCTCTTTGACCTCGCGCGCACCTATGCCCGAAGCAAGCAGGCAGATAAAGCCATCGAGGCATTTGAGCACGTGTTGCGCCTTAGTCCGGAGAATACACAGGCGCATTATCAACTGTTCCTGCTCTACACCCGAACCCAGCACAGTGAAGAAGCCAATCGCGAACTGGCCGAGTTCCAGAGGTTGCAGGAGATGGAGAAAATGGTTCGCCGCGAAGAAGCCGCGCTCAGCAAGTTGCGCCGCGCGCAAGTTAACTCCGGACAGCCTCCAACAACAAATCCAACTGGCGGAGAACCGCGATGACGTTACGAAAAGGTCTTCATCTAACAATCCTCGCAATTTTGTTGTGCGCATTCGCTTGTGCAGAAGGCGGTCCGGTCATACAAAAGGTCGACCCGCCAAATTGGTGGCTGCAGATGCAGGCTCCGATGCTTGTGGTGAAGGGAGAAAACCTCGCGGCAACACAGGTCAGTTCGCAATCGCCAGGTATAAGCATTGCCCGTACGCGATACGAGGACACAGGCCACTACTTGCTGCTGTGGCTCGACATTTCGCCGCAGGCCCAGCCCGGACCGGCACGATTGACCGCAACCAGTCACGGTGCGTCCGTCGAAATTCCGTTCTCTCTTTCGGAACGCCAGCCATTGAGCGAAGCCTTCCACGGTTTCGGGCCAGACGACGTGATCTACCTCATCATGCCCGATCGCTTTGCTGATGGTGACACGTCCAACGATTCGCCTCCGCAGTCTCCCGGCACTTACGACCGATCAAAGCCACGTGCTTATCACGGCGGCGACCTGCGCGGCATCAGCCAACATCTCCAATATCTGCGTGATCTCGGCGTGACCACGGTGTGGATCAATCCGATTTACGACAACGACAATCACTCCCCTGGCGACTATCACGGGTACGCTGCGGTGGATTTCTATGCAGTGGACGAACACTTCGGCACATTGCAGGACTATCAGGATCTGGTGAAAGAGGCGCATCGCCTCGGCATGAAGGTATTACTTGATGTAGTCGTGAACCACTGCGGTATGAAGCATCCGTGGCTCGATCTCTCCCCCGAGCCGGATTGGCTGAACGGCACAAAGCAAAATCACACGATTTCGGATGGCGCTTTCGATCTGATTCCGGATCCGCACGTCCCGCCGGCCGAGTGGCGGCATGTGGTGGATGGGTGGTTCTTCAACGTGTTGCCTGATCTGAACCAGAACAATACTGACATGGCCCGCTACCTACTCCAGAACGCCATCTGGTGGGCCGAAGAAGGTGGACTGGATGGCTTCCGGCTCGACACTTTTCCTTACGTCCCGCGCAGTTTCTGGTCAGAGTTCCACAAGACGTTGTTCCAGGTTTATCCGCAGTTCGCGACCGTAGGCGAGGTTTTCAATGGCGATCCAATGGTAACCTCATTCTTTGCCGGCGGACAACAACGGCCCGATGGAATCGACTCAGGCGTGAGCACGGTATTTGATTTTCCATTGTTTTTTAAATTGCGCGACATTCTTCTGAAGAACAAGCAGCCCGCAGAACTAGAGCAGGTGCTGCGCGAAGACTGGCTTTATCCGCATCCCGAGATGCTAGTCACGTTTCTGGGGAACCACGATACAGTCCGCTTTATGGGCGAAAAAGGGGCGACGCACGAGAAATTGAAGGCAGCTTTCGCGCTTGTCCTCACCATGCGCGGGGTTCCGCAGCTTTACTACGGAGATGAGATTGGCATGCCGGGAGGCGGCGATCCGGACAACCGCCATGATTTTCCGGGCGGCTTCCCCGGCGATCCGAGCGACGCATTTACTGCCGCTGGGCGCACCGCCGATCAGCAGGAGGTTCATGATTACGTGCAGCAATTGCTGCATCTGCGCCAGCAGCATGCGGCCTTGCGTCAGGGCAAGCAATGGTATCTCGGGTCCGGCCGGGACTATTTCGCCTATGCGCGGATCGCTGCAGAAGACCGCTTAATGATGGTCTTCAACAATGCAGATCATCCTACACACATTCAGCTGGACCTTTCAAAGACTCCGTTAGCAGACGCCGGTGCTTTCCGTGCGTTTGTTGCGGCAACCGCGGGAGAAACTTCCGCAGGCCATTTCGCCGCCGACATCCCGGCGCGCACAGTGGCCATTTACCAAGTGCGATGAGTGTCTCGCAATGCTATCTGCGGCTTGCCTCCGTGTGGTCTGGTCGGCGATCGGGAATTCTCGCCCTGGTTGGGTTTCTCACGGCTATTTCACTTTTCGGCCAGCAGCCACAGGTCCCACAGTCCGGTGCACTCGTCCCTGGCAAGTTCACTGACGTGACTGCAGCCTTCGGAGTGCATTTTAAGCACCTCGTTGAACCCACCTCTCGCAAATTCGCAGGAGTGGAATCGCCGCACCCAGAATGTGAAATACGCTGTTCAGATTGAGATCAAACATGCGCTGGAAGGTCGCGTCGTCAGTGTCGGTGATCGATTGGCCACCAGCAAAGCCGCCCACTGTGTGCGCCAAAACATCCAGTTTGCCGAAGCGCGCCACAACCTGATCCACCAGCACCTTGGCGCCCTCACGAGTCGACATTTCCGCTGCCAACGCCGTGAAGTTTGGGTTCTGGAAATCAGACTGCTGTATCTCCCGCGATGTGCCAATGACGGTCACACCGGCATCGAGAGACGCCTGTGTCACATAAGGTCCGAGGCCGCCGTTTGCTCCGGTTACGAGTACGACCTTTCCTTTCATCGAGTACTCCGATCTCAATGGCCATCAGATTCCGACGCTCCCGAAAGGTTACATGTGTGTGTTCATGGAGACTGGAAGTTCGTCACTCCTCCGCGCGATACGAATCTCACCCGCATGCGGCGGAGGTTGCGATTGCAGAGAGTGTCGGTCAATCAATCACGTAAAGGAGCTGAGTCATGGAAACAGGCCGCCCCTTATTCATCCCGGTGATCTTGGGAACAGCCAGAATGGGCCGGATGAGCCTACACGCGGCTCGGCTTGTCACCGAGGAACCGGGCAAGTCCGCGGGCGTTGAGACCGACCTCATCGATATCGCAAAGCTTCCCCTGCCCACAAACGACGCAGGCGAGGCGATTAAGCAGGCCGACTTCTCCGCCAAGATGAGGAAGGCAGACGCGTTGATAGTCGTGTCGCCGGAATATAACCATGGATACTCGGGGTTGTTGAAGCACGTCTTGGATAGTTGTCTAAGGGACTACATTCACAAGGCTGTTGGATCGTCGGAGTGTCGGCGGGGCCGTTCGGAGGAACCAGGGTCACTGAAATTTATTGCCGGTGATGCGCGAGATCGGGCTGGTTACGATTTTTTGGGATGTAAATTTCTCGAGCGTGCAGAAAGTGTTTGCCGAGGACGGCAGACTCCTCGATGAATCCTATATTCGATGCATCGATAAGTTTTTGTGCCTCTAGCCGGTTCTGCAATCACGAATGCGAAGGCAGAGTCAGCGGAAAGGTAGCCACTGTGCTATTGGGGAAACCCGATCTTGCGCACCAGTTGGGTGTAACGCGGGTCGGAGCGCAAGGAATCGAACAAAGGATCAATCCTGAGGGCACGTAGAAAGGGGTCGTGTTCCTGGTAGGTGGTGTTGAGCCACTCGAAGGCATGGTCTTTATCGCCCAAATCGCCGTACAACTGCGCGATCAGGTAAGGAGCTACGTAACCATTCTTCGCTTTGTGTTGCGCGAGGGAAACCTCGATTCCTTCGCGAAGAGCACCCGGCCATCCGCCGGAGTGGAAGCCCGCGTTCAGGGCGGCCGCGAACTCGGCCATATTCTTGTCGTCTAATAATTGAGCGGCAGTGGCGAATTCCTGGATGGTCTGCGGATATTTGCGTTGGGCCCACTCCGAATACGCGAATTGCCGGTGTGCCGCGCCAGAGCTTGCATTATCGGCAATGAGCTTCTTGAAGAGTTCATTCGATTTCTCAAATTGCCGGTCGAAGGAGTAGGCGTCAGCTTGTGCCCAGCCTATGGCTACGGATAGAGGATCGAGCTGCCGGGCGCGGTTGGCTTCCTCGATCGATTCCTGCACGCGACCGCCGATGTTGGCGAGGTGCTGCGAGTACCACTGATGCACGGTGGCGTCGCTGGGATCGAGTTCCAAGGCGTTGCGGTACTCGGCCTCGGCACCGGAAAAATCCCAGCTGTAGTCCGTCTTGTAAGCGCCAGGTCCGCGGGCGGGCCAGTCTGGGATCGAGCTCGAGGGCCTTTTCAGCCGTAGCTTTCGACTTCGGCATGACGTCATTGGGATCTTCGTAGCGGAAGCCGAGCAAGATATACCAATCCGCCAGCCCCGCATAGGCCAGCGCATAACTGGGGTCTTTGTCGATGGCTTGATTGAAGTAGGTTAGCGCTGCCTTCATGTCCGCGTTGGTGCGCTTGTTCCAGTAGTAGCGGCCTTTGACGTAGAGCTGATAGGCCTCGGGGTTCTGTGTCCCTTGCTGGGAGACTTGCTGTTTTTGATCTCCGCTGAGTTTTGAGCGCAACTTGCCGGCGATGTCGCTGCCGATCTGCTGCTGCAGCCCGAGGATGTCGCTGGCTTTGCGTTCGTATTGTTCGCCCCAGATTTCGGTATTATCCTGCACGTTGGTGAGGTCGGCGCTGACCTGGATGGTATCTCCATGCTGCACTACGCGGCCGGTGAGCAAGGCGTCAACGGTGAGGTCTTTGCCAACTTTCTGGATGTCCAGGTCTTTGTTCTTGTAGCGGAAGACGGAGTTGCGCGACTTCACTTTCAGGTCGGGGACGTGGGCGAGACTGGCAATGAGCGATTCCGTGATTCCATCGCT